>ENA-OOZX01002366-OOZX01002366.1-human-gut-metagenome-genome-assembly--contig:-NODE-2366-length-9911-cov-2.965706_pt1 | contig 9911 bp, 8 predicted proteins | sample MGYA00241048_ERZ501412 | MGnify/ENA primary metagenome ERZ501412 (study PRJEB25962, sample SAMEA2042518) | human gut metagenome | biome: human gut; feature: human-associated habitat; material: faeces... | reverse complement strand
GACCACGATGCGCTTGAGGCTGCCCACCTGATTGGCCGCGAGCCCGACGCCGGGGGCCGCATACATGGTTTCGGCCATGTCGGCGGCAAGCTTGCGGAGCTCGTCGTTGAACTCGGTGACGGGCTCGGCCTTGGCAGCCAGAACGGGATCGGGATATTGGATAATGGGCAGAAGAGCCACGAGACGCTCCTAGAAAGAGTTGAACTTGTAAAACCGTCTATTTTAGATCAGAACTGCCGTCCGGACTCAAGAGGGCGGGCGGATTCACCACGGGAAGGGACATGACGCCTGAAACGGGCCGCGAGGCCGAATGTTGGATCAAGCTTTCTCTGCTTACTGTGCTTTCGGTGCCTGAGATCCTCAGGCTCCTGCAGCAGACGGGCGGCGTCGAGGCGCTTTTCGACGCCTCGTCGGGAACCCTGACGAAGCTTGCCGGCGAGACGGCGGCGCGCGAGATCCGCGAGGTTAATTCGAGCGGAGAGGCGGAACGCATCCTGTCGTGGCTGTCCGAAACGAAGGGAGTCGGCTTCATCACGCTGGCCGATCCCCGCTATCCCCGCCTCATGATCGAGGCGGGCGCCGCGCCCGTGCTTCTCTGGTACCGCGGTGACGCGGGCCTTCTCGCCAAGCCCGTGCTTACGGTGGGCGGCAGCACGCACCCCGACAGGGAGGCTCTGTACAATGCGGAGGTTTTCGGCGAGGCGCTCGGAACCCGCAACGAGCTTCTGCTCTCGACGGGGCACTTTCCCGGAACGGAGACGGTGTTTCTCGCAAGCGTGCTCCGCACAGGCGGCAGGGCGCTCGTCTGGCAGCCCTGCGGACCCGACAGGGTCTGGCCGTCCGAGGGACGAGATCTTCTCCACGAGCTTCTGGACAAGGGAGGCCTCATCATGACCGCCGTTGCGCCGGGGTTCGGATTCTCGCCCGAGGGGCGGGAGCTGCAGACGTGCTGCCGCATGGCCTCCGCGCAGGCGCTTCTGGCGCTCAATGCAGGCACGGGCTCCCATCTCTTCAGCCTCGCGAGAACGGCGGCCGACTGGGGCAGGGACGTCATGGCCGTGCCGGGGTCCATCCACTCTCCCTTCGCCAGGGGATGTCACAGGCTGATCCGTCAGGGAGCGAGGCTTGTCGAGTCTTCGGACGACATTCTTGCCGAGCTGTGTCTGGCAGGGAGTTGAGTCCGGCTGCCTGTAGTTGGTACGCTATGAATATTTGCACGAGGGCATTCCCTGCGGCGTCTGTTGCATAATGATGTCCAACGCAGGCGCATGCCGCCATTCATTTGTTTTCAGTTTGCTGTGCCCGCCGGTTCCACGATAACTGCGGTCATGGAGATGCATCGTATGTCCTTATCTCTTGTCATTGCTGAGAAGCCTTCCGTTGCAGGCGATATTGCGCGAGCTCTCGGGGGCTTCACGCGCGACGGCGACTTCTGGGTCCGTGACGACATGGTGATCGGCTCCGCCGTCGGTCATCTGCTCGAAATTACTGCGCCCGAAGAGTTTGATGTCAAGCGCGGCCGCTGGACCTTCAAGAACCTTCCCGTGTTGCCGCCCTACTTCGATCTCAAGCCGATCAAGAAGTCCGAAGAGAAGCTCAAGGCTTTGTCGAAGAAGATCCGAAGCCGTGCCGTGACCGAAGTCATCAACGCATGCGACGCGGGACGCGAGGGTGAACTGATCTTCCGCTACATCATGCAGTCCTGCGGCAGCAAGAAGCCCGTCAAGCGTCTCTGGCTCCAGTCCATGACGAAGAACGCCATTCAGGAGGGCTTCCGTCATCTGCGCACCGACGATGAGATGAAGCCCCTTGAGGCCGCCGCCCGCTGCCGATCCGAAGCCGACTGGCTTGTCGGCATCAACGGCACGCGCGCCATGACCGCCTTTAACTCCAAGGAAGGCGGCTTCTTCCTGACGACCGTCGGCCGGGTTCAGACGCCGACGCTCGCGATCGTCGTCAAGCGTGAGGAGGAGATCAATGCCTTCGTGCCCAAGGGCTACTGGGAGGTTTCCGCCGTGTTCGGCGTCTCCGCGGGCGAATACGAGGGCATCTGGATCGACCCGAACTTCCGCAAGGACAAGGATGATCCCGACCGCAAGGCCGAGCGCCTCTGGACGGAGGACGAGGCCCGCAGGATTGCCCTGCCGCAACGGCATGGGCAAGATCGAGGAGACCTCGAAGCGCTCCCGTCAGCTTTCGCCCCTGCTCTTCGACCTGACGAGCCTGCAGCGCGAGGCCAACAGCCGCTTCGGCTATTCCGCCAAGACGACGCTTTCCATCGCGCAGGCGCTCTATGAAAAGCACAAGGTTCTCACCTATCCGCGAACCGACGCCCGCGCGCTTCCCGAAGACTACATGCCGACCGTGCGCGACACGCTCAACGCACTGGGCGGCCTCACGGACTACGCAGCCTTCTCGTCCAAGATCCTGACGCAGAACTGGGTTCGTCCGGACAAGCGCATCTTCGACAACACGAAGATCAGCGACCACTTCGCCATCATTCCGACGGGGCAGCTTCCGAAGACTCTCAATGAGGTCGAGCAGAAGATCTTCGATCTGGTCGTGCGCCGCTTTCTGGCCGTCTTCTATCCTGCGGCCGAGTATGACGTGACGGTCCGCATCACGACCGTCGGCGCCCACCAGTTCAAGACCGAGGGCAAGGTGCTTGCCGAGCCCGGCTGGCTCGAAGTGGCCGGCAAGGGCCGTACCCAGCGCGAGGCGCTTACTCCCGTCAAGCCCGGCGAACCGGCCGCCGTGAAGGACGTCGTCGTTTCCACCATGCAGACCAAGGCTCCCGCCCGCTACACGGAAGCCACGCTCCTGAGCGCTATGGAGACCGCAGGCAAGAAGCTTGAGGACGACGAACTGCGCGGCGCCATGGCCGACAAGGGCCTGGGCACACCTGCCACCCGCGCCTCGATCATCGAGGGCCTGATTGAGCAGAAGTACATGCGCCGTGAGGAGCGCGATCTGCATCCGATGGCTAAGGCCTTCCAGCTCATCACGCTGCTCAAGGGGCTCAAGATCGCCGAACTGAGCGAGCAGCGCCTCACCGCCGAGTGGGAGCAAAAGCTGCGCCTCATCGAGGAGGGCAAGTTCCAGAGCGACGAGTTCATGCGCGAGATCCGACGCCTGACGGAGAATGTCGTCAACATGGCCAAGCAGTACGAGGGCAACAGCGTGCCGCTTGAAAATCCGCGCCGCATTGAGGCGCCCTGTCCGCAGTGCGGCGGCGAGATCGTCGAAAACTACCGCCGCTTCGCCTGCACGACGCCCGGCTGCGAGTTCTCGATTGCCAAGCATCCTTCGGGCCGCATGCTCGAACAGGCTGAGGTTGAAGAGCTCCTCAACACGGGGCGCGTGGGACCGCTTTCCGGCTTCATCAGCAAGCGCGGCTTCCCGTTTGAGGCCGAACTGATTCTCAAAAAGGACGAGACCGACGGCCTCTGGAAGATGCAGTTCGACTTCGGCGAGGAGGAAAAGGCCGAGGTGACGGACGAGGAGATCGAAAGCGCTCCCGTCGTCGGCGTCTGCCCGTGCTGCGGCGCCCGCGTGCTTGAAATGCCCGCAGCCTACCAGTGCGAGAAGAACATTCGCGGCGAAAAGAAGTGCACGTTCCGCATCAGCAAGACCATCCTTTCCCGCGACATCACGTCCGAGGAGGTCACGGAACTCCTTGCCAACAAGCGCACGCAGTTGCTCTCGGGCTTCATCTCGAAGAAGAGCAAGCGCGCCTTCAAGGCCTTCCTCATCGTGAAGGGCAACGGCAGCATCGCGTTTGAGTTCCAGCCGAGCAAGAAGGACGCCGAGGCGACCGAATCCGGCGAGGAGAACTCCGAGGCCAAGCCCCGCAAGACGACCCGTAGGACGACCAAAAAGAAGACGGCGGCCGAATAAGTCCGGACCCGTCTGAAGAAAAAGAAAGAGGAGCCCCGATCAGGGCTCCTCTTTCTTTTCAGGCGGAACGAATGGCGCCTCAGTCGGCCTTGGCAGGCTCTTCCGCGTCGGCGACGGGCGCGGGGCGCTTGTTGCGTGTCACGAGGATCTGGTCGATCTTGTTGTTGTCGACGTCGATCACCTCGAAGGTGTAGCCAGCCCAGACGACCTTGTCGGTCCTCTTGGGGATCTTGCGCAGCATGTACATCATGAAGCCCGCGACCGTCTCGTAGGTCGTGTCCTCGGGGAACTCGTCGATGTCGAGCGCATGCTCGAGGTCGTCGATCGGCGTGGAGCCGTCGACAAGCCACGTGCCGTCCTCACGCTCGACGATCTGAAGTTCGTCAGCGTTGACGACGAGCTCGCCCATCACGGTGCTCATCACGTCGTTGATCGTGATGACGCCGACGACCAGGGCGTACTCGTTGAGAATGACGGCGAAGTCGGCGCGGGAGCGCTGGAAGACGTCGAGCACTTCGGAAAGCGTCAGGCTGTCCGGAATGAAGGGGCAGGTCTGGACGACGCCGGGCTCCTTGAAGGAGATCGGCTTGTTGTTGAGGACCTGTCGCAGGATGTGCATGCTGTCGACGTAGCCGATGATGTGGTCGAGGTCCTTGTCGCAGATGAGGAAGCGGTTGTACGGGACGGAAGAGATCTTGACGCGTACCTCCTCCTCGGGGTCGTCGAGCGTGAAGAAGACGATGTTCTCGCGCGGCGTCATGGCCGAGGGCACGAGGCGGCTTTCAAGGTCGAACACGTTCTGGATGACGGCTTCCTCCTGCGGAGCAAGCACGCCGGCGGCCGTGGCGGCGCCGACGCTCGCGAGAATGTCCTCGGACGTGATCGTGTCCTGACGCTTCGTCGAGAAGCCGAGCGAGCGCATCAGCGCGTCGGAGAACTTTTCAAGCACGAAGACGAGCGGGCGCAGGAGCTTGATCATGACGAAGGTCGGACGGACGACGGTCATGGCCGTTTCCTCGGGCTTGGCGACGGCAAGGCGCTTCGGGAGCAGGTCCGCGAAGATCACGAAGAGAAGCGTGGCGAGTACGAAGGAGATGACGAAGTCGACGCCGTGAATCTGTTCGGGGGTGAACACGAACGAGAGGCACCACTTGAAGAACGGCGAGAAGGCGGCTTCGCCGACGACGCCGCCGAGAAGGGCGAGGGCGTTCGTGCCGATCTGGATGGCGGAGAAGAACTGGCCGGGATGTTCCTGCAGGTCGAGGACGAGTCGGGCGCGGCGGTCGCCGTCGTCCGCAAGTACGTTGAGTCTGGAGCGGCGGGCGGAGGCGAGGGAGATTTCAGCGCAACTCAGAAAGGCGCTGAGACAGACGAGGATGAAAAGGGAAAACAGCTCTGTGTAAACGGACATAAGTCGGAGCGGGAGTTTGAAGAGTCTGCCATTGTAACACGAGGATTTGCCAAACCCTGTGCTTTACAGGCTTTTTGTGAGCGAACGCGTGATTTGGCGACATTTTGAGGTGCGTTTCTAGGCAGAACGAAATAGGTGGGTTGTTCATGATTCGATGTGGGACAAATTTTGCTTGGCGTTTGCAGGAGTGTCTGTAAACTTAAGGTCATTGACGCCCGAAGCCCTGCCGCGACTTTCCCTCGAAGTGCCGGGACACAGGCAGAACAACTCGATCCCGAAAGGAAGGAACTCGAAATGAAGATGAAGCTTTTGTTCGTTGCAGCACTGCTTGCCGCAGGTGCCGTTGCCATGCCTGCCGTCGCTGGCGTCACGCTTGACAACGTCAAGAAGCGCGGCCACGTGCTCTGCGGCGTCAACACGTCCGCTCCGGGCTTTTCCAGCGCCGACAGCCAGGGCAAGTGGCGCGGCCTCGACGTCAACATCTGCCGCTCCGTGGCCGCCGCCGTTCTCGGCGACGCCGACAAGGTCAAGTACGTTCCGCTCAGCTCTCCGCAACGCTTCACCGCCCTGCAGTCCGGCGAAATCGACGTGCTCGCCCGCAACACCACTTGGACGATGACGCGCGACGCCAGCCAGGGTTCCGTATTCGTGGCCGTGTCCTACTATGACGGCCAGGGCTTCATCGTTCCGAAGGAATTCGGCATCAAGACCGCCAAGGAGCTTGACGGCGCCACGGTCTGCGTCCAGTCCGGCACGTCCTCCGAAAAGACGCTGGCCGACTACTTCAACTCCCACAAGATGAGCTACAAGACGGTGGTGTTCGACACGACCGAAGCCACTCAGTCCGCCTTCCTGTCTGGCCGCTGCCAGGTCTACACGACCGACATGTCCGACCTCGCAGGCATGCGTACGCTCGCTCAGGATCCGTCCAAGTACGAGATTCTTTCCGAAGTGATCTCCAAGGAGCCTCTCGGCCCGGCCGTCCGCCGCGGTGACGACGAATGGTTCCAGATCGTCCGCTGGTCCTTCAACACGATGGTCGAGGCCGAAGAACTCGGCATCACGAAGGCCAATGCCGACGAACTGCGCAAGACGAGCGCCAATCCGAACCTCCAGCGCCTGCTTGGTCAGAGCGACGACATGGGTAAGCTGATCGGTCTCGACAAGGAATGGTCGTACCGTATCATTAAGCAGGTCGGCAACTACGGCGAGTCCTGGACCGAGTTCTTCGGTCCGAAGACACCGCTCAACCTGCCCCGCGGTCTGAACCGCTTGTGGACGGACGGCGGCCTGATGTACGCTATGCCGATCCGCTGATCCGCATCCTCGGCTGCCGACCGGCAGCCCGTTGTTTAGTACAGAAGGCTCCAGAGGACGCTCTGGGGCCTTTTGTCAGTCAAAAAAAAATCATGCTATCCAGGGAATCTTTTGGTATCTACGGCGACGCTGCTTGGAAGGAGCGCGAGAAGGCCAGAAAGCGCCGCGAATATACGATTCAGGCCGTGCTGATCCTCATCCTCGTGGGCTTCCTTGCCGCCGTCTCGATGAACGTGGCGGACAATCTTGCAGAACGCCACATCAACAGCGGCTTTGCCTTCCTCGGCAATCCCGCCGGATTCGACATCGGTGAGGCGCTGATCCCATTCACCAATACGGATCACATGTCCAGAGCCTTCCTGGTGGGTATGCTCAACACGATCAAGGTCTCCGCAGTCTCCATCATCGCGGCGACCGTGCTCGGCGTCGTCGTGGGCCTCATGCGCCTCTCGCGCCATCCGATGCTCCGCTTTCTGGGCACGGCGCACGTCGAGTTCTACCGCAACATTCCGCTTCTGGTCCTGCTCCTTGCCGTCTATCTAGCCGTGACGGAACTCCTGCCTGCCGGCCGCACGGCCCTGCACGTGGGGGACTGGGTCTTCCTCTCGAAGAGCGGCCTTCAGTACGCATCCCCCCTGATGGGCGGATGGGCCATGTGGATCGCCGCAGGTGCGGGCGCCGCATGCGGCTTCGCATCGGCCTTCTTCGCCCGCAGACGCATGACGGGACTGATGGCCAACACGACCGGCATTGCCGTGTTCGCAGGCGTCTTCATCGTCGCCTGGGTGCTCTGCGGCGTCGTCTCGGGATGGGATCATCCCGTGCAGACGCGCTTCGCGCTCAGGGGCGGCAGCCAGATCTCTCCTGAATTCCTCGCGCTCTCGCTCGGCCTCACGCTCTTCACGTCGGCCTCCATTGCGGAGATCGTCCGCGCAGGCGTTCTGGCCGTCAAGGCAGGCCAGTGGGACGCAGGGCTTGCGCTCGGCATGACGATGACCGAGACCGTGAGCTACGTGATCTTCCCGCAGTCCATGCGACTGGTGATTCCGCCGCTTGCAAGCCAGTACATGAACCTCACCAAGAATTCGTCCCTTGCGGTGATGGTCGGCTATCCCGACCTCGTCAACATCGGCAACACCGTGATCAACGTGAGCGCTCAGGCGCTTGAGGTCATCTGCATCATCATGGCCGTCTATCTGACGCTCAATCTCGTCATCTCGGTTGTAATGAATGCTCTCAACGCCCGCATCATGCGGGCCCCGCAGTAAGGAGGCCGGCATGATCACCGAAAGTTCGTTCAGCGGCTCCCTTTCCCAGCGCATCCGCCGCCGTTACTTCTATTCGCCCATGGCGTCCCTGTTCACCGTCGTCGTATCGGCCGTCATTGCGTTCATAGTCGGCAAGCTCGTGCTCTGGGGGCTCGTCAACGCCGTCTGGACGCCGGACGTGCAGGCCTGCGGCCAGAGCAGCGGCGCCTGCTGGGGCTTCGTCGCCGAGAAGTGGCGCCTCATCATCTTCGGACGCTATCCGTACCACCTTCAGTGGCGTGCCGCCGCTGCAACGGGGATTGTGCTTGCCATGCTTGTGGTGAGCTCCTTTCCGTTCATGTGGCGCAAGCCCTATCTGCGCACGCTCGGCATGCTCTGGAGCGCCGCCGTCGTCTTCTTCTTCATTCTGATGCTCGGCGGCGTGTTCGGGCTTGAGAGCATCTCCACCGACATGTGGGGCGGCCTGCCGCTTACGATTGTGCTTACGCTGGTGGGCATGGGAGCATCCGTGCCGCTCGGCATTCTGCTCGCGCTCGGGCGACGCAGCAAGATGCCGGCCGTTGCCTCCGTGTCCACGGGCTACATCGAGCTCGTGCGCGGGGTGCCGCTCATTACGGTGCTTTTCGTTGCCGCCTTCATCTTCCCGCTTCTCCTGCCTGCAGGCGTTCGCATTGATCCGTTCTGGCGCATCTCCGTCGCCATTGCGCTCTTTCAGGCGGCCTACATGGCGGAGATCGTTCGCGGCGGCCTTCAGACGATTCCCCGTAGCCAGTTCGACGCGGCCGCCTCGCTCGGCCTTTCCCAGCGACAGGTCTATACGGCGGTGATCCTGCCGCAGGCGCTCGTGGCCATCATTCCGGCCTTCGTCAACAGCCTGCTCTCGTGCTTCATGGACACGTCTCTGGTGACGGTCGTCTCGATGTACGACCTGACGGGCAGCCTGCGCCTCGCTCTGGGCGACGCGCTCTGGCGCGGCTACTTCATTGAGGGCTATGTCTTCATCGCCCTCGTGTACTTCTTCTTCAGCTTCATCGTGTCGCGATACAGCCAGTGGCTCGAAGTCTATCTGACGGGCGAAAAGGACCGCGGACACGCCGCCGAGTGATCCCCGGCGAAACCGGAAAATCAAAAAACAAAGGCAGACAGCATGCGCAAGGTACATGAACACATCATCCAAATCCCGCCGTTCGTGACGCGGGACCAGCTCTGGAACGGTCTTGAGAAGGCCGCCCGTCATCCCGACAGGTTCGTCGAGCACATGGAGGGCTGCGAGCTCCTCAGCGAGAGGCTCATTGAGGGGGCGAGGCATCTTGGCCGCGAGGTGAGCTTCGGCGGCGGCTTCCGCCTTCGCGACAAGGTGATCCTCAGGGAGGGCGAGTCGGTGACGACCGTGGTCGAGGCAGGGGAGTCCTGGCCCGCATCCACCTTTCTCATGAAGATCGAGGAGCCCGAGGCGGGCAGCCTTTTCGTGCGCTTCATCTATGAAGCCGATGAACCCGAAGAGGCGCTCAACCCGATGATCGAACAGCTGCGCCGTCAGGCCTATGAGGCCAAGGACAGGGCCCTGATCGAGCAGGTCCTCAAGAACATTCCGCAGGGCGAACTCTCCTAAAATTGTGAGATCCGCTTCCCGGGGACGCCGCGGCGTCCCCGTTGTTTTGCATGGAAAGCCATGACCACGACTGAACAGATAATTTTCGAGATCATCGCCGCCGACATTCAGGCGCGTCCCGCTCAGGTTGCGGCGGCCGTCGGCCTGCTTGACGACGGCTGCACGGTGCCCTTCGTCGCTCGCTACCGCAAGGAAGTGACGGGCGGCCTCGACGACACGCAGCTTCGACTTCTCGAGGAACGCCTTGGTTATCTGCGCGAGCTTGAAAAGCGTCGCGAGGTGATTCTCGGCAGCATTCGCGACCAGGGCAAGCTCACGCCCGAGCTTGAGGCGAAGATCGTCGCCGCGGACACGAAGCAGGGACTCGAGGACCTTTATCTCCCTTACCGTCCGAAGCGCCGCACGC
>ENA-OOZX01002351-OOZX01002351.1-human-gut-metagenome-genome-assembly--contig:-NODE-2351-length-9954-cov-5.107082_pt1 | contig 9954 bp, 9 predicted proteins | sample MGYA00241048_ERZ501412 | MGnify/ENA primary metagenome ERZ501412 (study PRJEB25962, sample SAMEA2042518) | human gut metagenome | biome: human gut; feature: human-associated habitat; material: faeces... | reverse complement strand
GTCCCGCTTACGATAATATGCAAAACCAAAAATGGCCAGCCATTGCCTACCGTCTTAAACTGTCAGGAACCTTTGTCTATCTGCCAGAGAATAACATGCTTGGCTTCATCCATCCATCAGAACGTTATGCTGAGCCGCGCTTGGGTCAAGTCCTTGAAGCGCGTGTGATTGGATTTAGAGAGGTTGATCGCACCCTTAACCTTTCTCTTAAACCACGTTCTTTTGAAATGCTCGAGAATGATGCACAGATGATTTTGACCTATTTAGAGAGTAACGGTGGCTTTATGGCACTTAATGATAAATCGTCACCAGCAGATATCAAGGCGACCTTTGGTATTTCTAAGGGACAATTCAAAAAAGCCTTGGGTGGTCTGATGAAGGCTAAAAAAGTCAAACAAGATCAGTTTGGAACAGAATTAATCGGTTAGGAGAAGGTATGAGAAAATCCTTTTATACTTGGCTGATGGCTCAACGTAATCCAAAATCAAATGAACCGGTAGCTATTTTAGCCGATTTGGCTTTTGAAGATTCAACCTTTCCTAAGCATACCGATGATTTTGAAGAAGTTAGTCGTTACTTGGAAGATCATGCTAGTTTCTCTTTCAATCTAGGCCAATTTGACCAGATTTGGGAAGACTATCTAGCACATTGATAGGGATAGGGCTTTACCATAGGTGTAACTGTTTTTTACAATTTTTTATTAAGTGGTTAGCATTTGAATTGAAATAAATTGTTACATTTTTTTTACAAATATCTCAGATGTTTTTCAATAAATCAAGGTTGTTACAACTAGTTAGTAATTGCTTTAAAGAGCAGTAAGTCACAATTTTTTTGATGGAAAGTGTGGTATTATTGTAGATATTAAAATCGTTAAAGAAGGAATGAATTATACATGTTATCAAAATCTAAAACTACAAAGGCACTTCTTTACTCGACTGCAGCACTTTCGCTTTTTGCTGCTAGCCACGTACATGCCGATGAAACTTCTCACTGGACAGCACGTTCAGTAGATCAAATCAAGGCAGATATCTCTGTAAATGATAATCAACAAACTTACACTGTTCAATATGGTGATACTTTAGGTAGTATTGTTGAAGCGATGGGAATCGATATGAATGTTTTGGCTAATATCAAAGAAATTACAAACATTGACTTGATTTTCCCTGGAACAGTTTTGACAACAACATACAACGCCGATAATCAAGCAGTATCAGTTAAAGTTGAAACACCATCTTCAGAAACTTCTGACACACCTGTAGTAGCAGAATCTAACTTGACAACTAACGAAGTGACTGTAAATGGTCAATCTGTAGTAGCATCTGATTTGTCAGCTCCAGTTGAAACTGTTAGCTTGACAGCTACTCAAGCACCTGCTAAAGAAGAATCAACACAAGTTGTTTCAGAAGTAACAGAGGCTATCGCATCAGCATCAGATACTCCAGCTTACGCAGATACTGAACAACCAGTTGCAGACGCTATTGATCATGTTACTTCATCAGCTGAAGAAACACTTGCAGAAGAGGAAGCTCCAGCAACTGAAACATCTGCACAAGCTGAAACAACTGAAGTAGCAGCATACCAAGAAGCAGCAACATCAGAAGCTGCATCAGAAACACCAGTTGCATCAGAAGCTCCTGCTAGCGTAGTACCTGTCGCAACATCAGAAGCTGTATCAGAAGCACCAGCTGCATCAGAAGTGCCAGCAGAACAACTAGCAGCTGCATCAGAGGCACCAGAGAGCTCAGAAGCGCCAGCAGAACAACCAGCAGCTGCACCAGAGAGCTCAGAAGCGCCAGCAGAACAACCAGCAGCAACATCAGAAGCTGCACCAGCTGCATCAACTCCTAATACATATCCAGTTGGACAATGTACTTGGGGTGCGAAATCATTGGCTCCATGGGCTGGTAATAATTGGGGTAATGCTAAAGACTGGATTGCTAGTGCGCAAGCAGCTGGTCACTCAGTAGGTACAACTCCAGTAGCCGGTGCGATTGCGGTATGGCCAAATGATGGTGGTGGTTATGGTCACGTAGCTTATGTTACATCAGCATCAGGTGTAAATTCAATTCAAGTTATGGAATCGAACTATGCTGGTAACATGTTAATCGGTAACTACCGTGGTACATTTGATCCAACATCATCAGCGCATGGTGGTTCTGTATATTATATTTATCCATAATGAGTACAACAAAAGCGATTCGGATATTCTCGAATCGCTTTTATTTTATATAAATAATATATTCATCCTGAGAAAATAATGGTGTTTGAAAAAAATTCTAGACTAAGGGGAAGTATTTTTATCCTTGTTAAGTTCATGTGACACCATTTATTTGGCGTTGAAAATCAACTTAAAAAAGGTAGAATGGTCTAGTAGATATTTTGGAGGAAATCATGTCTTATACGAATTTAAAGTTATTTGCTTTGTCGTCTAACCAAGAATTAGCAGCAAAAGTTGCTGATAAAATTGGTATTGAACTTGGAAGATCAAGTGTTCGTGAATTTTCAGATGGTGAGATTCAAGTTAATATTGAAGAGTCTATTCGTGGTCATCACGTTTTTATTCTTCAATCTACAAGCTCTCCTGTAAATGATAATTTGATGGAAATCTTGATTATGGTTGATGCGCTAAAACGTGCTAGCGCTGAGACAATCAATGTTGTTATGCCTTATTATGGATATGCACGTCAAGATCGAAAGGCACGTTCACGTGAACCAATCACATCTAAGTTGGTTGCTAATATGCTCGAGGTAGCAGGTGTTGACCGTCTTTTGACAGTTGACCTTCATGCTCCTCAAATTCAAGGATTCTTTGATATCCCAGTGGATCATTTGATGGGAGCGCCTCTTATCGCAGATTATTTTGATCGTGCTGGTCTTACGGGTAATGATGTGGTTGTTGTTTCTCCAGATCATGGTGGTGTTACTCGAGCGCGTAAACTTGCTCAATGTTTGAAAACACCAATCGCTATCATTGATAAACGTCGTAGTGTTGATAAAATGAACACTTCTGAGGTTATGAATATCATTGGTAATGTTGAAGGGAAAACATGTATCTTGATTGATGATATGATTGATACTGCGGGTACCATCTGCCATGCAGCGGATGCACTTGCTGAAGCTGGTGCTACAAATGTCTTTGCATCATGTACTCACCCTGTATTGTCAGGTCCAGCTCTTGATAATATTCAAAAATCTGCTATTGAAAAGCTTGTTGTGCTTGACACGATTTATCTTCCAGAAGAACGTTTGATTGATAAAATTGAACAAATATCTATTGCTGATTTGATTTCTGAAGCAATCATTCGTAGTCATGAAAAACGCCCATTGTCACCATTGTTCGAAATGGGTCATAAATAGATTAAAGCGGCTTTTTGTCAACTGTAGTGGGTGACGAAAAGCTAACATCTAGAGAGGATCAGATAGGTCTTCTCTTTTTGTATGTTAATAGTGATGAAAACATGCTTCCTAAAGTTAATAAAATTTCTAAAACCGAAGCCCAGACGTTTAATATCTTTGATAAGCTTATTGGTCCCCTCCAATTTTGCATGTGAGGACTGTGTTTTTGGTGCATTTTTGATGTATCGTTTGTGTCTAAGAAAGGTCCTAAAGACTGTTTTGAAGTAATAATTGACCTTGCTTATTTTCTCCTCTATGGGGTGAAAAAACTCATTCACCCTCTTATCCTGAAAGTGAAAAAGCAAAGGTTGATAGAGGTTGTAATAATTAGCGATCTCTTCTGAGAAATTCAGTGTCTTCTCAACGACTTCATGTGGGTTTAAGGTTTGACAAAAGGTCTTCGAGTGAAATGATTTACAAGATAACTTACGGCGAGTCTCCAGTGATTTTTAAAGATCGATAAGGTAGTGGCTTCTTATTGAACTGGTTCATAATGGCAATTCTTGTCTTTAAAAAGGCTTGATCAAGCTGCTGGATGATGTGGAAACGATCAATAATGATTTGGGCATTTAGGAAAAGTCTTCGAACTAGTGGAATATAAGCTCCTGACATGTCCATCGTGATAAACCTTACCTTTTGTCGGATAAGATTGGAGATTTGGTGGTTTTTCTCAACGATTAATGTCTCAGCAACCGTGACTTTTCTACAATCTTTACATTGTAAGCGATGTTTCTTCAGGCGTCGTAGTGTTGGAGTTCCAGTTTTGCTTGAACCTCGATGTAGGTATCTTTTTCGAAAACAAGAGAAGTAATGATGTTAAGGGATTTAACTCTGTGGTATTCTTAATAGATCTCATGAGTTCTTGCTAATGATGGTTTAGTCGCTTTTCATTATAGTTCTTATGGAACTTTTTGTCTGCATTTAAAAAGCTCCATAATCTCTACAGTGGTTTTTACCCCCTACAGAAATTATAGAGCCATTAAAGCTAGCCTAGGACAGTTTTTTGGTGTTTAAATGCGTTTGAGTTTTTGATATAATGTTAGGAATAATTGCAAAGAGGTGACTGTGATGGATTTAACACAACGTTTTAATAAAAATTTAGATAAGATTGAAGTCTCAATGATTCGTCAGTTTGACCAATCAATTTCAGATGTTCCAGGTATTAAAAAGTTGACGCTTGGAGAACCTGATTTTACGACTCCAGATCATGTGAAAGAAGCAGCTAAAACTGCGATTGATGCGAACCAGTCACACTATACAGGTATGGCTGGACTTCCTGATTTGCGCCAAGCTGCTGCGAATTTTGTTAAGGAAAAATACAATCTAACTTATAATCCCGATAATGAAATTTTGGTAACTATTGGGGCCACAGAAGCTCTTTCTGCGTCTTTAACAGCTATTTTGGAGCCAGGTGATACGATTCTTTTGCCTGCACCAGCCTATCCAGGATATGAGCCGATTGCAAATCTAGTTGGGGCTAAAATTGTTGAAATTGATACAACAGCTAATGATTTTGTTTTGACACCGGAGATGTTAGAAAAGGCAATTTTAGAGCAAGGTGATAAGCTTAAGGCTGTTTTACTTAACTACCCAACCAACCCAACAGGTGTGACTTATTCACGCCAACAGATTGAAGATATTGCTGAAGTTCTGAAAAAATATGATATTTTTGTTGTTAGTGATGAAGTATATTCAGAACTAACTTATGTAGATCAACATGTTTCTATTGCTGAATATTTGCCTGAGCAAACTATTTTAATCAACGGCTTGTCGAAATCTCATGCGATGACAGGATGGCGTATTGGTTTTATTTTTGCACCAGAAAGTTTGACGGCTCAGTTGATTAAGAGTCACCAGTATTTGGTGACGGCTGCAGCTACTATGGCACAATTTGCAGCTATCGAAGCATTATCTGCTGGTAAGGATGATGCACAACCAATGAAAGTTGAGTATTTGAAACGTCGGGATTATATTCTTGAAAAAATGACTGAACTTGGTTTCAAAATTATTAAACCTGATGGTGCCTTCTATATCTTTGCTAAGATTCCAGAAGGATATAATCAAGACTCCTTTAAGTTCTGTCAAGACTTTGCTCGTGAAAAAGCTATTGCTATTATTCCTGGCGTTGCTTTTGGGAAATATGGCGAAGGTTATGTTCGATTGTCGTATGCAGCTAGCATGGACACTATTGAAACAGCTATGACTCGTTTGAAAGAGTTTATGGAAGAACATGCAGAAGCTTGAGAGTAGGGGGTTTATCCTCTTCAATCGTAATTATCGTGAGAATGATAAGCTGGTTAAGATTTTTACTAAACAAGCTGGTAAACGGATGTTTTTTGTTAGAGGTGGTGGGTCAGGTAAATTGAGTGCTGTGATTCAACCTTTAAACATCGCTGAATTTATGATGACTGTAAATGATGAAGGTTTATCTTTCATAGAGGATTATAGTCAGGCAGAGTCTTTTAAGGAAATTACAAGTGATATTTTTAAACTGTCTTACGCGACCTATTTAGCTGCCTTGACTGATGCTGCTATTGCTGACGGTGTGGTAGATGCACAATTATTTGCATTTTTAGAGAAAACCCTTGTGTTAATGGAAGAGGGCTTAGATTATGAAATATTGACTAATATCTTTGAGATTCAAGTTTTGGACCGTTTTGGCGTACGATTGAATTTTCATGAATGTGTCTTTTGTCATCGTGTTGGTCTTCCTTTTGATTTCTCGTATAAGTTCTCAGGTTTACTTTGTCCCAATCATTACGAAGAAGATGAAAGGCGTAGTCATTTGGACCCTAATGTGCCTTATCTTTTGGATCGTTTCCAGGGTCTTTCGTTTGAAGAATTGAGAAGCATATCTGTTAAGGATGAAATGAAACGAAAGTTGAGACAATTTATTGATGAGCTTTATGATAATTATGTTGGGATTCATCTTAAAAGCAAGAAGTTTATTGATAATCTAAATTCTTGGGGTCATATTATGAGTAAAGAAGATAATGCTGATTAAGCATTGTCTTCTTTTGTTTCACGTGAAACAGGAATGTAGAGGTTTTCAGTCTCAGGGGTTAAAATGCAGGTCAGTTCGTGCTATAATAAGAGGACAATAAGCTGAAAGACTCTGCTGGGGATAGTGACCGAGGGATGTCTATCTTTGATACAGAGTGATTTATTAATAGAATTTGAGTCTATTGTTTAAGAGCAGAGGATGAGAGGGAGAATGCTATGCCTGTAATTGCAGTGGATGCTATGGGTGGCGATAATGCGCCACAAGCGATCGTAGAGGGAGTTAACCAAGCTTTAGCAGAGTTCAAAGATATTGAAATCCAGCTTTATGGTGACGAAGCTAAAATCAAAAACTATTTGATAGCGAATGAACGTGTGAGCATTGTACATACTGATGAAAAGATAAATTCGGATGACGAGCCCGTCAAAGCAATTCGAAAGAAAAAGAAAGCTTCGATGGTTTTGGGTGCACAAGCTGTTAAGGAGAAAGCAGCGGATGCTGTAATCTCTGCAGGGAATACAGGTGCTCTTTTGGCCGCCGGTCTTTTTGTTGTTGGACGTATTAAGGGAGTTGAAAGACCAGGTCTTATGTCAACGATGCCAAGTTTTACTGGTCAACCCTTTGATATGCTTGATCTAGGAGCTAATGCTGAAAATACAGCTAATCACTTGCATCAATATGCTATTTTAGGCTCTTTCTATGCTAAAAATGTACGTGGAATTGCCACCCCTCGTGTAGGCCTCCTTAATAATGGGACTGAGAAAACAAAGGGGGATAGTCTTCGTAAGGAGGCTTTTGAGCTTTTATCCCAGGAAGCAAGTATTAACTTCATTGGTAATGTCGAGGCGCGTGAAATCATGTCTGGAGCTGCTGATGTGGTAGTTGCTGATGGTTTCACAGGAAATGCGGTTCTTAAGGCAATTGAAGGAACTGGACTTGGTACAATGAAGACTCTTAAGTCAGCCATAATGAATGGTGGTCTCAAAGCTAAGTTAGGTGCCTTCCTATTGAAGGATAGACTTAAAGGTATGAAAGAGACGATGGATTACTCAAGTGCCGGTGGAGCTGTTCTTTTTGGGCTCAAGGCTCCTGTAGTAAAATGTCATGGATCTAGTGATGCTAAAGCAGTCTACTATACCATTAAGCAGGTTCGTAAGATGCTCGATACTAAGGTGGTGGAGCAACTAGTTGACGCTTTCGACCCGAAAGAGGAGGTTAACTGATGAGTAGAGTAGAAATTCTTCAGGAAATGCAGCTCGTTATTCAAGAGCAATTGGATAGAGAGGACATTGTTTTAACCGAAGCTACCAAATTAAATGACTTGGGTGTAGATTCAATAGAGCTTATGGAGTTCATTATTAATTTGGAGGATGAGTTTTCCCTAGAGATTTCTGATAATACCATTGATCATATGGATAAGGTATCAGATTTGTTAGACTATTTGTCTGAGCAATTGAATAACAAATAAGAAAACTAGACTCTAGTTGTTAGATTCTAGAGGAATATAATAATGAAGCAACTATATGTTGTTGCATGTTTTCATTTTATTGGAGTGAGATAAAAAGCTAAAAGTTACATTGATTTAGCACTATCTCACTCCTTTTTTCTATACTTTTTTATTAAAAAACTCTAACCAACACTAAAAATCCGAACGTTATTTGTTTAACAAAACAAAAAAGTTTGATATATGTTTGTTTTTGGATTTTTGTGTGATATAATTAAGATGAACAAACTTGAAAGGCGAACGATTCTATGTCAAACCAACTGATTTATACTGGGAAAGCTAAAGATATTTATAGTACAGAAGACGAAAATGTGATTAAGTCGGTCTATAAGGACCAGGCAACCATGCTTAATGGTGCTCGTAAGGAGACCATTAAAGGGAAAGGCGTGCTTAATAATCAGATTTCGTCTCTTATTTTTGAAAAATTGAACGCTGCGGGTGTGGCTACTCATTTTATCGAACGTATCTCTGATACAGAACAACTTAACAAGAAGGTTACAATCATTCCTTTGGAGGTTGTGCTTCGTAACGTGACTGCGGGTTCTTTCTCAAAACGTTTCGGTGTGGAAGAAGGTCTGGACTTGAAAACTCCAATTGTTGAATTTTACTACAAAAACGATGATTTGGATGATCCATTTATCAATGATGAGCATGTGAAGTTTTTGGATATTGCTAATGATGAGCAAATTGCTTATATCAAGGAGGAAACACGTCGTATCAACGAATTGCTAAAAGATTGGTTTGAGCAAATTGGTCTTCGTTTGATTGACTTCAAATTGGAGTTTGGTTTTGATAAGGATGGCAAGATTATCTTGGCAGATGAATTTTCACCAGATAACTGTCGTCTTTGGGATGCGGAAGGTCACCATATGGATAAGGATGTTTTCCGTCGTGATCTCGGTAGCTTGACAGATGTGTATGAAGTTGTATTGGAAAAATTGCAAGGATTGAAGTAAAGTTTTACTTGGTCGTCACTACAATCTTTTAGTGGAAATAGATAAAGGAAATAAAATGGATAAACGTATTTTCGTTGAGAAAAAAGCTGATTTTCGTGTGAAATCTCGCTCTTTATTAAAAGAATTACAGCATAATATTCAGTTGAAAACCTTGAATGATCTTCGTATTGTACAAGTTTACGATGTCTTTAATTTGGCAGAGGATTTGTTTGCCCGTGCGGAAAAATATATCTTTTCTGAGCAAGTGACCGATACTGTTTTGGATGAAGCTACAGTTAAGACTGACCTTGAGAAGTATGCTTTCTTTGCTATCGAAAGCTTGCCTGGTCAATTTGATCAACGTGCAGCATCTTCACAAGAAGCTTTGCTTTTGCTTGGTAGCTCAAGTGATGTAACGGTTAATACTGCTCAATTGTACTTGGTTAACAAGGACATTGCTGCTAATGAATTGGAAGCTGTTAAAAATTATCTATTGAACCCAGTGGACTCTCGTTTCAAAGATATCACTGTTGGTATTGCTAAACAGGATTTCTCTGAGTCTGACAAAACGATTCCAAACTTGGATTTCTTTGAAACTTATACAGCAGAAGATTTTGCACAGTATAAGGCAGATCAAGGATTGGCCATGGAAGTGGATGACCTGCTCTTCATTCAAGATTACTTCAAGTCAATTGGACGTGTGCCAACTGAGACTGAACTTAAGGTTTTGGATACTTACTGGTCTGACCACTGCCGCCACACAACTTTCGAGACTGAGTTGAAAAACATCGACTTCTCAGCTTCTAAATTCCAAAAACAATTGCAAGCAACTTATGACAAATATATTGCCATGCGTGATGAGTTGGGACGTGCAGAAAAACCTCAAACCTTAATGGATATGGCGACTATTTTTGGTCGTTATGAGCGTGCCAATGGCCGTTTGGATGACATGGAAGTTTCTGACGAAATCAATGCCTGCTCAGTTGAAATTGAAGTAGATGTCAATGGTGTCAAAGAACCATGGCTTCTTATGTTCAAGAACGAAACTCATAACCACCCAACGGAAATCGAACCATTTGGTGGAGCGGCTACTTGTATCGGTGGTGCCATTCGTGACC
>ENA-OOZX01002342-OOZX01002342.1-human-gut-metagenome-genome-assembly--contig:-NODE-2342-length-9988-cov-9.303332_pt1 | contig 9988 bp, 9 predicted proteins | sample MGYA00241048_ERZ501412 | MGnify/ENA primary metagenome ERZ501412 (study PRJEB25962, sample SAMEA2042518) | human gut metagenome | biome: human gut; feature: human-associated habitat; material: faeces... | reverse complement strand
GGTCACGAATGGCACCACCGATACAAGTAGCCGCTCCACCAAATGGTTCGATTTCAGTTGGGTGGTTGTGGGTTTCATTCTTGAACATGAGAAGCCATGGTTCTTTCACACCATTGACATCCACTTCAATTTCAACTGAGCAGGCATTAATTTCATCAGACACTTCCATATCATCCAAACGACCATTAGCACGCTCATAACGACCAAAAATAGTGGCCATATCCATCAAGGTTTGAGGTTTTTCTGTACGTCCCAACTCATCACGCATGGCAATATACTTGTCATAAGTCGCTTGCAATTGTTTTTCAAATTTAGAAGCTGAGAAGTCGATGTTTTTCAACTCAGTCTCGAAAGTTGTATGACGGCAGTGGTCAGACCAGTAAGTATCCAAAACCTTCAACTCAGTCTCAGTTGGCACACGTCCAATAGACTTGAAGTAATCTTGAATGAAGAGAAGGTCATCCACTTCCATTGCCAATCCTTGCTCAGCCTTATACTTAGCAAAATCTTCTGCCGTATAAGTTTCAAAGAAATCCAACCTTGGAATGGTCTTGTCAGACTCAGAGAAATCCTGTTTAGCAATACCAACAGTGATATCTTTGAAACGAGAATCCACTGGGTTCAAAAGGTAGTTTTTGACAGCCTCCAACTCATTCGCATCAATATCCTTGTTAACCAAGTACAATTGTGCTGTGTTCACTGTTACATCATTTGAACTACCAAGCAAAAGCAAAGCTTCTTGTGAAGATGCCGCACGTTGGTCAAATTGACCAGGCAAACTTTCGATAGCAAAGAAAGCATACTTCTCAAGATCAGCCTTAACCGCAGCCTCGTCCAAAACAGTATCAGTCACTTGCTCAGAGAAGATGTGTTTTTCCGCACGCGCAAACAAGTCCTCTGCCAAATTAAAGACATCGTAAACCTGAACAATACGAAGATCATTCAAAGTTTTCAACTGAAGATTATGCTTTAATTCTTTTACTAAAGACTGAGATTTCACACGAAAATCAGCTTTTTTCTCAACGAAAATACGTTTATCCATTTTATTTCCTTTATCTATTTCTACTTAAAGATTGTAGTGAAGACCAAGTATTCTATTTGTAAAAGGCTACTTCAATCCTTGCAATTTTTCCAATACAACTTCATAAACATCTGTCAAGCTACCAAGATCACGACGGAAAACATCCTTGTCCATATGGTGCCCTTCAGCATCCCAAAGGCGGCAGTTATCTGGTGAGAATTCATCTGCCAAGATAATCTTGCCATCCTTATCAAAACCAAATTCCAATTTGAAGTCAATCAAGCGAAGACCAATTTGTGCAAACCAATCTTTCAGCAATTCATTGATACGACGCGTTTCTTCCTTGATATAAGCAATTTGTTCATCATTGGCAATATCCAAGAACTTCACATGCTCATCATTGATGAATGGGTCATCCAAATCATCGTTCTTGTAGTAAAATTCAACGATTGGAGTTTTCAAGTCCAAACCTTCTTCAACGCCAAAACGTTTAGAGAAAGAACCCGCAGTCACATTACGAAGAACAACCTCCAAAGGAATGATAGTAACTTTCTTGTTAAGTTGTTCGGTATCAGAAATACGTTCGATAAAGTGAGTAGCTACACCCGCAGCATTCAATTTTTCAAAAATAAGAGACGAAATCTGATTATTTAGCACACCTTTTCCTTTAATAGTCTCCTTACGAGCACCATTAAGCATGGTTGCCTGGTCCTTATAGACCGACTTAATCACATTTTCGTCTTCTGTACTATAAATATCTTTAGCTTTCCCAGTATAAATCAGTTGGTTTGACATGGAATTGTTCGCCTTTCAAGTTTATTCGTCTTAATTATACCACACCAGAATTTAAAAACCAACATATAGCAAACTTTATTACTTAGGTAAAAAAATAACGTTCGTGTTTTAGTTCTTTTTTAGAGTTTCTTAATAAATAATGTATAGAAAAAAGGAGTGTGACAGAACTAAATCCATATAACATTTAGTTTCTTGCCTCACTCCAACAAAATAACAATCGTATAGTAAATAACTATTATATTATTACGTCTAGCTTTCTTATTCTTTATTCAATTCCTCAGACAAATAGTCCAACAAATCAGCTACCTTAACCATATGGTCAATAGTATCATCGGAAATCTCAAGATCGAACTCATCCTCCAAATTAATAATGAATTCCATAAGCTCTATTGAATCCACACCCAAGTCATCTAATTTGGTAGCTTCGGTTAAAACAATGTCCTCTTTACCCATCTGCTCTTGAATTACGAGCTGCATTTTCTGAAGAATTTCTACTCTACTCATCAGTTAGCCTCCTCTTTCGGACTAAAGGCTTCAACTAGCTGCTCAACAACCTTAGTATCAAGCATCGTACGAACCTGCTTAATAGTGTAGTAAACCGCCTTAGCATCACTAGATCCATGACATTTTACTACGGGAGCTTTAAGACCAAAGAGAACCGCACCTCCAGCGCTAGAGTAATCCATAGTCTCTTTCATCCCTTTTAGGCTGTCTTTCAATAGGAAGGCACCTAACTTAGCTTTAAGACCACCATTCATGATAGCTGACTTAAGGGTCTTCATAGCACCAAGTCCCGTTCCTTCGATTGCCTTGAGAACTGCATTTCCTGTGAAACCATCAGCAACTACCACATCAGCAGCTCCAGACATAATTTCACGCGCCTCAACATTACCAACAAAGTTAATACTTGGCTCCTTAGATAAGAGCTCAAAAGCCTCCTTACGAAGACTATCCCCCTTTGTTTCCTCAGTCCCATTATTAAGGAGACCTACACGAGGGTTGGCAATTCCACGCACATTTTTAGCATAGAAAGATCCTAAAATAGCATATTGATGCAAATGACTAGCTGTATTTTCCGCATTAGCACCCAAATCAAGCATATCAAAGGGTTGACCAGTAAAACTTGGCATTGTTGACATAAGACCTGGACGCTCAACTCCCTTAATACGTCCGACCACGAAGAGACCTGCAGCCAGAAGGGCACCTGTATTTCCCGCAGAAATCACGGCACTTGCTTTTTTCTCCTTAACAGCCTGTGCACCTAAGACCATTGAAGCTTTTTTCTTCTTACGAATGGCTTTAGCTGGCTCATCATCCGAATTTATCTTTTCATCAGTATGCACAATGCTCACACGTTCATTCGCTGTCAAATAGGTCTTAATTTTAGCTTCATCACCATAAAGCTGGATTTCAATATCTTTGAAATCTGCTATAGCTTGGTTGACACCCTCTACAATTGCTTGTGGCGCATTATCGCCACCCATAGCATCTACTGCAATTACATGCATAGCATTCTCCCTCTCGTCCTCTGCCATAAAACATAAACTCAGATTTCTATCAATAAAATATTATGTAACTAAAATAGACTAGTTCACTGTTTCTAGCAGAGTCTTTCAGCTTATTATCTTCTTATTATAGCACGAACTGACTTGCATTTTAACCCCTGAGACTGAAAACCATTACTTTCCTGTTTCACGTGAAACAAAAAGAAGATAATGTCTAGTCAGCACTATCTTCTTTATTCATAATATGACCCCAAGAATTTAGATTATCAATAAACTTCTTACTTTTAAGATGTATTCCAACATAATTATCATAGAGGTCATCAATAAAATGTCGTAGCTTTCGTTTCATGTCATCCTTAACAGATATGCTTCTCAATTCCTCAAAAGAAAGCCCCTGAAAACGATCTAAAAGATAAGGTACATTAGGATTTAAGTGACTACGCCTTTCATCCTCTGCATAATGATTTGGACAAAGTAGCCCCGAGAACTTATACGAAAAATCAAAAGGAAGGCCCACACGATGGCAAAAGACACACTCGTGAAAATTCAAGCGAACACCGAAACGGTCTAAAACCTGAATCTCAAAGATATTAGTCAAGATTTCATAATCCAAGCCTTCTTCCATTAATTCAAGCGTCTTCTCCAAGAATGCAAATAATTGTGCATCTGCTACACCGTCAGCAATAGCAGCATCCGTCAGAGCAGCTAAATAAGTCGCATAAGACAGCTTGAAAATATCGCTTGTAATTTCCTTAAAGGATTCTGCTTGGCTATAATCCTCTATGAAAGATAAGCCCTCATCATTTACAGTCATCATGAATTCAGCGATGGTTAAAGGTTGAATCACAGCACTTAATTTACCTGACCCACCACCTCTAACAAAAAACATCCGTTTCCCAGCTTGCTCGGTAAAAATCTTAACTAGCTTATCATTCTCACGATAATTACGATTGAAGAGGACAAGCCCTCTACTCTCAAGCTTCTGCATGCTCTTCCATAAACTCTTTCAAACGAGTCATAGCTGTTTCAATAGTATCCATGCTAGCTGCATACGACAAACGAACATAGCCTTCGCCATACTTCCCAAAAGCAACCCCTGGGATAATCGCAATAGCTTTTTCACGAGCAAAGTCTTGACAGAACTTAAAGGAATCTTGAGTATAGCCTTCTGGAATCTTAGCAAAGATGTAGAAAGCACCATCAGGTTTAATAATTTTGAAACCAAGTTCAGTCATTTTTTCAAGAATATAATCACGACGCTTCAAATACTCAACTTTCATTGGTTGGGCATCATCTTTACCAGCAGATAAGGCTTCAATAGCTGCAAATTGTGCCATAGTAGCTGCAGCTGTTACCAAATACTGGTGACTCTTAATCAACTGAGCCGTCAAGACTGCAGGTGCAAAAATCAAACCGATACGCCATCCTGTCATCGCATGAGATTTAGACAAACCATTAATCAAAATCGTTTGTTCCGGCAAATACTCAGCAATAGATACATGGTGATCCACATAAGTTAGCTCAGAGTAAACTTCATCGCTAACAACAAAAATATCGTATTTTTTCAGAACTTCAGCCAAATCTTTAATCTGTTGACGTGAGTAAGTCACACCTGTTGGATTAGTTGGGTAGTTAAGCAAAACGGCTTTAAGCTTATCTCCCTGCTCCAAAATTGCCTTCTCTAACATCTCCGGAGTCAAAACAAAATCATTAGCTGTTGTATCAATTTCAACAATTTCAGCACCAACTAGATTTGCAATCGGCTCATATCCAGGATAGGCTGGTGCAGGTAAAAGAATCGTATCTCCTGGCTCCAAAATAGCAGTCAATGTTGCAGAAAGGGCTTCTGTAGCTCCAATAGTCACCAATATTTCATTATCTGGGTTATAAGTAAGATTATATTTTTCCTTAACAAAATCTGCCGCAGCTTGACGCAAAGCAGGAAGTCCTGCCATACCTGTATAGTGAGACTGGTTAGCATCGATAGCAGCTTTAGCTGCTTCTTTCACATGATCTGGAGTCGTAAAATCAGGTTCACCAAGTGTCAACTTTTTGATACCTGGTACATCTGAAATTGATTGGTCAAACTGACGAATCATCGAAACTTCAATCTTATCTAAATTTTTATTAAAACGTTGTGTTAAATCCATCACTGTCACCTCTTTGCAATTATGCCTTACATTATATCAAAAACTCAAACGCATTTAAACACCAAAAAAAGCTAGCCCAAGCTAGCTTTAGTCTATTTATGACCCATTTCAAACAAAGGTGACAATGGACGTTTTTCATGAATACGAATAATTGCCTCTGAAATCAAATCAGCAATTGAAATTTGTTCAATCTTATCAATCAAACGTTCTTCTGGAAGATAAATCGTGTCCAATACAACAAGCTTCTCAATAGCAGATTTTTGAATATTATCAAGTGCTGGACCTGACAATACAGGGTGAGTACATGAGGCATAGACATGAGTTGCACCAGCTTCAGCAAGCGCATCAGCCGCATGACAGATTGTACCTGCAGTATCAATCATATCATCAATCAAAATACATGTTTTACCTTCAACGTTACCAATAATATTCATAACCTCAGAAGTGTTCATTTTATCAACACTACGACGCTTATCAATGATTGCGATTGGTGTTTTCAAACATTGAGCAAGTTTTCGTGCACGAGTCACACCACCATGGTCTGGAGAAACAACAACAACATCATCTCCAGTAAGACCAGCACGATCAAAGTAATCTGCGATAAGTGGAGCACCCATCAAATGGTCTACAGGAATATCAAAGAATCCTTGAATTTGAGAAGCATGGAGGTCAACTGTCAAAAGTCGATCAACACCTGCAACCTCAAGCATATTAGCAACCAATTTAGATGTGATTGGCTCACGTGAACGTGCCTTACGGTCTTGACGTGCATAACCATAATAAGGCATAACAACACTGATCGTTTCTGCACTTGCACGTTTTAGCGCATCAACCATAATCAAAATTTCCATCAAGTTATCATTTACAGGAGAGCTTGTAGATTGAAGAATAAAAACGTGATGACCACGGATAGATTCTTCAATATTAACTTGAATCTCACCATCTGAAAATTCACGAACACTTGATTTTCCGAGTTCAATACCCATTTTATCAGCAACTTTTGCTGCTAATTCCTGGTTAGACGATAAAGCAAACAACTTCAAATTCGTATAAGACATGATTTCCTCCAAAATATCTACTAAACCATTCTACCTTTTTTTAGATTGATTTTCAATGCAAAATAAATGGTGTCACAGTAACTTAACAAGACTAAAAAGATTTAACCTTAACCTCGACATTTTCCCGTCTAAAAGTAATTCCAGAAAGTAAAGACATTTTGCTATAAAATAAAAACGATTCGAGAAAATTCGAATCGCCTTCTTGTAGTCATTATGGGTAAATATAGTATACAGAACCACCATGAGCTGAAGATGTTGGATCAAATGTACCACGGTAGTTACCGATTGACATGTTACCAGCATAGTTTGATTCCATAACTTGAATTGAATTTGCACCTGATGCTGATGTTACGTAAGCTACGTGACCATAACCACCACCATCATTTGGCCAAACCGCAATTGCTCCGGCTACAGGAGTTGTACCAACTGAGTGGCCAGCTGCTTGTGCGCTAGCAATCCAGTTTTTAGCATTACCCCAGTAATTACCAACCCATGAAGCTAATGATTTAGCACCCCAAGTACATTGACCAACAGGATATGTATTAGGAGTTGAGGCAGCTGATACTTTAGGTGTTTCAGCTGCTGGAGCTGGTGCTTCTGAAGCTGCAGGTGCTTGACTTGCTGGTGCTTCTGAAGTTGCTGCAGGTGCTTCGCTAGCAGGAGCTGGTGCTTCTGAAGCTGCTGGAGCAGCTGATTCTGGCTGTGCTTCAGATGTTGCTGGAGCAGCAGGCGCTTGAGTAGTTTCTGAAGTTTCTGATGAAACAGGTTCTTGTACTGCTTCTGAGGCTGTTGCTATTTCTGAAACAGTAGCTTCTGAAGGTTGAGCTACAGCTTCTGAAGTTGCTGCCGCCTCTGATTGAGCTACAAATGCTGCCGCTTCTGAAGATGCTACTGCTTGTGCTGCTGCCTCTGATTCTGCAATTGCTTGTGACTGAGCAACTGATGCTGCAGTTGAAGCTGCCACTGCTTCTGCAGTTGATTTAGCAGAAACAAGTGATGTTTTTTCATCTTGAGCTGTAGCCAATTCTGCAGCCAAAGCAACTTGTGCTGCTTCTAGTTCTGCTTGTTGAGTTGTCAAACCAGCTTCTGTTGTTTCAAGTTCTGCCTTATTAGTTGCAATCTCATTAATAGCAGCTTGGTTTTGTTCTTGTTTTGCAGCAAGCTCTTTTTGATCAGACTCTTGTTTTGTCAACATGTCATTATTAGCTGTAACAACTTTTGAAATAGCTGTGATACGAGTAATAGCTTCAGAGATTGACTTAGAGTTCAAGATAGAGTTGATGTAGCTAGTCGCAGTATTATTTTGTTGAGCACTACGAGCTTGTTTCGCCAAAGAATCTTGACGAGCTACAATTTTACTTGATAATTCTTGAATTTCAGATTCCAAATCTGCTGATACTTTTTCAAGTTCAGCATTTTTAGTTTCCAATTCTGATTTTTGTGTTCTAAGTGTAGATACTTGAGATTGGATTGTAGCAACTTGCGCTTGTGCAGTCTCTTGTTGAGAAGCAAGGTTACTAATTGCGTTATCTGCAGCAGCGATTTGCGAATCATAATCCTCTGCATGTACTGATGCAGCTGCTGATAAGGTTACACCACTTACCAACACTGCTGAAAGAATACGTTTTTTCATAATATAAAATACTACTCCTTTTCGATAAGACCTATTAATTGTATCAAAAAATGGCGCAAACTTTGTTACGCCAATATTACAGTTCTATTTAAATCTATCAACTGACAGATACAAAAATAATTTTTCAAGAATAGGTTTAATAAAGATAAAGATCAAAAGATTAAACACTATACTAGGACTTAGTTGATAAATAATAAAATCCGTCACAGACTCATTGGAGAAACCATAAAATAAGGCAAAGCCAAAATTTATAGTATCAAAGAGAAAGAGGAATAAAAACATTAACAAAAAATCAACATAGGTATTTCTCTTAACAATTCGACCTAGCTGAGTTAACAGATAGCATAACAGCGGCAGAGTTAGAATTACTATACCAACTGTTTTGAAATAATAGGTATCATAAAGAAATCCAAAACAAACAAGGTAAAGAAAGGAATACTTATTTGGAAAATCAAGAGTTAAGATAAAAATATAAATAATGAAAAGATGAGATGATAGAAAAAATTCAGGAGATAAATAATGATTAAGTATCATCGAAATATGACCATCCCATAGAAAAGGAACAATACTCAGTAAGAAAGGAATAATAGAATACTTGGATAATTTCATATTATTTACCATCTCCAACTAAAGTAACATAAGAAATTTTATCAAAATCAGCATAAGGTTTTACCAAAATCGTACGATTTCCTTCATAATCACTCACAGAGTCTACAGTACCAATTGGAACATCCTTTACTGATACATCATCAAGACCACTTGTAACTACTTCAGTCCCAACCTTAACGTTAGAAGATGAATTGAGTTGTGTCATCTCTAACAGCTTCTTTTTTTTATCATAACGAGATATAATCCCGAAAATCTGGTTATCATCCTCTGATTTGACGCTAGAAGCAAGGTAACTATCACTAGAACTACTAGAAAGTAAAGAAATAGTAGTAGTATCATCATATACCTTAGTTACAAAACCAATTACTCCACCATTAGAAGTTGCTAGCATAGATTTACTAACATTCTTAGACTTACCGACATTAATCGTTAACTCTTTTAACCAAGTCACAGAAGGTCGCATAGAAACTTCAGCAGTGAGAACAGTATCACGACTTAGCTTGTCCGAAAGATTAAGCGAAGCTCTTAAAGAATCATTCTCTTCTTGCAAGTTAGAAATAATAGATGATTGATTTTCTAAATTTGATAAAGATTTTTTTAAATCTCGATTCTCATTATAGGTTGATAAGAGATCAGAAATAACATTATGAGATTTTGATAAAGCAGTAAATGGAACTGAAACCACTGAGTCTACTTTGGTAACGAAACCCGAAACATTAGACGAGATATCCTTGGTTAATTTTTTATTAGTAAAGACAAAAGAAAAAAGCATTACAAAAAATAGAAAAATAATAAACCCATAAAGAAGAAATCGATAAAAACTATTTTTCATTTTGTCACCTCAAAAAAAGAAAACGAATTATCTAAAAGATAATTCGTCTTAATAGTACGGAGAATGGGGGATTCGAACCCCCGCGCCAGTTACCCGACCTAACGATTTAGCAAACCGTCCTCTTCAGCCTCTTGAGTAATTCTCCAATATGGGCACGAGTGGAATCGAACCACCGACCTCACGCTTATCAGGCGTGCGCTCTAACCATCTGAGCTACGCGCCCAAGCTAAATGCTTGGATATTTGTTTCCAAATAAAGCGGGTGACGAGAATCGAACTCGCGACAACAGCTTGGAAGGCTGTAGTTTTACCACTAAACTACACCCGCTTAATGGGAGTTAACGGGATCGAACCGCTGACCCTCTGCTTGTAAGGCAGATGCTCTC
>ENA-OOZX01002337-OOZX01002337.1-human-gut-metagenome-genome-assembly--contig:-NODE-2337-length-10004-cov-2.687506_pt1 | contig 10004 bp, 10 predicted proteins | sample MGYA00241048_ERZ501412 | MGnify/ENA primary metagenome ERZ501412 (study PRJEB25962, sample SAMEA2042518) | human gut metagenome | biome: human gut; feature: human-associated habitat; material: faeces... | reverse complement strand
AAGTCCAACCGCTGTATTCAAGCGAAGAGAAAAGGCAAATCCGTCCCGCAGCCGTTGGTAGGACCTTGCGCCATAACTAAAACCGCAGACAGGCTGGAACCCTTGCCCAATACCAATGATGGCAGACGCACCAATAAAAGCAAGCCGCGTGACAATGCTCATGGCCGCGATAGCGGCGTCCCCAAAGGCCCCAGCTGCCACATTAAGACTGATCGTTGCAAGACTTGCCGTCCCCTGCCTAAATAAAGAGGGCAGACCGCCGGCCGTAATTTCCTTGAAAAGGGCGGCCGACGGATGGAAATCGCGGAACCTTATAGGAATATTGCCGCCTTTGTGGGTCATGACAAGAAGGATAAAGAAACTAAAGCATTGGCTGATGACCGTCGCGTATGCAGCCCCTGATACCCCAAGGCCAAAGAAAAAGATAAATAGAGGATCAAGGAGCATATTAAGGACCCCTCCGGCCATGATGCCCACCATCCCAAAGGCACTGTTTCCTTGAAACCGCAGATGGTTATTCATAAGAAGGGAACACATCATGACAGGCGCTCCGCACATGATGATGGCTAGATAAGAAGCAGCATGAGGCAGGATGGTTGGCGTGGACCCTGTCAACTGGGCAATGTCCCGCGCATTGAAATGCCCAATGAGCAAAAGAAAGAGACCGCAAATAAAAGCATAAAAGAAGCTCGTACTTGCCATGGTGCGTGCATTTTGGATTCGCTGAGCTCCCAGTTCTCGGGCCATGTAGGTTCCCGATCCCTGGCCAAAGAAAAAACCAAGAGCCTGGATGATGGACATGCTGGCAAAGGTCACACCCACCGCGGCGGTGGAACTAGTGTCTAGCTTGCTCACAAAAAACGTATCGGCCATGTTGTAAAAGCTAGTGGTCAGCATACTTAAAATGGAAGGAATGGCAAGTTTTAAAATGAGTCGATCCACGGGTGCTTCCAGCATCTCGTGGAATTTTTCAGTGCGTTTATCTTGTTTATTCTGCATGGGATTCTACCGGTCCTTTCTTATAATGGAATCTGGAAATCATCCAAGGTTCCCCCTATTTTACCATAGTTCCCGTCATTTTGCAAAATCTTCAAAAGCTATACTGAAAAAAGCGTCTCTTTTCTAAGTTGACTGAAAAAATCAGGCAATTCTCTTTTTTCCCTGCACAATATGTTACAATTAGTTTACATAGATTTTACATTTTCCATAAAGGAGGAGTTTTACGATGAAAATGAAAAGATTGCTCGCAGCTTCCGCTCTTTGTGCCATGACCCTTGCTCTTGCGGCTTGCGGCGGTAAAAAGGAAGCGGCTAAATCAGGCGGAGCTTGGAAGCCAGAAAAGGACATCCATGTCATTGTTGCTTACAAAGCAGGGTCCGGTACGGATACTGGTGCCCGTATTCTTTGCAAGGATGCAGAAAAACATATTGGAAAGACCCTAATTGTTGATAATAAACCAGGAGCAGACGGAAAAATTGGCTGGACAGAACTCTCCAAAGCCAAGCCGGATGGATACACCATTGGCTATATCAACCTACCGACCTATACGACCCTGGCCCTGCAAAAAGGATCCGCCTTCAATGAGAAGAGTATCGTGCCCATTGCCAATCATCTGAAGGAAACGAGTGTTGTTGTCGTCCGTGCGGACAGCAAGTGGAAGACGCTGAAGGATCTTGTGGCAGACGCCCAACAAAACCCCGGAAAACTCAAAGCTTCCACCAACGGGGTACAGGCATCCAATCACACGGCTGCCCAGCTCCTTGCAAAATCGGCTAAATTCGAATACAATGCCGTTCCTTACGGCGGCACGGCCGATCAGCTCCTTGCCCTGCGCCAAGGCGAAGTGGACTTTTCCTGTGCCAAGGTTGGCGACGTTGAACCTCTGATTGGCGGGGCTTCCCCAGTGCTTCGCGTGCTCGGCGTTTACTCGGAAAAACGGCTGGACAATCTGAAGGATGTCCCGACCTTGGGTGAATTGGGCTATTACAACAAGTGGTATGGTACGGCCCGCGCGCTTGTGGCTCCAAAAGGGACGCCGGATAATATCATCAACTATTATGTCAATATCTTCAAGATTGTCATGACTGATGAACAAACCATCCGTGACCATAAAAATGCCGGTCTTACCATGGACTATCTTGACAACAAACAGCTTGGGGAACTGATCAGCCAGCAGCTCGAATTCTGCCGGGATGTTGTTTCCAAGCTCTACACCAAATAATCCTAAGGAGTCAATTCATCTATGAAAAAATCAGAACTTGCCATAGTGTTTTTTATGCTGGCATTTTGCGGATTTTTCTATCATGAAACGTTGCTGCTTCCAGAAAAAGCACAGCATTATCCGCTCTTTGTCATCTCGCTCCTGGCGGTTCTGTCCGTGCTGCAGCTGGTCAAAATGCTGATTGGCTGCCACGGGCACTTTTCCCTCGTCAGCGATGCTGATGTCGTTTGGAAGGATTTCTTGCCTCGTCAATTTGTGACCTTCTTCCTTGCGTCCATCCTCTTTTTCGTGGGAATGTATTTCATTGGATTCTATCTGACGGCTATTCTTTATATGGGCTTTATGATGCACTATTTCAAGATTGAAAAAAAGTATATCGTCTTGACCACAGCAGTCCTTTTGGCCCTTATCTACGGAGTCTTCAGTGAATCCTTGAATGTACCGCTGCCAGTAGGCGAACTGTTCTATGATATTCTTTAAGGAGGCCGCGACAGAATGGAAAATCAATATGCATTAATGATGGCGGGCTTCCTCAATGCCTTGACACCAACCAACCTTATTGTCATGCTCCTATCGGTTACAATGGGCATCATCATTGGCTGCATGCCGGGACTGTCAGCTGCTATGGGCGTAGCCCTTCTGCTGCCCCTGACCTTCGGTATGGAGCCATCATCGGGACTTATCATGCTGGGCGGGATTTACTGCGGCGCCATTTTTGGCGGCTCAATTTCTGCTATTTTGATTCACACCCCCGGAACCCCAGCTTCTGCTGCAACGGCCATTGACGGTTACGCCATGACCCTCAAGGGAAAAGCGGGCAAGGCCTTGGGAACAGCCTGCACGGCTTCCTTTTTTGGCGGCCTGTTGTCCTGTCTTTCCCTCTATTTCTTTGCTCCCATCTTAGCAGAACTTGCCATGAAATTTGGCAGTCCTGAATATTTTTGGTTAAGCTTATTCGGCCTTACCATCATTGCAGGCATCAACTCCGACTCCATGATCTTGGGGCTTATGAGCGGAGCCTTTGGCCTTGTTCTTTCCACCATCGGCATGGACCCTATGGAAGGAGTGGAACGGTTCATGTTCGGCCAGGATGCCCTTTATAATGGCGTCAATATTACAGGTGCCTTGATTGGCCTTTTCTCCCTATCCCAGGCTTTCATCCTTGCGGAAAAAGCCATTGTCAAACGGGCTAGGGCCGCTCACTTTGATGATTCCATCATCCTGACAAAAAGTGAACTCAAACAGATTACACCAACGGTTCTGCGCAGCTGGATCATCGGCAACATCATCGGGATCCTTCCCGGCGCCGGGGCTTCCATTGCCTGCTTCATGGGCTATAATGAAGCCAAACGTTTTTCAAAGCATCCAGAAGAGTTTGGTCATGGCTCCATTGAAGGGATTGCCGGTTCTGAGGCGGCCAATAATGCTGTTACGGGCGGTTCCCTCATCCCTACCCTCACTTTGGGCATCCCTGGCGAGAGCGTTACAGCTGTCCTCATGGGCGGGCTCATCATTCAAGGGCTTCAGCCCGGACCTGAGCTCTTTACAAAGTATGCAGACATGACGTATACTTTCTTTGGTGGATTTGTCTTTATTCAGTTCTTTATGCTGGCCATCGGCCTTGTAGGCTCTCGACTCTTTGCCAAGATTGCCCGTATCTCCGATGCCATCTTGATCCCAAGCATCTTTGTCCTTTGCGTTGTCGGTTCCTTTGCCATCAACAACAACTTCTTTGATGTCGTTGTCATGTTTTTGTTTGGCATTGTGGGCTATATTATGCGTAAGGTCAATATGAATACGGCCGCTGTTGTCCTGGCTCTCATCTTAGGCCCCTTGGGGGAGCGCGGGCTGCGCCGGAGCCTCTCCCTTTCTGGCGGCGACATCAGTGTCCTTTTCTCAACGACCATCTGCCAAGTGCTCATTGCACTAAGCCTGCTGTCCCTTTTATCCCCACTATTTGTCAAGCTCTACAAGGGCAGTAAAAAAACAAAATGAATTTACCCATCTGACATCAAAATTTAATTGCGATGAAAGAGGCCTGTCACTTTCTAAGCCGCATCGGATGGATGCGGCTTTTTCTCTTTTAGACAAAGTTCAGAAAGGAACAATCTTATATGGAAACCCGTGTAGCCCTCATTGGCATCCTCATCGATGATCCCGATGCCGTGGAAAAAGTCAATCAGATCCTTCATCAATCAAGCCGCTGGATTGTCGGACGTATGGGCATTCCCTATCACGCCCGTAATATCAACATCATCAGTGTCGTCGTCGATGCTCCCCAAGACGAAATCAGCAGGATGAGCGGACTCATCGGGAAACTGTCCGGTGTGACCGCAAAGATTGCCTACGCAAAGCTCCCTAACCATGAAGCATAATTATGTGCCGCCCCTGATTCCCTTTATTGTCTTAGGGCTTTTATGGAAATTCGTCACTTCGGCCAAACTTTGGACGGCCTATATCCTGCCCCCGCCTGAACGGGTATGGGAGACCTTCCTCATCATGATTCAGAACGGACAGCTCGTGGAACACGCTGCACTCAGCCTGATGCGCGTGTTCATAGGATTTTCCTGTGCCTTCCTCCTTGCTGCCTTCCTTGTGACCCTCAGCCTTCTCCTTCCATTTTTCCGTAAAATGAACCATGGTCTCCTCGTCTTCATTCAGCATATTCCGCCGCTTAGCCTCATTCCTCTCTTGGTTCTCTGGTTTGGCATCGGCGAAACACCCAAATTTCTGATCATCATCTTAGCAACCTTTTTCCCGATTTATCTGAATATGGAAGATGGCCTGCTAAGAGCGGACCCTAAGCTTTTGGAAGTAGGAAAGACCCTTGGATTTTCACAAAGAGAGACCTTATGGAAGATTCGTCTGCCCCTTGCCCTTCCGACCATTGTCACAGGGATGCGGATTGGTATGGGCTACAGCCTGAGATCCATCATCGGAGCAGAAATGATTGCGGCCGATCGCGGCCTCGGCTATTTCATCCTGGATGCCCAAACCATGAGTCGAAGCGATAAAGTGATTGTAGGGATTCTGGCGATTGGACTTATAGGTTTTTTCTTGGACGGCCTTTTCAGTCTCTTTTCCTACGTTCTTTTCCCTTATGAAAGGAGAAACTCTTGATGGACTCCCTTACCTTGGACCATATCAGAAAATGCTATGGTCCAAACACCATTCTTGACAATCTAACCTACTCCTTTCCGCTTAAGGAAGTCTCAGTGATCCTAGGAAAGAGCGGTTGCGGGAAAACCACCCTGCTGCGTCTCATCATGGGCCTTGAAAAAGCCGAAGGAAAGATCTTGAAGTCCCCCACCCTTCGTCTTGGCATGATGTTTCAGGAAGCAAGGCTCATGCCCTTTTTGACCCTCCGGGATAATATCGCCTTAGGAAAGAAGAACCTACCAGAAGAGAAACTGTCTCAGCTGATCAAACTGGTTCACCTACAGGAAGCGGCCTCCCGCTATCCTCATGAACTTTCAGGCGGCATGCAGCAGCGAGCAAGCCTAGCAAGGACACTAGCCCAGGACAATGATTTTATCCTCATGGATGAGCCCTTTGCCGCCTTGGACTATTTCACACGGGGACACATTCAAAAAGAACTTCTTGCCATGCGAAAAAAACGTCCCTTTGGTGTTCTCCTTGTTACCCATAATGTGGATGAGGCCCTGCGCTTAGGTGACAGGATCCTTATTCTCCAAGGCGGCAGGTTCATCTATGAAAAAGTGCTTTTTCAAGAGGCCGCTTCGCGGGACCTTCTTTCAGCACCTTATATCGCAATCAAGAGGCAGATTCTTGAAGCCCTTGAAATATAATTATTTGGGGAGCACTTTTCTGCTCCTGCTCCAAGAAAGGAAGGTCAATGACCAATGAACAAAAAGATCAAACAGATAGCAGTTTTTTTAGGCATGCTGGCTCTCGGGCTTACCCTGACCGCTTGCTCTACCAATAAGGATACCAAAAAAGCCACACCGAAAAAACCTGAAAAAGTCAGTATAACCTACGTCCAGGCGCCCCTCAATGTGCCATCTATCGTTGAAAAGGCCAATCAATCCTTTGAAAAAAAATTCAAGGAAAAAGACATCCCCGTGACCTATTCCACGATTACGAGCGGAGCTGACCAAACAGCTGCCCTTGCGTCTGGCGATATCCAGTTCCTCAACTGTGTTGGAGGCTCTTCCGTCCTTCTTTCTGCAGCCAATGGGGCTGATATCAAGATCATTAGCCTGTACTCCCAAGCCCCTAAAGCCTTCAAACTCTTTTCCAAAGATGCTGCCATCACCTCACCTCAGTCACTGAAAGGGAAAACCATCGCGGGTCCCAAAGGGACCATCCTCCATGAGCTCCTTGCAGCTTATCTCAAACAGGGCGGCCTTAGCATAGAAGACGTAAAATTCGTTTCCATGGGGCTTCCGCAAGCCCGTGCGGCCCTTGAAAACGGCAGTGCCGACTGTGCCCTTCTGGCCGGCCCCCTGGCTTATCAGGAAGAACAGAAAGGCATGCATGTTGTTACAACTGGTGACGGCCTTGTTTCAGGTCTTACAGTCACGGCAACGAGCGGGAAGTTCTATAAAGAACACAAAGAGTTGGTGGATCTCTTCCTATCCGTCCAAAAGGAGACCTTGACCTACATGAAAGATCATCAAAAAGAAGCCTTGGCAGCTGCCGTCAAAGCGACCGGACTTGATGAAAAAGCCGTTGACTCCATGTACGGTCTCTATGATTTCAGCATGGAAATTACGCCGGAAGCCATTGAGTCCCTGAAAAAGACGCAGGATTTTCTTGTCAGCTCCAAGCTTATGGATAAGAAAGTCGATGTTGATGACCTTTTTGTCAAATAACTGCACGTAATAAAGGCGGGGGCCCATAAGGACACCCGTCTTTTTTGTGCCATCAGGAAAGTTCTTCCACGACTTCAAGTGTTCCCAAATAGGCCCCTTCGCGGTCCCGTACAGCAAGATAGCGGACACGGGCTTTTTTCCCTTTTTTGACGGTTTCAAATCCAAGCGAATCTTTTTCCCCGCTGCGCAGCTTCTCTATGAGCCCTTTCACCATGGGGACAACTTTCGGCGGATGACAGTCATAGACAGAATGCCCTAGGGCGGTCAAGGGCCGAGGAAAAAGCGGTGTGGATTCCGAAAAAAAACGATTCGTATCGGCTGCATCAACAAAAGTCAGTTCAAAAGGCAAGGTCCTAAGGATACCCTCAGGCTGGGTTACTGTCAGTTCCCCACTGGGAAGGGAAATGGTCCTACACCGATCTTTCAGACCTTGATTCAGCGTGCTTTTAGTAAGGGACTCAGAATTCCATGTCGGCACATCGGTTAAATAAGCCCATCCAAATCGAGGAAAATCTCCTGCAATAAGAGGCCACTCATTTTGATCAACAAGTTTCTGTACCATAGGAACAAGGATTTCCGTTTCCTTGAAAATCATCTCCCGCATCCTGTTGAGGAGTCCAGAAAGTGCCTGATGCAGTGTTTCGTCATCACTTTTTTCGGCATGAGGATCCTCTTTTTTTAGCATCTTAATCAGCTCCTGGAGATTGTTACGAATCTCCCCATCCGCATTCCACATGACGCGGCTTGGTCCCGGCATGCCTTTGCGACTCAAGATGGGCAGAAGAACTTCGTCTTTTTTGTCGTAATGGGCTTTGACCGGAAGCAGCCCTTCGAGGACTGATAGAACATCTGCTGCTAAAAATGGACCATTCATCACGGCTGAAAGCCGATCAAGATGACTTTCAATGGCCTCATTTTCTTTCAAAAAGAGCTGTAGGGGATGACCTTCCGGAAACTGTTCCCCCATGGTTTCCATCTTGCCATGAAGAAGGCAGGAATGCAGATCGCAAAGATGTCCCATGTTCTCACTGAGTTTCCCTGCTTGAAGCAAGGCTTGTTCAGCTTCCATGATGTCTTCAGTTGAAACCGAGGCAAAATCCTTTTCAAATTCCCGACGAACCGAAGCAAGGTCTTCACCTTGGTGAAGACGGACCAAATAAGACTGAAGGGATTTTATTTTTTGAGAGTCCATAATAAACCTCCTACAATCACTATTTTTCTACTTTACTAGCAGTTTATCATGACTGTTATCTTATCTCTGTTGTTAAAACAACAAAAGAAAACGCCTCTTCCCTTAGGAAAAGGCGTTTTCAAGGTTAAAAGGACGGTTTCCATGGCCCCACCGTCCCTTCTACATCAGCGCGGCTCAATGAGCAGTTTGATTGCCGTGCGTTCTTCCCCATCGATAGTAATATCGATGAAGGCAGGAACACAGATGAGGTCCATCCCATGCGGTGCAACAAAACCACGGGCAATCGCTATCGCCTTCACGGCTTGGTTCAGGGCACCTGCACCAATGGCTTGGATTTCCGCCTTGCCATTTTCTCTCAATACACCTGCTAATGCTCCTGCTACAGAGTTTGGATTGGATTTTGTAGAAACCTTTAGTACATCCATTTTGAGACCCCCCATTGAGTATATTACTGTGTGAACAACATTCGATCACTACAATTTAAGTGTATTATAACACAAATTTTGAATTTGGCTAGTAAAGATTGTGCAAATGTTTGAATGGATAGCAAAAATTTTACTTAGAAGTCCCTAAAACGTGTACAAATTTATAAAATGATTAAGAAATAAACAAAATATTTATGTAAAATCATCCCTTGACTGGATAGAAACGGTGTTTCATGCCCGCTTCATAAGATCATAGAGATAGAGACTGCAAAGACTCTTTGCGTCGCAGATCTCCCCCGAAAATACTCTTTCCTTGACCTCTTCAGGGGTCAGAATGACAACATTGAGGAACTCATCCTCGTCAGGATGCTGTTTTCCCGACGTGAGACCCGTTGCCGCATACAGATGAATCTGTTCATCCGTAAAACCCGGTGTCGTGAGGATGCTTGTTAATTTCTTGAAGTCCTTCGCCGTATACCCTGATTCCTCGGAAAGCTCCCGTTTGGCGCAGGATAAAGGAGCTTCGTCCCCTTCAATCTTTCCCGCCGGAATTTCATAAAGCACCTTTTTGACAGGATAACGGAACTGGCGAACAAAGATCATGCTGCCATCATCCAAAATCGGAAGAATGCCTACGGCACCTTGGTGGCGGATGAATTCCCGCTGGGATTCATGTCCATTAGGGAGTTGGACCCGATCCCGATAGACTTTCAGTAATCTCCCATTAAATATGAATTCGCTTTCAAGGGTACTTTCCCTTAATTTTTCATCGTCCATAGACAATTCTATTCAGCTCCTATCCACTATCATCGCATGCATCAATTTCCAAAATGCTGCTTTTCCTTTTCCGCCATAGCAAGCAATTCCTTGGCATTTTCCCGTGCAGATTCTGTCTGTTGGGTTCCACTCGTCATGCGCATGATTTCTTCAATACGGCCCGCCCGTGAAAGGATTGTCACTTCGCTGGCAGTCATTCCTTGATCACTGTTTTTGGCAATATACAGATGCTGATCGGCAAAGCAGGCAATCTGGGCCAAGTGGGTAATGCATAAGACCTGCCGCTGTTTGGCAATGAGAGCCATTTTTTCAGCCATCTTCTGGGCCGTGACACCGCCAACTCCCGTATCAATCTCATCAAAGATCATGGTTGGGACACCAAATTTGCGAAGCAGGACTGTTTTGGCGGCCAAAGCAAACCGTGAAAGCTCACCACCGGACGCAATTTTAATCAGCGGAGCCGGTTTCATGCCAGCATTGGCCGAAAAAAGGAAGGTGGCTTCATCTTGGCCATTTTTTCCGCAGTGATCCAATTTGGTGAAGCAGATGGACAG
>ENA-OOZX01002335-OOZX01002335.1-human-gut-metagenome-genome-assembly--contig:-NODE-2335-length-10005-cov-3.141910_pt1 | contig 10005 bp, 6 predicted proteins | sample MGYA00241048_ERZ501412 | MGnify/ENA primary metagenome ERZ501412 (study PRJEB25962, sample SAMEA2042518) | human gut metagenome | biome: human gut; feature: human-associated habitat; material: faeces... | reverse complement strand
CGACACCGCGTTGACCGCGTACGAGCAGCAGGTCGAACCACTCCTCAAAAAGTGACGCGATATACATTGCGCAATATATGATTCCCGTTCACGCTGCGACGGCGCACGACCATTGGCCGCCACCGCCGCAGCGTTTCCGGGACAACAAAAATCCCTATGGCATTACCCCAGGCCATAGGGATTTTCATTATATGCTGATTCTGCCTACGAATCAGGCGAGTGGGTCGAGACCTACGAGATGGTTGCCATTGCCATCGCGGGTCTGCCGTCAGCAACGCACGCTATGCGCGCCACACATCCTTGCCGGCGGCCTTCGCGGCCGCCACATCGGCGTCAAGCTGCTCTTCGGTGCCTTCGACCTCACCCTTGATGAATTCCTCCACCAAGCGGCGGGCCTCGCCATCCTCGTGCTGCACGGCCGGAGACTTCATGAAGTAGGAGCTCGGAGCCAGCACCGGACCGGCCAGATGACGATCGAGCGCGATCTTCGCCGCACGCACGGCGTCGATCACAATACCGGCGGAATTCGGGGAATCCCACACCTCGAGCTTGTATTCGAGGTTCAGCGGCACATCGCCGAACGTGGTGCCCTCAAGACGCACGAAGGCGAACTTGCGGTCGTCAAGCCAAGCCACGTAATCGGACGGGCCGATATGCACGTTGTGCGGATCCATCTCGTGCGGCACCACGGAAGTGACGGCGCGGGTCTTGGAGATCTTCTTGGATTCCAGGCGGGAACGCTGCAGCATGTTCATGAAGTCCATGTTGCCGCCGACGTTAAGCTGGTACGTACGATCCAGACGCACGCCGCGATCCTCGAACAGACGGGCCAGCACGCGGTGCGTGATGGTGGCGCCGACCTGCGACTTGATATCGTCGCCGACAATCGGCACACCAGCGTCACGGAACTTCTGCGCCCACTCCGGATCGGAGGCGATGAACACCGGCAGGCAGTTCACGAACGCGCAGCCAGCGTCCATAGCGGCCTGAGCGTAAGCCTTGTCCGCCTTCTCGGAACCAACCGGCAGGTAGGAAACCAGCACGTCGACCTTCTTGTCACGCAGCACCTGGGCCACGTCCACCGGTTCGGCGTCCGACTCTTCGATCATCTGGCGGTAGTATTCGCCCAAGCCATCGTTAGTCGGGCCACGCAGCACCTCCACGCCCAGATTCGGCACGTCCGCGAATTTGATGGTGTTGTTCTGAGAAGCGCCAATCGCCTCGGACAGGTCCTTGCCCACCTTCAGCGCATCCACGTCGAACGCGGTGACGAATTCGATGTCACGCACGCGGTAGCCACCGAAATTGTTGTGCATCAGGCCGGGAATCTTATCCTCGTCCTTGGTGTCCTTGTAATACTCAACGCCCTGCACCAGCGACGAGGCGCAATTGCCCACGCCGGCGATAGCCACTCGAATGCTCATCTGAAAACGACTCCTCTGTTATGCGTTTCGCAGGTATACCAATCCCCAAGCATACCCACAAACCGCATTGTAAACTGAAAAATCACTGAAAAACGGCCATATTACGGCAGTCGTCAACAGATTGTCGATTTGTAAAAAAGCTGCGCAAAAACATGTTTTTCCAGTCGGACAGCACTATCTACACCCTTGTTTTTCAGGTCGTTCGGCTACGGTGGAAACCATGGTTTCACGAACACGAAGTGTCAGCTCACGCTCAAAAAGCGCCCGCAGCGGCAGCGCAACGTCCACGACGCCACGGGTGGGCACCACCTACGGGGTCCATGGAGAAGTGCTGAGCAAGCCGCCCCAGGGGCCGAAGCACACTTCGCATCGCGCACCCAAAAAGACCAGAAAACACAAGCATCTCGTACTCAAATGGGTGCTCGGCATCTTCGCGGCGCTCATCGCGGCAGGCATCGGCCTGTTCGCCTACATGTACACCACCACGGAAATCCCACAGCCGGAAAAGTTCGCGCTGGCCGAAAAGACGACCGTGTACTACAACGACGGCACCACGCCGATCGGCAGCTATGCGGAACAGAACCGCGAAATCATCAGCTGCGCAGACCTGCCCGACTACGTCGGCAACGCGATCGTGGCATCGGAAGACCGCTCCTTCTACACCAATAAGGGCATCGATCCAATCGGCATCGCACGCGCGTTCTACAACAACCTGACCACCGGCAGCAGGCAAGGCGGTTCCACCATCACCCAGCAGTATGCGGAACGCTATTATCTGGGCGAAACCACCTCGTACGTGGGCAAACTGCGTGAGGCGTTCCTGGCGGTCAAAATCGCCCAAGCACAGGACAAGAGCCAGGTGTTGTGCAACTACATGAACACCATCTATCTCGGCCGTGGCGCATACGGCATCCAGGCAGCGGCCAAAGCGTACTTCGGCAAGGACGCGAAGGATCTGACGCTCTCCGAAGCGGCCATGCTTGCCGGCATCATTCCCGCGCCGAGCGTATGGACCCCCGACGTGAATCCCAAGCAAGCCGAAAAACGTTACAAGCGCGTGCTGAACATCATGGACGAAGACGGCTACATCACGCCGGACGAGAAGAAAGCCGCGAAATTCCCGCAAACCATCGAAATCCAACAGAACAACCAGATGTCCGGACCGAACGGATACCTGCTGACGATGGTGCAGAACGAACTCGTCAACACCAAGGCGTTCAGCAAGCAGGACCTGGAAACCGGCGGCTACAAAATCGTCACCACCATTGACAAATCGAAGCAGGACCTGATGTTCTCCACCATCAGTCCCTCCCAAAACGGCATGCAAGGCATCGTGCCCGACGGCATGCAGTTCGGCGCGCTGTCGGTGAACCCCAAGGACGGTTCCATCATCTCGCTGTACGCAGGAGACGACTACCTGACCAAGCAGCTCAACAACGTCACCCAGGCAACGTACGAAGTCGGCTCCACCATGAAGCCGTTCGCATTGCTGGCCGCCGTCAACGAAGGCGTCAGCCTCAACACGTACTTCAACGGCAACTCGTACCGGACGTTCCCGGGCATCACCGAAACGGTGAGCAACTACGGCGGCGAGAATCTGGGATACGTGAACCTGTACACGGCGACGGAACAATCCTCGAACACCGTGTACATGGATCTGCAAACCAAGCTCGGCGCGCAGAAAATCGCCGAAACCGCACGGCAGGCCGGCGTTGACGATTCGTCTTTGGATGGTTCCAACCCGTTCACCGTGCTCGGCAACAACGGCCTGACCCTCAAGGACATGACGCAGGGATACGCCACACTGGCCAACCAAGGCAACAAGCCGACGCTGCATATCGTTGCCCAAGTGCAGACGGCGAACGGCACCGACCTGTACAACGCGCCGACCTCGGCGGAGCAGACATTCGAAGCGAACAACGCGAATCTCGTGACGAAGGCGCTTACCGGCGTGGTCCAGCGAGGCACCGCCACCGAGGCGCGTGCCACTGGGCACACCATTGCCGGCAAGTCAGGCACCGCAAACGATTCCAACGCAGCGAGCTTCATCGGCTACACGCCGTCCATGCTGACTTCTGTGGCGATGTGGTATCCGGACGACAACGGCAACCCGCAGGAGATTCCCGCATTCGGCAGCTGGACCGGCGGCAGCGACTACCCCGTGCATCTGTTCACCGAATACATGAAGCAGGCCCTTGCCGACACTCCGAACGAAACGTTCCCCGACGCCACCGATAACGGCAAGGTCGGCGGACCGGACGGTACGTGGGGCACCGGCGCGCAGAAGAGCTCGACCAGAAGGCAACAGACCACCGTGACTCCGCGCACCGAGGAAAACACCCAACAGACCACGCCGGATCAGACCGAGGAAACGCAGAATACCGGTCAGGGCGGTGGCGACGGCGGTAATAGTGGCGGTATCCCCGCTAACGGCGACGGTAACGACACCAACGGTGGCAATGGCGGAGGAACCAGTGGCGATAATCCCGGTAATAACGGCGCCAATGGCGATACATCGCAGCAATAGCAGTCGCTGACTGCGATTGCCGTCGCGGTCAGCGAACACGCAAAGGGGGCTTCCCGGTTATTCCGGGAAGCCCCCTTGGTTTTGCCGCGTGCACACACGGGCGCACGGTCGTCAACGTCGTTCGTCAGAATGCATGCACATGCTGGGCGAGACGGTCGTATTCGGCGCGTGTCAGCGAGGCGACGCCACCATGTTTCGTATGCGCGGTGAGGAAGTAATCGCCCGCCTGCAACGGCATCCAGCCCTGATCGAGATCGCGGCTGACCATCGGACGGTATCCGATCGACGGAATCACGTCCACGAACAAGTACCATTCGTCGTCCGGTCCACCGTTGTTGTGGTGGTTGGCGAACACCGCAGGACCTTCCACGCCGCCGGGGTTGCCGTCCGGCACGTAGCCTGCGCCAATCCGGTCCTGCACCTTGGTCCAGACCGTCCCCGGCTCCCACCAGCGCTTCGCGTCGGTGCGGTCCATCCAGATGCCGGTGCCATGCGCGTTGTCCTTGGTGATGCGGTACGTGCGTACACTGCCGTCCGGCAACGGACGTTGAATCATCGTGGTGTCGATGGCGTCGCCGTGGTTGTCGTTGAATACGCCGCCATATTCGAATGTGTCCTGCGTGAAATCGGTGGTGGCGCCCCACAGCACGGTGCAGTAGACGTTCTTGTCGTCGTACGTCCTATCCTCGTCGTCGAACACGGTGCTGGACCAGTACATGACGAATGCGCCGCGACCGCCATGATGGCCTTGCGGATAGTAGTCCGGCACCCAAAGGCATTCGCAGGCCCAGGCCATGCCGAGCTCCAGATGGGAGCCGTCCGGCTTGCGGGACACGTCGAGCATGCGCGGCTCGCTCCAATGGAGCAGATCGTCGGATTCCCAGATGATGAGATTCGTGCTGGCGTGGTGGCTCCACTCGTACCAGCCGCCACCGTCGCCTCCGAACACACGCAGATCGGTGGCGATGATATACCACGTGCCGGTGTCGGGATTGCGGATGATATGCGGATCGCGCACGCCTGTGGTACCGAGATGCGAAGCCAGCACAGGCTTTCCATCGTTGAGCGGCACCCAACGGTGCGGATTGTCACCGTCGGATATATCCATGTAAATCTTCTCGGCGTAGCCGTCCGGATCCTCGATGAAGTGGACGAGCAGGTAACCGTAGTCGTCGGTTGTGTCGGTCATGGTCCCACCTTGTGGTTGTGAATGAATGAATTGGATAAGTGAATTGCGTGTTCGATAACGTACCGCGTCAATATGCGCGGATACGAAGAAAGCCGCCGCCACGAGAGCGACAGCTTCCTTCGGGAAGGAGGATTAGCCCTGATGCGTGCGGGCCCATGTGCGGATCACATCCTGCTGCGCCGCGATGGCCTTGTTGCGGGCCAGATAGATGACCAAGGTGATGGAATACAGTGCAAGGCCGATGAGGTCCATCGTGCCCAGGGAGAAGACCACCACGATTGCCAGCCAGATGATCACCCACCGGCTGGTGGTGCCGGGAGCGAGACACCGCATGGACATGATGAAGCTGACGATGCCGATAATCAGCACCAGCAGCGCGTAGATGCCCACCACCGTCGAGGCGTTGTCCACCGCGGAATAGTCCGTTTTCAGCAAACCGTTATGTTCCAGCAGATCGTAGGCTTGGCCTTTGAACCAGCTGGTGAACATGAACAGTGTGATGGACGCCATGATCACGTTGTAGGCGGCGGCGATGGTCATCAGCACTCGTTCCGCCTTGCGAGCCAATGGTGCCGGCGGCTGCATGGTGTTGCCTTGCGGATTCATATCGGTCCTTTCCGTGGTGTGGCCTCATCCGATGTGCGATGCGCAGCTCGGGAAAGATAAAATCACAGGCCCGTCCGTTTGGGGACGGACCTGTGCATTATCTCACTCGGCCGGTATCAGCCCTTGAGGCCGGAGGTGATGTTCAGGGACTGCAGGAAGTACTTCTGCGCGAACAGGAACAGCAGCAGGGTCGGGATGATGGCCATGCAGGTGGCCGCCATCAGGGAGCCCATCTGGTTGTACTGGCCCATCTGGTTGCTCAGCAGCTGCAGACCAGCGGTGACCGGCATCTTGTTGATGTCGTTGAACACCAAGGTCGGCCACAGGAAGTCGTTCCAAGCGCCGGTGAAGCTGAACAGGAAGATGACGATCAGAATCGGGCGGATGGCCGGCAGCATGATGCGGGTGAAGATCTGGAAATCAGTGGCGCCGTCGATTTCGGCCGCCTCGTACAGCGTCGAATCGATCGACATCATGGCGCCGATGAACAGGATCACGTTCTGGCCGAGATAACGCCAGACGGAGGCGCCCACCAGAGACCAGTTGTTAACGCTTTGGTCTTTCAGCCAGTATGGCAGGTTGTCGAGTTGGAATCCGCACCATTGGAGCACGGTGTCGAACACGTATCCGCGGGTGTAGAAGAACTTGAAGATGAAGCCGACCGCGATGCCGTTGATCAGATACGGGAAGAAGTAGATGGCCTTGAACGCGCTGCCGCCACGGACCTTGAACGCCAGCATGGTAGACAGATACAGCGCCAGCGCCACCTGGATCAGCGCGCCGACCATGTAGTAGAGGCTCAGCTTCAGGGAGGAAAGCGTGTCGGGACGGGTGAAGACGTCGATGTAGTTCTGGAGGCCGACGAATTGGCGCGGGCCGATGTACTTCATCTTGTAGAACGAGTAGCCGATCATGGATCCGAACGGCCAGTAAGTGAAGATTACGAGCAGTGCGACCGGAATCGCGGAAAAGGCGACGATGACGCCCGCCTTACGCCAATCTCGGGGCTGCTTGTTGAATGGAATCTCGGCCTTCTCGGTCGGTTCCACTGCTGCTGCAGTCATGATATCCCCCTCTTTGGGTTGCTTCTCTGCCTAACGAAAAATTGCGATGGAAGAGGACTTCGGCTTGGTTCCGCCGAGAACGAGCCGAAGTCCTCAGTGATGGATGCGCGACTTCACGCCGTCACGCCTGGCGTTCCGGAATCACTTGGTGTCGACGCCTTCGGAATCAAGGGCGTCGTTCCACTTCTGGTTCCACTCCTTGACGAGGTCGTTGTAGGACTCGTCTTTGTTGGCCGCGTGCTCGACGATGCTCTGGACACGGGAGTCGCCGCCGTTGTTGATGTTGAGTTCGGAATCGGAGTTGAGGTCGTTGAACAGATCCTCCTCGCCGTCAGGAGCCGGTTCGTCGGCGATGAGCTTGACGTTCTTGAAGTCGGAGTAGAGGTCCGGCAGCTTGTCGTCGTCGGCCGCGATCGAGACGCCGCCTTCGTTGTAGGCGTAGTTGGACTTCTCGGTCAGCCACTTGACGAAGATCATGGCCGCTTCCTGGTTGGTGGTGGAGGAGTTCTTGTTGATGCCGTACGCGTAGTCAGAAGCGGAGGTAGCGTACTGCTTGCCCTTGACGGAGATCGGGAACGGCATGTAGCCGACGTCCTTGGCGTTGTCGCCTGCGGACTGGATCTGGGAGACCGCCCAGGAGCCGAGCACCATGGTGGCGATGTCGCCGCTGTTCAGCTTGTTCTTGGAAGTTTCCCAATCGGTGGTGGAGTAATCGTCCTCGGTCAGGCCATCGGCCACGGCGTCATACAGGATCTTGTAGACGTTGTAGGCGTGGGTGCCGTCACCCGGATCCTTGAACGGGTTCTTGGTGTGGGTGAAGACGTTGTTCATGTAGTTGGGATCGCCGCTGGCCGTGCCGCCGATGTACGCGTCCCAGGCGCCCATGGTCCAACCAGCCGCGTAGTTGGTGTACAGCGGAGTGGCCTTGGTCTTCTCCTTGATGGCCTTCAGGTCGGAGATGAATTCCTTCGGGGTGGTCGGCAGCTTGTCGATGCCGGCCTCCTTGAAGATCCTCTTGTTGTAGACGATGCCGGAGGCGTTGCCGACCGAAGCCACGCCGTAGACCTTCTTCTGGTAGGACTGGTTGACAGCGTACTTGATCTCCTTGTTCATGTCTCCGAGGGAGCCGTAGGAGATGAAGTAGTTCTGCAGTTCGGCCCTGTCGACCGCCGGAATCATCATGATGTCGCCCCAGTCACCGCCCTGCAGACGGGTCATGGCGCTGTTGGCATAGTCGCTGTTGGCTTCGACGGTGACCTTGATGTTCGGATAGGTCTTGTTGAATTCGGCGATGTACTGCTTCCAGGTCGTTCCCGGATAGTCGTTCTTGAGCATATCGGTACGATGGCTGAACAGCTTCAGATTGGCCTTGATGTCCTTGCCGGTCTGACCAAGCTTGATGTCCTTGTACTGTATGTCGGTGACCTTGGAGGAGCCACTGCCGCTGCCACCGCAGGCCGCCATGCTCACCGCGCAGACAGCCGCGATGCCGGCTGCGACGATCTTCTTGAGATTCATCTTCCGATCCTTCCTTGTGAATCCTTGTCCATCACTTCCGGAGTCTCGGCACCGATGCTCCATTGGTGATGCCTTTTTCATCTCAGGCCTCTCTGCCTGCCTTTGATGAACTGGTAGTTATACCATAAATGAACCCCTTAAGTTTGTCAAGCGCTTAAGTTGCGCTCCGCGCCCTCGCCGCACAGCCGCAGTGCCGTCGCAACCCTATGGTCAACCCGCTTCAAATACAGAAAACACCAATCGTTTCAATACATCGAAGCGGTTTGATGTCCATCCCCCACAACCCGCGACCGTTCACGTTAAGAGGGTTAATGTAAATTTTTTTACCGGAGTGTCATTAAGCGCTTAAGCATACGTATGCAAAATCCTGCAGCAGCGAAAAACGGCGGAATCGCAACGAAAACGGCGTGCCGCGCCATGAATGGACGCGGCACGCCGTTCATGGAACAACGCGCGACGGCGATCGCCGGACGCTCAGCCCTTGCGGGAAGCCAGGAAATCGCGGTACCACATGAAGCTGTCCTTCGGGATGCGCTCCTGCGTGGCGTAGTCGACGTATGTGATGCCGAATCGCTTGGCATAGCCGAAATACCATTCGAAATTGTCAAGCAGCGACCACACGAAATAGCCGGTCAGCGGCACGCCTTCGTCGATGGCGCGCTTCGCCGCGGCGAAATGACGCTTGAGATAGTCGATGCGGTCCGGATCATGCACCGATTTCGTGCCGTCCTCGTTCACCGTCAGCTGGTCCTTGCAGGCCATGCCGTTCTCGGTGACCACCAGATCGACCTCCGGATAGTTGTCGTGCACGCGCACCAGCAGGTCATGCAGGCCGTCCGGATCGATGTTCCAGCCCATGTCGGTGTGCGGGCCCTCGGTGGACAGCCAGTCCACGTCGGACGCTCCCGGGGCGGTGGACGCCTCGGTGCTTTGCGGGAACTGCGGACGGTCGGACATGGCCACCCGGTTGGTGGAATAGTAGTTGATGCCCAACACGTCGATCGGCTGGTGGATGAGCTCGAGGTCTCCGGACTGGATGAAGTCCCAGTCGCAGATGCCCTTGGTGATGGAGAACAGTTCGTCCGGGTAACGGCCGCGCAGCATCGGGTCGAGGAAAGCGCGGTTGGAGATCAGGTCGAGGCGATGGCAGGCGTCGGCGTCGCCACGGTTGAACTGCAGATTCAACGTGACCGAACACTTGGCCTTGTCCCCCACTTCGGCGCGGACGGCCTGCGTCATCAGACCATGCGCCAGATTCAGGTGGTGGACCGCCGGGAAGGCGCCGGGCCCGAGGCCCAGGCCCGGCGCGTGCTCCTTGGCTCCGTAGCTCAGGTAGGACGAACACCACGGCTCGTTCAGCGTGGTCCAGGTGTCGACGCGGTCGCCGAGGCGCTTGGCCACGATACCCGCGTAGTCGGCGAGCGCATAGGCGGTTCTGCGGTTCAGCCAGCCGCCCTCGTCGCCGAGGTATTGCGGCAAATCCCAGTGGTACAGCGTCACGACCGGCTTGATGCCGGCCTCCAGCAGGGCGTCCACGACGCCTTCGTAGAAGTCGAGGCCTTTTTCGTTGGGCACGCCATCAGGCGTCGATATGATGCGGGGCACGGCGATCGAGAAGCGGTAGGCGTCCACGCCGAACACGCGCACCAGATCGGCCGGCATAAGACCATTGCCCTT
>ENA-OOZX01002309-OOZX01002309.1-human-gut-metagenome-genome-assembly--contig:-NODE-2309-length-10094-cov-4.678852_pt1 | contig 10094 bp, 10 predicted proteins | sample MGYA00241048_ERZ501412 | MGnify/ENA primary metagenome ERZ501412 (study PRJEB25962, sample SAMEA2042518) | human gut metagenome | biome: human gut; feature: human-associated habitat; material: faeces... | reverse complement strand
ACTTCCTGCGGGCGGTTCGCATACGCGGTAACGCTGCCGTTAGAACAGCGTCCGGTTGTTCTCTTTCAGAACATTCACCGCATCGAACACCTTCTTCGATATCCTGGCCCGCTGGAGGGCATCGAGATAGGCATTGGAGTGCGTGTCGGTTCCCACGAAGGTGTATAACCCCTGCCGGAGCATCTGTTCGGCATATTTCTTCGCACCGCTGCCGTGGTATCCTGCCAGCGAGAGCAGGTTGAGCTGCAATTTGTACTGTTTTATCAGGTTGATGACCTTGTCCTTGCCGTTGGCCTGTACGAACGCATATCGTTCGGGGTGGGCGAGGATGATTTCATAACCCGAAAGGGTCGCTTCGAACAGCATGTCGAAAGCCCGGAGGCTGTATCCGTTGATGGAGAACTCCACGAGAACGTGGCGGCAGTTCATGGTCAGGGGATTGCCTTCGAGGTGTTCCGGGAACTTGTCGTCGATGAAATACTCCGCGCCCAGCCGGATATCCAGTGGCCCCTGGTACCCGAAGTCGGCGAATCGCTGTCGGAGCTCCTCTTCGCCGCGGTTGTCGTAGGCTCCGTGAATGATGTGGGGCGTCATGTAGAGACCTTTTACCCCCATGCCCTGCATTCGCTCCAGCAGTCGAAGGCTGTGTTCCCGGTCGGGACTCCCGTCGTCCACGCCGGGAAGCAGATGGCAGTGGATGTCGTAAAAGTCGTCGAGCAGGTCGGCGAGATATATGTTCTTTGTATGGAAACTGAACATTTCTGCTTTAAATGATGTATAGTATCGGTTTATCGGATAATGCTTTCGAAGTAGGCGATGGTTCGCGCGAGCCCTTCGCGGAGCTGTATCTCCGGCCGCCATCCGCCGAGCAGTTCGCCTGCAAGCCCGATGTCGGGACGGCGCTGTCGCGGGTCGTCCGAAGGCAACGGACGGAAGACTATCCGCGAGGAGGAGCCCGTAAGCTCCCGGATGAGGGAGGCGAGTTCGAGGATGGTGAACTCGCCGGGATTGCCGATGTTTACCGGACCGGTCACTTCGTCCGGGGTATCCATCATGCGCACCATTCCTTCCACCAGGTCGCTGACGTATTGGAAACTGCGCGTCTGTGAGCCGTCGCCGTATATCGTGATGTCCTCTCCGCGCAGTGCCTGTACGATGAAGTTGGAGACCACGCGTCCGTCGTCCGGATTCATGCGCGGGCCGTAGGTGTTGAATATCCTCACGATTTTGATGCGGACGCCGTTCTGACGCCGGTAATCCATGAAGAGCGTCTCCGCGCAGCGTTTGCCTTCGTCGTAGCAGGAGCGGATGCCCACCGGGTTCACGCTTCCCCAATAGCTCTCCGGCTGCGGATGCACGTCCGGGTCGCCGTAAACTTCGGAGGTGGAGGCCTGCAAGATGCGTGCCTTGACGCGCTTGGCGAGCCCCAGCATGTTGATGGCCCCCATGACGGATGTCTTGGTGGTCTTGATGGGGTTGTATTGGTAATGTATCGGGGAGGCGGGGCAGGCGAGATTGTAGATTTCGTCCACCTCGGCGTAATAGGGAGCGGTGACGTCGTGGCGCACCATCTCGAAATTGCCGCATCCGGCCAGGTGCATCACGTTTCTCTTGCTGCCGGTAAAATAGTTGTCGAGGCAGATGACGTCGTGGCCTTCGCTTACCAGCCGTTCGCACAGGTGCGAACCTATGAATCCGGCTCCTCCGGTTACAAGCACTCTCTTCATCGTCAATCGTTCAGTGTCGCCGACGGTATGCGGAATACCGTATTTGTGGATGCAAATATAGCTTTTTTTACCATCCCCTTCGAACGCTTCCCTATTTTTATCCCTTCCGTTTCCGCGGTCGGACAATGAAACGGAGGGCGATGCCGTTGTTTAGGAAGAGGGATTGCCGTGCGTGCGGTTTTGCGTGGATAGGTTTTTTGCCTATCTTTGTACATTAAACGGACGCGAGCCGTGTCCGAAGGAAAAAATTCGGCCTATGAAGGGTAAATGCTGGAGAATGTGCGCTGTTGCGGCCGTTGCGGTCGTGCTTGCGGTTTCGGCGTGCAACAAGAAGGGCGAGATATTCGAGCAGCAGATGGATACCATCCGTTCGTGGGTGGAGAGCAGGAATGAAAACGGTAGTGCCTATACCGAAATCATGTCGGGGGTGTTCCGCGACATCGTCTATCCGGAGGATGGCCGGGGAACTCCGCTCGCGGAGCGAGGCGACAGTCTCTATCTGATGTATGAGGTATATAAGTTTTCGACCTCTTTTTCCGAGACGAGTACCGGAGACCTCATCTATACCAACAGGCCGGAGCGGATGCCCGACCGGGTGGAGTGGAACCGCGATACGCTGCGGATAGTGCTGGGTGACGGAAAGCTGATGAAGGGCGTGGAGGAGTCGTTGGCGGAGAGTGCGCCGGGCGACCTCGTCATGGTGGTAATGACCTCCGGTAATGCCTATGGCGACCATACGGTGCAGCAGCTTCCGCCCAACACGCCCGTAGCCTGGCGGGTGAATGTGGAAAAAGTGATTGAGAACCAATGAGAAGGCATAGCGCCGAACAGTGATATATGATGAGACATGTTTTGAAACCTTTGGCGGTCGCCGTCGCCGCATGCGCCTGCTGCTCGTGCGCCAGGACCGAGAGCGAGAATTTCAACGAGATAGAGGACAAGGCGCTCGACATCTGGGTGAGCAGCAATGCTCCCGATGCCGAACCGCTCGGAGATACGGGGATGTATTATGAGGTAATCGAGGCCTTGCCGGACGGAAGTGCCACGAAGGTGGACGTCCGGGGCAGGTGGGTGGATGTGAAATATGTCATCCGTGACCTGAACGGCGACATCGTTTACAACCGTAACGAGGAAACGGCCCGGCTTCTCGGAACCTTCACCAAATATACGCATTACATCCCCGACAGGCTCTATATCGCCAGTCGGCAGGACCTGAGCGATATACCTTCGGGCATCTACCAGGCCATCACGGAAATCACGCCCGGAGAGACGTGGCGTGTCTATATCCCTTCGCGTCTGGCTTTCGCATCGTACGGTATTCAGACTTCGACCGGATACGGGGGGCAGCAGGCCCTTGAATCGGACGTGCCGGTCATTCTCGACAGCCTCCGCATCGTCAATATCGTGGATAATCCCCAGTCCGAAGGGCGGCAAGCGATAGAGGAGTTCGTCACCGCATCCCGGCCGGAAGGGTGGGGCAAACCGCTGAACGATACGGTGCGCGAGGGACTGTATATGGATATACTCGCCCGACCCAATCCCGGTGATACGGTGCCGCTGAACCAGAGCGCCAATATCTACTACAGGTGCGGGTTTCTCGACGGGCATCTGATAGATTCCAATATCGATACCGTATTGTACAACCGGTTCGGTACGGTGCGCAGCAGCGACATTACGAGTCCGATAAGGGTGACGCGGATGTCCACCGACCCCAACAATGCCAACCAGATGCCGGCGAAGGTGTTCTATGCCATCCTGCCCGACCTCTGTTACGGCGACAGCGTGCGTATCGCCGTCCCGTCGGAGTACGGTTATTACCGTCAGTACATGTATCCGGACAAGAGCAGCTCCATGTGGTCTTCCTCGGCCACGTTCACGTTCGACTTTACGTATCAGTATAAGGACTATACGACGGAGGATACGGACTACTTTTTTGCCTCCTCTACCTATTATATGCCCTATTCCACCTCTTCGGGCACTACTGTACCGGTAGCGGAAATCAAGCCTTATACTCCGTTGATATACGAGTTCGTCGTGCAGAAGCCGGAGTCTTGACGGTCCGGCGGATGAACGACCGCAGGAGGCTGTGCCAGATTGAATCGATACGGTTCAGAATGGCACAGCCTTTTCGGTGTCGGAGTTGACAAGCTGAAAGATATTCGGGTACAGGAGGAGGACCGTGCAGGACTGAATCGATGCCGATGGTGATACGGCGGGTGGCGGTCGGAAGATACCGCTCTCTCTTTTCGCCGTAGTCGGGCTTGCCTGTCGGGGATGTATTTTCATGCCGTCTCGGTTGTACCGTATGTGCCGAGCCGGACGGCCGGTGGTTGGTGCAGCGGAAGGACGGGAAGAAACGGCGGGGATGCCGCCCGTGGCGGTCGGCGGATTCTTTCAAGTTTCGAGTCCGTATTTCGATGGAGTGAGAAGGATGCCTGTTGTCCGGTCTCCGTTCCCGGGATTGCCCGGGCCGAGGCATTTGCCGGAAGCCGACGAAAAAGGGGACGAATCGTTCCGTCCCCCTTTGCTTCTGTCTTCCGTCCCCCTGGCTGTGCCCCTGCTGACTTATTTGTTTCCCATGAGGTCGTTGGAGGTGTCCTGATTCTCCATGAACGAACGCTGCGACTTGAGAAGGTTTCTCGACTGGAGTACCATGGTCTTCGTTTCGTTCAGGATGGTCAGGTAGAGCATGCTGGCTTTGGTGCTCGTGGCCTTGTTCTGTATCCTGCGGAGCTGGCTCTTCACCGCATCGTCAATCGTGACGAACAGCTCGTCGCGCATCTCCAGCACCACGTTCGTGTCGGAGTAGTCGTTGTCGTTGAGCATGACGTTGATGCGGGCGTATATCTCCGATACCTTGTCGTTGATTTTGAGGAGGTCTTCCACCTGTTCCTCGCTCATCCCCTTGTGGTTGTTGTCGATATGTTCGAAGCAGGGACGGGTGATGTGCACCAGCGCCTTGGACATCTCGCTGATGTAGTCCACGACCTGTACGTAGAAGTGTCCCGCTTCGATGTAGTTGTCCTGAAGTTTCTGGAGGGTGGGCAGCAGGGCGTATTTCTTTTCACGGGCGTTGTAGAAGAGGTCGTTCGATTCGCGCACCATTTCGCGCAGCGTCCTGCGGTCTTCGTTCAGCGTCGCCATGATGGTCTTGCTGTATATCTCGGTCGTTTTGGTCATGACACCGCTTATCTCGGCGATGAGATTGCGCATCACCTCCTGGGTGCTGTTGCCCGAAGCGGTGACGATTTCTTCGGTTTTATGTTCTTTGGCCTTGCGGCGCTTGTGGGTGATGGAACTCTGGATGAACATCCCTACGCAGAGCAGCGAGATGATGATGACGGCCCACGTACCGCCCCACAGCAGGGCGTAGGTCACGACGAGGGCGATGACGAAGGCGATGAGTGCCGTGACGAACCAGCCTGCGATGACCGTCACCACGCCCGTTATTCTGTAAACGGCGCTTTCGCGGCCCCATGCCTTGTCGGCGAGCGAACTACCCATGGCCACCATGAAAGTGACGTAGGTGGTCGAGAGGGGGAGTTTGAGCGAGGTGGCCGTGGCGATGAGGATGGAGGCGACGGTGAGGTTCACCGTGGCGCGTATCAGGTCGAAATGGGCGCTTCCGGCTTTGGGGCGCAGCGGAATGAACCGTTTGTTTATCGCCCGCTGGAAGGATTCGGGAGCGTGGTCCTCGTACCACCTGTTGACGGTGATGGCTCCCCGCACGATGGAACGGGAGAAGAGGGTGGAGCCGAAACGCTCCGTTCCCTCGTCCTGTTTGGCGAGGTTGATTTCCGTTTCGCTGACGCTCTGTGCCTTTTTGGATGTCCAGAGCGTCACGACCATGATGCACCCGGCTACGAGCAGCAGCAGGTGGTTGGCCACTACCGGTTCGCTGAGCTTGCCCATCATCATGCCGTCGTCGCCTCCGGCCGCAAGGGCTATCTTGTAGGAGTCGAGGCCGGCTATCGGTACGCCGATGAAGTTCACCAGGTCGTTGCCCGCGAAGGCGAGCGCCAGCGAGAAGGTGCCGGCGAGTATCGTAACCTTGAGGATGTTGATTTTGGCGAGCTGAAGCAGGAACATGACGAGCGAGCTGACCGCGAAGAAACCGAGCAGGATGGGGAACATGTGGGCCGAGAGCGTATCGAAAAAGGCCGGACTGAATATCCCGGAATCCTGCAGCCCCTTGAAGAGAGCGAAGTAGGCGATGGCGGTGAAGGCGATGCCGCACCACAGGGCGCCGAAGCGCTTCAGCATCTTCTGGTAGCGGAAAGTGAAGATGAGACGGCTGATGAACATCACGAAGGCACCCACCACGAAGGCGATGGCCACGGAGGCCAGGATACCCGATATGATGACGAGAGCCTTGCCCGAGTTGATGTAATTGGACATGTCGGCCGCCGTCAGCGTCGGGTCGGCGCTTATCTTGAGCGAGGTGACCGCCACCGCGGCGCCGAGCAGTCCGAAAACGAGGGAGACGGTCGTGGAGGTGGGCAGTCCGAAGGTGTTGAACAGGTCGAGCAGTATCACGTTGGCGAACATCACCCCGAGAAAGAGCATCATCACGTCGCGGAAGGTGAACATCTCCGGGTAGAACACGCCGCTGCGGGCCACCTCCATCATGCCGCTGGAGGTCATCGTACCCAGCAGGATGCCGACCGAAGCGATGGTAAAGATGACTTTGCGGGAGGCGGCTTTGGAGCCTATCGCCGAGTTGAGGAAGTTGACTGCGTCATTGGAAACCCCTACGACGAGACCGAGGATTGCCAGAACCAATAAAATGACTACGATGACGGTGTAGATAGTTTCCATTATTCGTGTCCTGATAGAAAAATTTGGGACAAAGTTAATCTATAATTTGAAAAGCCCTATAAGGACGGGGCTAAATCTTAACATTTAATTGCCGTGAACGCCACGGTTTTGTCATGGCCGTTTCCCGTGAGGGGGAGGGGGTACCCGGCGGGAGATTGTTATTTTCTGCATAAATTTTGCACATCGCAGGCAGATGGTTAATTTTGTGGATTGGATGAGAAACTACGTTTGGGATTACGCATGGAAGAGAGCAATAAGATAATACGCGATATTGCGGAACAGGAGTACAAGTACGGTTTTACAACCGATATAGATACGGAGACCATTCCGCGCGGACTGGACGAAGAGGTCGTCCGGCTCATATCCCGCAAGAAGGAGGAGCCCGAATGGATGACCGAGTACCGGCTGGCCGCCATTGGCAGACGATGAAGCTGCCGACCTGGGCCCATCTCGACATCCCGGAGATAGATTTTCAGGATATCATCTATTATGCCGCCCCCAAGCCCGCCAAGGGGAAGGCGGGGGCTACCGTGGACGACATCGACCCGGAGCTGAAGAAGACCTTCGACAAACTCGGCATACCGCTCGAAGAGCAGCTCGCGCTGAGCGGGATGGCGGTCGATGCCGTGATGGATTCGGTGTCGGTCAAGACCACTTTCAAGGAGACGCTGGCCGAAAAGGGGATTGTCTTCTGCTCGATGAGCGAAGCCATCCGCGACTATCCGGAGCTGATTCGGAAGTATCTCGGCAGCGTGGTGCCCTATACGGACAACTTTTACGCCGCGCTCAATGCGGCGGTCTTCTCCGACGGTTCGTTCTGTTACGTCCCGAAGGGGGTTCACTGCCCGATGGAGCTGAGTACCTATTTCCGCATCAATGCCGCCGGTACGGGGCAGTTCGAGCGGACGCTCATCGTGGCCGACGAGGGGGCGTACGTCAGCTATCTGGAGGGGTGTACCGCGCCGCGGCGCGATGAGAACCAGTTGCATGCCGCCGTGGTGGAAATCGTGGTGATGAAGGATGCGGAGGTGAAATACTCCACCGTCCAGAACTGGTACCCCGGCGACCGGGAGGGCAAGGGAGGTATCTACAACTTCGTCACCAAGCGCGGGATATGCCGTGGCGAAAATGCCCGACTTTCGTGGACGCAGGTGGAGACCGGTTCGGCCATCACCTGGAAATATCCGAGCTGCATTCTCGCCGGGGACAACAGTACGGCGGAGTTCTACTCGGTGGCGCTCACCAACAACTTCCAGCAGGCCGACACGGGTACCAAAATGATACATCTGGGGCGCAACACCCGGAGCCGCATCGTTTCGAAGGGTATTTCGGCCGGGCGCAGCCAGAACAGCTACCGCGGACTGGTGCAGGTGAATCCCAGGGCGGAGAACGCCCGCAACTTTTCGCAGTGCGATTCGCTGCTGATAGGCGACCGCTGCGGGGCGCACACCTTTCCGGTCATCGACGTGCGGAATTCAGGTGCCGTGGTGGAGCACGAGGCCACGACGTCCAAGATAAGCGACGACCAGCTTTTCTACTGTAACCAGCGGGGGCTGGATACGGAGGAGGCCGTGGGACTCATCGTGAACGGCTATGCCAGGGAGGTGCTCAACAAGCTGCCGATGGAGTTCGCCGTGGAGGCGCAGAAGCTGCTTTCGGTGAGCCTGGAAGGAAGTGTGGGATAGAAATTTGCGGAGCCGTGCAACGGAAAGGACCGGTGCGGCGTCATGGTAAGAGAGGCGGGACGATACCCGCTGCATTTGACTGAAACCTCTTGAACCATGAAAAAGTGTTTGCTGCTGTTATGTACGGCGTGCGTGTCGGTTGCAGCCGCCGTGGCACAGACCGGTGGCCGGGATGAGCGGCGGGCGGACCGCAACGTGATTGCTTTCTCCGGCGGTGTGGCTATCGGCGTCGGAGATATTGATATGTTCGGTCCGTTCGGCTATGTCGAGTATGCCCGGAACGTGAAGGGCAGGTTTTGGGCGGGAGGCCGTCTGGGCCTGCAGTCCGATTTTCAGTCCGCGACGTGTCAGCCTTCCTACGTACTCGACCGCTGGCTCCGTCCGGCGTTGTACGGCATCGGGTATTGGGAACTCCCGGTGGCAAGGCAGTGGCTGTCGTTCCGGGCGGGTGCCGGAGTAGGACTGGGCATGCACCTCGGACCAGGAGTGAAGGACCTCGGCCTGGCTCCCTACGTGATGGTACGTGCGGAGTGGGTGGTGCATTTGGGCCGGCATTTCGGTATGACCTTCGCGCCGCTGCTGTTCGGGCCTTTGGGCTCGTCGCAGGCGGAGTGGACGCCGCTGGCTCCGATTACCTACGGTGGCAGGAGAGGGCATTTGGCCTCGATTGATGTATTCGGCCATATAGGTTTTTACGCCCGGTTTTGAGCCTGCGAGGCGGCGGGGCCGCAGAATGGGGCGGAATTTGGCCGGACAGTGCCGGAACGTGCCGACGGTGAGTGGACGCTGCGCCTCGACGGAAGGACGGATAACAGGGATTGTATGCCGTGTGGAAACGGCAATGATATGAACCTTAGAGCATAACAAGATGAAGAGAGCGCTGATTGTCTTGCTGTTCGCCCTTACGGCTTTTGCGGCCCGGGGGGCAGAGCCCGCTGTTGCGGAAAAGGGAGTCGAACGCCCGAATGTTATAGAGATACGCGGAGGCTTGACTTGGGATATAAACAGTAGCTTAGGGTATTTTTTCTACGCTGAGTATGCCCGGCATATGAAGGGGAAATTTTGGCTGGGAGGCCGTCTGGGCGAAGCATACGAAACGTTGGCAGGGAACCCAGTTTCGAATATGGTCTTAACAAGTTATTTCGCGACGACCGCTTACGGCATCGGGTACTGGGAGTTTCCCGTCGCCCGTAAATGGCTCTCTTTCCGGGTCGGAGGCGGCGTGGGCCTGGGGGTTCATGCGGCTGAAGACCTGTACCGTCCGACGGTAGGTCCCTATGTGATGGTGCGGGCGGAATGGGTGGTCCATATAACCCGGAACTTCGGCCTCTCCCTCTCGCCGTTGGTCATCGGGCCTTCGCAGTTCGAGTTCGGGCTTGCTCCTTGGTGGAAGAACGGAGCGATGGGGATAAGCGGCAAGCTGGATTGGCTGGGCCATTTGGGCCTGTATGTGAGATTTTAGTGCGATGGACCGGGTGAGGTAGGGATGTAATATTGACACAACGATAGAAGTATGAAAAACATATTGACGGTTAGAGGCCTCCATGCCTCGATAGAGGGCAAGGAGATACTGCGCGGCATCGACTTCACGGTGAATGCCGGCGAGGTACACGCCATCATGGGGCCGAACGGTTCCGGCAAGAGCACGTTCGCTTCGGTGATAGCCGGCAGCCCGCGTTTCGAAGTGACGGCCGGTACGGCGGAGTATGACGGAAAGAACCTGTTGGAGATGAATATCGAGGAGCGTGCCCGCGCGGGGATATTCCTCGGGTTCCAGTACCCGGTGGAGATACCGGGGGTGAGCATGGCTAACTTCATGAAGCTCGCCGTGGCCCGCCGCCGCGAGTACCTCGGCCTGCCGCCG
>ENA-OOZX01002307-OOZX01002307.1-human-gut-metagenome-genome-assembly--contig:-NODE-2307-length-10098-cov-7.819875_pt1 | contig 10098 bp, 6 predicted proteins | sample MGYA00241048_ERZ501412 | MGnify/ENA primary metagenome ERZ501412 (study PRJEB25962, sample SAMEA2042518) | human gut metagenome | biome: human gut; feature: human-associated habitat; material: faeces... | reverse complement strand
AGCTTAAGAGAAAAGTATCACTTGAAGCTATACGTTGTTCACGTAAATCACGGAATCAGAGGCAGCGAGGCAAAACGCGATGCAGATTTTGTAGAACAAATGGCTGAAAATTTGCAAATACCTTTTAGAGTTGTGACGGCAAATATACCTGAAATGGCAAAAGAACAGAAATTATCAGAGGAGGAAGCCGGAAGAATATTCAGATATAACACTTTTGAACAGGTGGCAAATGAAGTTGGAGCAAACAAAATAGCAGTGGCTCACAACTTAAATGATAACAGCGAGACGGTTCTTTTTAATTTGTTTAGAGGTAGCAGACTGAAAGGTTTAACGGGAATTTCTCCAATGAGAGGGCAGATTATCAGACCCCTACTTTGCTGTAGCAGAAATGAAATAGAGCAGTATCTACAGGAAAACAATTTGAGTTACTGTATTGACAGCACCAATAAAGAGACAGATTACAGCAGAAACAGGATTCGCCTTAAGCTAATGCCCTATATAAAAGAAAATATTAATCAAAAAGCGGAATATAATATAGTAAATGCGGCTGAAAATTTATCTCAGGTGTATGAATATATTTACGGTGAGGCACAGAAGGCATATAAGATTTATGTGAAAGATAATGTTTTACTTAATTCGGCAGAAGATCTTAATGTTGTAATTTTACAGGAGGTCGTCAGAATGTGGATTTTGGAAAACACTGGTAGACTAAAAGACATAAAGGCTAATCACGTTAATATTGTAATTGGGTTATTGTCAAATCAGGTCTCAAAGAAATCGGAACTACCATACGGCTTAAAGTTAATCAAAACCTACGAAGGTGTGAAAGTTTTACCTGAAAATAACGAAGGAAAAGACAGCAACAGGCAGACGATTATTGAAGACGGTAAGATTTTTAACACAGAAAAGATTACAGTTACAGTGGAAAATGAAAGTTTTGACAAATCAAATATCCCTGATTTGTTATATACTAAATGGTTTGATTATGATAAAATAAAGGGATTGACACTGAGAAAAAGACTTCCGGGAGATTATATTGAAATTAGCGGAAGTGAATCGGGAAGAAGTGTAAAAAAGAAACTGAAAAAATATTTTATAGATAATAAAATTCCACAGGAAGAAAGAAACAATATATGGTTGCTGGCAGACGGGAATCATGTTGTGTGGATTGTTGGATATAGAATAAGTGAGATGTGCAAGGTAACAGATAGTACAAAAAGAATTATTAAAATCACATACAATAAGGAGTAAGGATTATGATACACAAGATTTCAGAGTACATTAGTGAAGAAAAATTAGATAAGAGAATTAGAGAGATTGCAGCAGAAATCAGCAAAGATTATGCAAAGAAAGAAATCAGACTTGTTTGTATTTTAAAAGGAAGTATTTTCTATACATGTGAGTTGGCAAAAAGATTAACTGTTCCTGTTACACTTGATTTTATGAGTGTTTCAAGCTATGGCTCAGGAACAGAAAGCTCAGGCGATATCAAAATCAAAAAAGATTTAGATGAAAGCATTGAAGGCTTAGATGTTATTGTAGTAGAGGATATCATTGACTCAGGAAGAACATTAAGTTATCTCATCGAAATTCTGAAGCAGAGAAATCCAAACAGCATCCGTCTGTGTACATTGCTGGACAAACCGGAGCGAAGAGTCAGAGATGTAAGAGTTGATTATTGCTGCTTTAACATCCCGGATGAGTTTGTAGTTGGCTATGGTCTGGACTATGCACAGAAATACAGGAATCTTCCATTCATAGGAGTAGTGGAACTGGGGGAAGACTGAAAGGAGATTTAAGTAAGTGAATAAACAGCCAAGCAGAATTGGTCTGTATCTGGTGCTGATCATTGCACTGGTAGCCGGTTATTTTTATCTGAATAACCAGGTGGTTTCCCAGAGTAATTACACACAGAAGCAACTGGAGCAGGCTCTTGAAGACAACAAAGTGGTTGATGCGACAATTCAACAGAACAGAGAAGTGCCTACAGGTTCTGTGATCGTAGATACTACTGACTCCGGTCAGAAGAAGGTTTATGTGACAGATGTCAATCAGGCAATCGAACTGTTGAATAAATACGATATTGATATTACAACTCAGGATGTACCCGGAGACAATGTATTTCTGACAACCTTACTTCCGGTTCTTCTCACAGGTGCCCTTGTGATCTTTCTGATCATGATGATGAACCGCCAGATGGCAGGTGGCGGTGGCGGCGGAAATGCCAAGATGATGAATTTCGGCAAGAGCCGCGCAAGAATGTCATCTCCGGATGATAATAAGAAAGTTACTTTTGACAAGGTAGCAGGTCTGCAGGAGGAGAAGGAAGATCTGGTAGAGGTGGTAGATTTCCTGAAATCTCCACAGAAATATACAAAAGTAGGCGCAAGGATTCCGAAAGGTGTGCTGCTTGTAGGCCCTCCCGGAACTGGTAAGACACTTCTGGCAAAGGCAGTGGCAGGAGAAGCGGGAGTTCCGTTTTTCTCTATTTCCGGTTCTGACTTTGTGGAAATGTTTGTGGGTGTAGGTGCATCACGTGTGCGTGATCTTTTTGAAGAAGGCAAACGTCATGCACCATGTATTATTTTCATTGATGAGATCGATGCGGTTGCAAGACAGCGTGGAACCGGTATGGGCGGTGGACATGATGAGAGAGAGCAGACGCTGAACCAGCTTCTGGTAGAGATGGATGGCTTTGGTGTGAATGAGGGAATCATTGTGATGGCAGCGACTAACCGCGTGGATATCCTGGATCCTGCAATTTTGCGTCCGGGACGTTTTGACCGTAAGGTTGCAGTGGGACGTCCGGATGTGAAGGGAAGAGAAGAGATCCTCCGCGTTCATGCCAAGGATAAACCTCTTGGTGAGGATGTAGATCTGACTCAGATTGCCAGAACAACAGCAGGATTTACAGGTGCAGATCTGGAGAATCTTCTGAATGAAGCTGCCATTGAAGCAGCGAGAAAGGGAAGAGGATTTATCCTTCAGTCTGATATCAAAGGTGCTTTTATCAAAGTAGGCATCGGTGCAGAAAAGAAGAGTAAGGTGATCTCTGAGAAAGAGAAAAAGATCACCGCGTATCATGAATCCGGACATGCGATCCTGTTTCATGTACTTCCGGATATGGATCCTGTCTACACGATTTCCATTATCCCGACAGGAATGGGAGCAGCAGGTTACACCATGCCTCTTCCGGATAATGATGAGATGTTTAATACCAAAGGAAAAATGCTTCAGGATATTATGACACTGTTAGGCGGGCGCATAGCAGAGGAAATTATCTTCGGAGATATTACGACTGGTGCATCCAATGACATCAAACGTGCAACTGCGACAGCCAGAAGTATGGTTATGAAATACGGAATGTCTGATAAACTTGGTCTTATCTGTTATGGTGATGACGATGACGAGGTATTTATCGGCAGAGATCTGGCTCATACCAGAAGTTACAGCGAGGATGTTGCCAAGTCCATTGATGAAGAAATCCGCCGTATTATCAGTGAATGTCATGATCAGGCAAAGAAGATCATTCTGGAACATGAGGATGTTCTGCACAAGTGTGCAAGTCTTCTTCTCGAGAAGGAAAAGGTGCACAGAGACGAATTTGAAGCACTTTTTACAACAGAAGATCCGGAAACAGAAAACAACAGTATATAATGTATACAAAAAAGTGTGCCAAATTTTGTGAAGTTTGTGCACACTTTTCTCTTGCCTCATGGTATTATATAAACCGTAAAAACCCCCCAATACATTATATAGTTTTTGCTACACCCCATAAGAAGAAATACCTTCTCCAAAAAAGCCAGCTTATCCCGCTGGCTTTTTTACTGTCTTAAAATATCATTACTGTTCACGTTATTTTCAGCAATGAAATATCTGCTTCGCCGGAATCCGGCAGTCCGAAATACTGTGACAGAATGAATGGTTGTGCAGAATCACTGAATACATAAGTATTTTTGGGAAAAACAGATGGTTGTCAGATGGTTTATTTTAGGATAAAATAATAAAATGATAAATGACAGAGAGGACTGGACGGAAATGGAACATGAAAAAGCAGATATAAAAAAAAGAATGCAGTACATCCTGAATATGCGTCCTGTGTTTAATAAAGAGGCGCTTTTCAGTGACGGAACAGAATATTACAGAATACCTGCAGAACCAAAGGCAGGAGATACAGTAACGATCAAATTCCGTACCCAGAGAAATAATGTAGATTCTGTATATCTGGTAAGCCAGGAGCAGCGTGTGCAGATGGAGATTTGCGGGACAGAGAACGGATTTGATTATTATTCTGCCCAGGTGACGATTGGAGAGGACATCTTCCGTTATTATTTTGAGATACAGTATGGATGGGTAACCTGTTATTACAATAATCAGGGAGTCTGTATGAAACATGAGGGCAGGATGGATTTTGAGATTTATCCGGGCTTTGATACTCCAAAGTGGGCCAAAGGTGCGGTAATGTACCAGATTTATGTAGACCGTTTTCTTAACGGAGATCCTACCAATGATGTTGTGACCGGAGAATATCATTATATTGGAGATAAGAGTGTACAGGTAGAACAGTGGAATAAGATTCCGGCAGTGATGGGTGTGCGTGAATTTTACGGCGGTGACCTGCAGGGAATCATGAACAAACTGGATTATCTGCAGGATCTGGGAGTTGAGGTTATTTATCTGAATCCGATTTTTGTTTCTCCAAGTAATCATAAGTATGACTGTCAGGATTATGATTATGTGGATCCACATTACGGCAGGATTGTAGAAGATTGTAATGAGGGAATCCTTCTTGGAGACGACGATGATAATTCCCATGCATGGAAATATATCAAACGTGTGACAGATAAGAAGAATCTGGAAGCAAGTAATGAGCTTTTTGCGAAACTGACAGCAGAGATTCACAGAAGAGGAATGAAGATCATTCTGGATGGTGTGTTCAATCACTGCGGTTCTTTTAATAAGTGGATGGACAGAGAACGTATTTATGAGAATCAGGAAGGATATCCGAAAGGAGCTTATGTTTCTGCGGACAGTCCCTATCGTAATTTCTTTTCCTTTAATGATCCTAATGCATGGCCATATAATACCTCCTATGATGGATGGTGGGCACACGATACACTGCCTAAATTAAATTATGAGGGTTCCAGAGAACTTTATGATTATATTCTTCGTGTTGGACAGAAATGGGTATCTGCTCCTTATAATGTAGACGGTTGGAGACTGGATGTGGCGGCGGATCTGGGACACAGCAATGATTTTAACCATCAGTTCTGGAAAGATTTCCGGAAGGCAGTGAAAGCTGCCAATCCAAATGCCATTATCCTGGCAGAGCATTACGGTAATCCGGAAGGCTGGCTGAAAGGTGATGAATGGGATACAGTCATGAACTATGACGCATTTATGGAGCCGCTGACCTGGTTCCTGACAGGTATGGAGAAGCACAGTGACGAGTATCGTGAAGACCTGTTAGGAAACAGTGAGGCTTTTATCGGAGCTATGAAAACGCACATGAGAGCGCTTCATATGTCTGCACTTCAGACAGCCATGAATGAATTGTCAAATCATGACCATTCCAGATTCCTGACCAGAACCAATCACAGGGTAGGACGAATTTCCTATGCAGGTCCGGAGGCGGCATCTGAGGGAGTAAATCCGGCAGTTATGCGTGAGGCGGTTACCATCCAGATGACCTGGCCGGGCGCACCGACTGTATATTACGGAGATGAGGCAGGACTCTGTGGATTCACAGATCCGGATAACAGACGTACTTATCCCTGGGGACGTGAGGATTATCAGATGATCGACTTCCACAGGGTAATGATCCGTATCCATAAGAAATATGAAGTGTTAAAAACGGGATCACTGGGATTTCTCTGGAATGATTATCAGGGACTTTGTTATGCGAGATTTTCTCATGATGAACAGATAATTGTGATCGTAAATAATCAGGAAGAAGGCAGGGAAGTGGAGATACGGTTAGAACAGGCAGGAATCAGCCGTCTGGAAGATACAAAGCTGAAACGTGTTGTCATGACATCTGCAGTGGGATTTACGGAAGAATGTAAAGAATACACAGCAGCAGCCGGAATTCTGAAGATCACAATGCCGGCATTTGGCGCAGTGGTCTTACATCATAAAAATTAACAAAATGCGAAGCGGATGATCTTATCCGCCTGACCCGGACGGCAGCCTCTTGCGGAAGAAGGGGCTGCCGCTTTATAATATAACAAAAAAAGATCCAGACAAATGTCTGAACCTTTTGATGGATGGAGAAGGATTCGAACCTTCGAAAGCGTTGCTAACAGATTTACAGTCTGCCCCCTTTGGCCACTCGGGAATCCATCCTTAAACCGAAACTTATTATATATGAAATATTTAAATAATGCAAGCACTTTTTTATAAATTGCAGAAAATTATTATATATTGTGTATTGCCGGACTTTTTTGCATATCTTCCGGGGAATTTTGTTTGTTATTTTTTTGGCAAAAGAGTAGACGAAAAAGCAGAAATCTGGTAATATAACCATATCTGGATATAGATGTAATTCCATATCGGAGATTGATTAGGGTAACTGAGAATGAACACAGTTACTACAGATTAGGAGGAATTTATCATGTTAGTAAATGCAACAGAAATGCTGAAAAAAGCAAAAGCAGGTCATTATGCAGTTGGACAGTTCAACATCAACAACCTTGAGTGGACAAAGGCTATTCTTTTAACAGCTCAGGAACTGAACTCTCCTGTAATCCTTGGTGTATCCGAAGGTGCTGGTAAATATATGACAGGTTATAAAACAGTTGTTGGTATGGTTAACGGAATGATGGAAGAACTGAACATCACTGTTCCTGTAGCTCTTCACCTTGACCACGGCAGCTATGAAGGATGCTTAAAATGCGTTGAAGCAGGATTCTCATCCATCATGTTCGACGGATCTCATTACCCGATCGAAGAAAACGTTGCAAAAACTAAAGAACTGGTTAAGATCGTTGCTGAACACGGAATGTCTCTGGAAGCAGAAGTTGGCTCCATCGGTGGTGAAGAAGACGGTGTTGTAGGAATGGGCGAATGCGCAGATCCTAAGGAATGCAAGATGATCGCAGACCTTGGTATTGATTTCCTTGCAGCAGGTATCGGTAACATCCATGGAAAATATCCGGCTAACTGGAAAGGCTTAAGCTTTGAAACTCTGGATGCAATCCAGAAACTGACAGGAGAGATGCCTCTGGTACTTCACGGTGGCACAGGTATCCCGGCAGATATGATCAAGAAAGCTATCGACCTTGGCGTATCCAAAATCAATGTAAACACAGAATGCCAGCTTTCTTTCGCAGCAGCTACACGTAAATACATCGAAGAAGGAAAAGATCAGCAGGGTAAAGGATACGATCCTCGTAAACTTCTTGCACCTGGCTTCGAAGCAATCAAAGCTACTGTTAAGGAAAAAATGGAATTATTCGGATCAGTTAACAAAGCCTGATGATAACCTCATAAGTAAAAAATCCCGCATCCTTGTGATGTGGGATTTTTTTATGGACTCAAAAACCTGATGGGCTACGACAACCGAATTCGGACAAAATATACCGCAAAGTGGGGCGTGCAGATTGCAGGAATGATTTTTCAGAAACGCTCTAAAGTAACAGGCGGTTGCTATCTGGAATGAATTTTGGCTACGTTACTGAGAACGGAGTGAACAGTAACAACAGGCGAACTGCATTTTACAAATTGATTTTTATCTCTCTATATAATAAAATAATTGCAGATATCTAAAATAAGGTGAAAGGAAGTAGCAGAACAAAGGATGGAACAGAAAAAAGCCTTAAATAGAAAGAAGCTGAAAGTGATTCTTGTAATATGTATCGTGATGATCGTGACAGCGGGAGTCGGTCTGGCTGTTTACATACATCATGTGGATACTGTCACACTGGGAAGGAAAGTAAGTGTGTACAGGTTAGATGTATCGAAGCTTACTGTGGGAGAAGCGCAGCAGAAAATATCTGAAGCATTTCAGAATAAAACAATAACATTTCATGAAGATGGAAAGGATGTTTATAATGTTTCAATGGAACAACTGGGATACAGTCTGGATCAGGACATTCTGAAAAGTGCACTGGAAACATTGAAACAGGAGAGAAGCGGGACATTTAAACTTTTTGCATCACAGAGAGATTATAAGATTGATTATCAGATCATCAGAGATGAAGCGCAGGAACAGGCAGCATTGTCTGCGGATCATTTTGATGAAAAAGACAGAACAGAACCTACGGATGCACATATCCGATATAGTAAAAAGAAACAGAAATATGTGTTGGTGAAACAGGTTTCCGGAAATCAGATTGATGAAAACAGGCTATTAAGCTATGTGGAGGAAACTCTGGATAAAGATTTCGAAACAGAATTGCTTACATCTGATGTAAAGATGGAATTAAACGAGGAAGTTTACCGGCAGCCGGATATTGAAGAATCAGGTGAAATGAAGCAGAAGGTGAAGAAGTTAAACAGCCTGTTGAAAAAATACCGCAGTACAACAGTTTCTTATCTGTTTGGTGAGGAAACGCAGGTGCTGGATTCAGACACGATCAGTTCCTGGCTGCGGATTAAAAATAGTGGTATAAGCATTGATAAGGATGCGGCTGCAGATTACATATCGAATATGGCAAATAAATATAATACTATTTATGTGCCGCGTACTTTTCATACATCGCTGGGAACGGATGTTACGGTTTCTGATAATGAATATGGATACAGAATCGATCAGGATGCAGAACTGACACAGCTTCTTGAAGATCTTAAAAGTGGTGAAAATGTATCCAGAGAGCCGGTGTACAGCAGCAGTGGCATGAAGAGAAACGGAACAGATGACCTGGCAGGCAGTTATATAGAAGTCAGTCTTGATTCACAGCATTTATGGCTGTATAAAGATGGTGCGCTGGTTACTGAAACAGATATTGTCAGCGGTGCACCCACACCGGAACGTGAGACTTACAGAGGAGCATGGCCGATTGCATATAAGGCAAGTCCGTTTACGTTAAGCAGTGAAGAATATGGATATACAGAAACGGTAAAATACTGGATGCCGTTTGTTTATGGACAGGGACTTCATGATGCATCATGGCAGTCTGCATTTGGTGGAAACCGATATAAGACAGGACATGGAAGTCACGGCTGTATCAATCTGCCGGAAGATCAGGCGGCATTGATATATAATACGATAGATGGAGGATATCCTATTATTATTTATTAAAGATATATAGGATGGATTTTATCTGTCTGATTAAAGAGAAAGAATAGAAGAGGTATAAAAATATGGAATTTCAGAATCTGATAGAAAAGAGACGGAGTGTTCGTAAATATGTAGAGAGAAATACGGTGACGAAAGATGAAATTTTGAGTATGATAAAAGCAGCTCAGGAGGCGCCTTCATGGAAGAACTCTCAAACAGGACGTTATTACTGTATTATGGACGAAAAGAATGTGGAACAGTTCAGACGGGAATGTCTGCCGGAAATGAATGCAGGGAAATGTGAGAATGCAGTGTTGCTGGTTAGTACTTTCGTACATAACAGAGCAGGTTTTCAGAAAGATGGAACAGCGGATAATGAAATTGGAAATGGATGGGGATGTTATGATCTTGGGCTGCAGAATGAGAACCTGATATTAAAGGCTGAAGAACTGGGATATGGAACTCTTATTATGGGAATCAGGGATGCGGATAAAATCAGAGAATTTTGTTCTGTTCCGGAGACGGAGACTGTTGTTGGGGTAATTGCGGTAGGAGTTCCGGGGGAAGAGCCTGGACGGCCGAAAAGGAAAGATACAGAAGAGATAGTGAAGTTTTTGTAAGATCAGTTAAAGGGGGACGCAGCCCCAAACAATTTTATTCGGCTCGGTTTCGGGTCTTAAGAAAAGCTAAGGCTGGGAAGTCTGCTAAAAGGGGGACGCAGTTCCAAACAATTCTCTTCGGCTCGGTTTCGGGTCTTAAGAAAAGCTGAGGCTGGGAAGTCTGCTAAAAGGGGGACGCAGCCCCAAACAATTCTCTTCGGCTCGGTTTCGGGTCTTAAGAAAAACTAAGCCCGGGAAGATCAGCTAAAAGCATTCGCA
>ENA-OOZX01002298-OOZX01002298.1-human-gut-metagenome-genome-assembly--contig:-NODE-2298-length-10142-cov-4.170417_pt1 | contig 10142 bp, 9 predicted proteins | sample MGYA00241048_ERZ501412 | MGnify/ENA primary metagenome ERZ501412 (study PRJEB25962, sample SAMEA2042518) | human gut metagenome | biome: human gut; feature: human-associated habitat; material: faeces... | reverse complement strand
CAGAACAGGAAGCTGTTCAAATGGTTGTCACAGAACCTGAGTCAACTGCAGAAAATGTGGAAGATGTGACTTCTTATCATATAACGCCAAAGGAGAGGGATTGGAACCAGTCTATGCTGTCTGTTACAGAAGCGTATTTTGATGGCAGCGGTTTCAGCTTTCTTGGAGATCCTTCCGGGGCGGTGGAGAATTATACGCTCAGCTGCCGTGACCATGCGACAGTGAATGGAGAAGATGCACTTGCAACTTTGAATAAGATAGATGGGGAAGATCTCTATTATGGACATATTACCCTGTATGATGATGCTTTGACAGAGAAAATATTAAATGAAGATTCCCAGGTAGAGGTTTCCATGACCATTCAGGCATATCCGGATTATAACGGCAGGATCTATTACACCTGGAAAGATGATGAAGCTTTCAGAAAGATTTTTAAAACTGGTTCTTTTACAGATTCAGAAGGAATGCTGGCTTATGCACTGCCTGCGGAGGATGCTTACAGAGGATATACGCCGCAGACTCTTACAGTAACCCTTCCGTTAAATGATGAAGTACGGGATATTATAGAAAAATACAGAAAAGAAGGAAAGATGCAGGCGGAAGATACTGGTGTAGAACCCATTTCGGATTCTACGGAAGAGAGTACACAGGAAACAACAGACTCAGAAAATCCTTCAGATGCTACGGGAGCGAATGAGAAATATGATCCGGAAACAGCAGTATTACAGGTAAAGGAAAGCCATGTAACAGCTTCTTTGCCGGGAAAATCTGGAACTCTTACAATAGAGGCTGATATTACCGGAAGTACCACCGATGTTTCGAAAGGAATTCTGGAAAAACGCAGCGTATCAGAGGAAGAAATCTGCTCCTGGTTTGGCGGGGAAGATGGCTGGGAAAAATCTGAGACAGATGAAACGGTCTGGGAAAATAAAGAGAAAGGATTGCAGTTATTCATTTCAGACGGAAGAATACAGTGTGACGGATTAAGTGAAAAAGACCTGGGAGCTTTAGAAAACAATACGGAAGGGGAATTAAATATTATAAATCAGCTGCTTTCCAAAGCTAATTTAACGGGAACTTCTGTAAGAAAATCAATCAGCAACATGACGGAGGGATATGATTATTACGATACAGAGATTCTGTTGAATGGGATCCCGGTGGGCGGGCTTTCTCAGCATGGTTATCTGGAAACTGCAGGCTTTGGCCCTGCGCCTGAAGACTGTTATTTCAACATACCGATTCCGCTTCAGTTGAAAGTGGAAGAAACAGTTACTATGCTTCCAATGGAAGAAATTATGAAGTCAGTGGAACAATATGTAAAAGAAGGCAAAATTGGTCTCTTCACGGAACAGGACACTGCGGAGGAAACAGAATCCACCACGATTCCAGTTACAAAAATCTGTCTGGAATACTATATTGATGAAACCGCAGACGGAATCACATACAGACCTGTCTGGAGCTTTCGCTGCCCTTACCAGTGGAAAGATTTCCCGGACGAACAGGAACTGTTTTACATAGACGGGGAAACGGGGGCACTGACTCGTGATGCGTTTGGCTGGTAGGTATGAAAAAAAGAGCCGGATCCATTCCGAATTAGAATAAGTTCAGAACCCCCAGTTTATTCAGTAAGTTGCGTCAAATTTGCGTAAGCTTTATGGGCAGAACCGCGCAAATCCATATAAATAAAGCCTGTTCACAAATACTTTGCAAAGCGGATGGGTAAATAATCCATTAACTTAAGTTTTCATTCTATTATTTTAATAAGTCTGAATTTGAGTATTTAAAGGCCCTGAAAGCCTTATAAACACTACGTTTCACAGTGATTATAAGGTTTTCGGGGCTTTTTTTGTATTTTTCTAAAAATCTGCCTGTTGAGGACAAATATATTGCATTTTCATCCATATTCTCTTACAATTACAAGTAGAATAAATAACGAAAACAGAATTGGAAAATGGATTTAAAATGCAGAACACTTTTGAAAAAAACTGTCTGGCCCGGAGCGGGAATGCAGCTGCTGAAAAATATGGGGTTTAAAACAGCTGCCATGGCATTGCGTGATGATTCTGTGGGAATTGACAACCAGACACTTCAAGCAGAAGAGAAGCTGGCTATTGTTCTCGGAACTGAGGGAGACGGGCTTTCCTCACAGACGATTGCAGATTGCGATTATACAGTGAAAATTCCCATGTCTCACGGTGTGGATTCCTTAAATGTGGCTGCCGCAAGTGCGGTGGCATTCTGGGAACTGGGGTATATTAACAGACGGAAATAATTGTGTATATAGAAATCGTTTTCAGGATAGAGTAAAAACAGGAATGCAAGACAAATGAAAGATAATAACTATAAGCAAAAAGGAGGCAGCAGGTTATGAGTGATCAGATATTTCGGAAAAAAAGTCTGGACCGGATTTCATCCCCGGAGCAGCTGAACGATTTTATCAGGGTGGCAAACCCAGGCATATGGATGATTCTGGCAGCTGTTATCATACTGCTGGCCGGGGTGTGCGTGTGGGGGATATTCGGTCATCTTGATACAAAAACAGAGACTGTGGGAACTGCAAAAGCAGGACAAATCACATGTTATATAAAAGAAACAGATATCCGGAATGTCAAAAAAGGAACTCCAGTGTATATAGATGGGAAAGAATATGAAATTGCGGAGATATCCGAAATCCCTGTGAAGCTAAAAGAGGAACAGTTGGAAAGTGCTGCTTTTGCAGTGGATGAAAGCGTATACACGGCAACCATCCATACAGGGCTGGCAGACGGAATCTACAAGGTAGAGCTTGTTACGAACCGGGTGTCACCTATGTCATTTGTAATAAATTGAGGTGACCATAATGAGTGCTGAGAAAAAAGTAAAACAGCCGATCACAAAAGGGGTGGCGAAGGTTCCTGTAGTCATGCAGATGGAGGCTCTGGAATGCGGTGCAGCAAGTCTTGCCATGATACTCGCCTACTATGGGAAATGGATCCCGCTGGAGCAGGTTCGCTTCGACTGCGGCGTATCCCGTGACGGTTCCAGTGCAAAAAACGTACTGAAAGCTGCAAGAAGCTATGGGCTTACAGCCAAAGGATACCGCTATGAACCGGAAGATCTGAAGAAAACAGGCCGTTTTCCCTGTATCATCCACTGGAATTTTAATCATTTCGTGGTACTGGACGGCTTTCGAGGAAATAAAGCTGTTATAAATGATCCTGCCAAAGGAACCTATGCAGTTTCAATGGAGACCTTTGACGAAGCTTTTACCGGAATCAGTCTGCAGTTTGAGCCTTCTGAGAATTTTGAGCCAGGAGGAAAGCCAGCCTCTGTACTTCGTTATGCGAAAAGACGCTTAAAAGGCACAGGCACAGCGATTGCATTTGTTGTCCTTACTACATTGATCTCTTCCTTGATCGGCATTATAAATCCTGCTTTTTCCCGTATTTTTATGGATCGGCTGCTGACCGGAGAGAATCCGGACTGGGTATTTCCTTTTCTCATAGGAATGATTCTCATGGGAGTGGTACAGCTGACCGTTATGTGGATTCAGCAGGTATATTCCCTGAAGATCAATGGAAAGCTGGATATGGTTGGAAATGCCACCTTTATGTGGAAAATACTGAGAATGCCTGTAGAATTTTTTTCACAGCGCATGGCAGGGGATATTCAGGTACGCAAGAATACCAATGCTTCTGTTGCAGAAGGGCTGGTGAATACGTTTGCGCCGCTGGTTTTGAATTCGCTGATGATGATTTTTTATCTGGTGGTTATGATAAGGTACAGTCCTGTTCTTACGCTGATGGGTGTAACCTCTGTATTTCTGAATCTGCTTCTTTCTAACATAATATCGAAAAAAAGGGTAAACATTGCCCGTGTCCAGATGAAAAATGCAGGCAAACTTGCAGGAGCAGCCGTGGCTGGTATTGAGATGATTGAAACCATTAAGGCTACCGGCGCAGAAAATGGCTTTTTTGAAAAATGGGCAGGTTATCAGGCCGGAGCCAATACAGGAGCAGTAAAATTCCGGAAACTGAACAGTGTGCTGGGACTTCTTCCCGGGCTTATCAGTACTCTGTGCAACACAGCAGTTCTGATGACAGGAGTGTTTTTTGCAATGCAGGGAAGGTTTACTGTGGGTATGATCCTGGCATTTCAAGGCTTTCTGAATTCGTTTATGGCTCCGGCATCCAGTCTCATCGCAGCAGGTCAGACTTTACAGGAAATGCGCACGGATATGGAGCGTGTTGAGGATGTTATGAATTATCCGGAAGATGTTATATGGAGGAAAGCAGATGGAAAAGAGCCTGAAGCCTGTTTGAAAAATCATTCGGAAAGCCTGTTGCAAACAGAATCCAGTCAGGAAGAGGAGTACAGAAAATTATCCGGTCACATTGAACTGAAAAATGTCACATTCGGCTACTCCAGGCTTGCCCAGCCGCTGATAAGGGATTTCAATCTGTCTTTGAAGCCAGGCAGCAGAGTCGCTTTCGTTGGACCTTCCGGCTGCGGCAAATCCACTTTATCCAAACTGATATCAGGGCTGTATGCCCCATGGAGCGGCGAAATTCTTTTTGACGGTAAAAAGATATCAGAGATAGACCGGAATGTGTTTACCGGTTCCCTGGCTGTGGTAGATCAGGACATTATCTTGTTTGAGGACACTATAGCGAACAATATTAAAATGTGGGACAATTCCATCGAAGATTTTGAAATGATCCTGGCTGCACGGGATGCACAGCTTCACGATGATATTATGATGCGTGAGGGAGGTTATCAGTACAGGCTGACAGAAGGTGGAAAGGATTTTTCAGGCGGACAGCGCCAGAGAATGGAAATTGCCAGAGTTCTGGCACAGGATCCTACCATTGTTATTCTGGATGAAGCCACCAGTGCACTTGACGCAAAAACAGAATACAATGTGGTGAAATCTATAAAGGACAGAGGTGTTGCCTGTATTGTGGTCGCACACAGACTTTCTACCATCCGGGACTGCGATGAGATCATTGTGCTGGATGGAGGCAGAGTCGTGGAGCGGGGAACACATGAAGAACTTATGAGAGCCGGCGGAATGTACACTATGCTGGTATCAAATGAATAGGAGGCGGAAGCATTGGGCTGGTTTGACGAACAGATAAAACTTAGAAAGCAGAGCGATGACGATGCTTTCGCAGATTCTTTTGTGAAAATGGCAGGTGCCGTTATGGGGGAGAAGGTGCTTGCCTCGCTGAATGACGACCGTATTGTTGCCAAGAATGAAATCGATGAGATCCTGAAATTTTACCATGTAAAAAGCAGGGAGGTTCCGGATTCCATTGAGGATATGAATGAACAGCTGGAATACCTTATGCGCCCCTATGGAATCATGCGCCGCACGGTTTATCTGGAAAAAGGCTGGTATAAGGATGCAATTGGTGCCATGCTGGGCGTTATGAAAGAAACCGGAAAGATCGTAGCTCTTCTTCCCGGAAAAGTGTCTGGTTACAGCTATTATGACATTGAAGCTGGAAAAAGAAGAAAGATAACCCATGGAAATGAAGATTTGTTTGAAAAAGAGGCCCTTGCATTTTATAAACCTTTTCCCATGAAAAAGATGGGAATCCCTTCTCTGGCAAAATACATAATGGAGACACTTTCCGGGGCTGATTACGGGATGATGGTTCTTGCCGCACTTGCAGTGACTTTTGTGGGGATGCTGACACCGAAGATCAACCAGCTTATTTTTTCGGAGGTTCTGCCTTCTGGAAGCATGCAGCTGTTTTTTGCGATTTCGGTTTTTATGGTGTGTACTGCAATAAGCAGCCTGCTTTTTGAGGCAGTAAGTGCGATGGTAACTGCCAGGGTGGAAACGAAGCTGAGCTTGTCTGTAGAGGCTGCAACCATGATGCGGGTAATGTCCCTTCCGGCAGGTTTTTTCAGAAAGTACAGCGCAGGTGAGTTGTCCAGCCGTGCCAGCCAGATCAACTCACTTTGCAATATGCTGGTATCTACCGTATTTACAACAGGGATTACTTCCGTTTTTTCCCTTATCTATATCTCACAGATTTTTGCGTTTGCTCCGGCACTTGTGGCACCGGCGCTGACTATTGTAGCGGTGACGGTTGCGTTTTCTGTTATTTCTTCCCTGGTACAGATGGGAATTTCCAGAAGACAGATGGAGCTTGCAGGAAAAGAAAATGGAATGACATACGCCATGATCACTGGTGTCCAGAAAATAAAGCTTTCAGGGGCTGAGAAAAGGGCTTTTGTAAGATGGGGAGATTTATATGCCAAAGAAGCAAAACTTAAATATAATCCTCCTGTATTTATTAAAATAAATGCTGTGATCAGTACAGGGATTTCCCTTACGGGTACTATTGTGATGTATTACGCAGCAATCCGGTCTGGTGTTTCCGTAGCTGATTACTATGCTTTTAATACTGCATACGGCATGGTATCCGGAGCTTTTCTGTCACTGGCAGGAATTGCTCTTACAGCAGCAAGGATAAGGCCTACACTGGAAATGGTAAAGCCGCTTTTTGAGACAGTGCCCGAGGTTTCCAGCGGAAAACAGGTGATTACAGGGATTTCAGGCGGGATCGAGCTGAATCATATATCGTTCCGGTACAACGAAAACATGCCTCTTGTACTGGATGACCTGTCTTTGAAAATCCACCCGGGACAGTATGTGGCAATTGTAGGCCAGACTGGCTGCGGGAAGTCCACCCTTATGCGTCTGCTCCTTGGATTTGAGAAACCTATGAAGGGAGCCGTTTATTATGACGGAAAAAATCTTGATAAAATTGATCTGAAATCGCTCAGGCAGAAGATTGGCGTAGTCATGCAGAATGGTAAGCTTTTTCAGGGGGATATTTATTCCAATATTGTGATCTCGGCACCCTGGCTGACACAGAAGGATGCCTGGGAAGCAGCAGAGCTGGCTGGTATTGCAGAGGATATCCGGAAAATGCCTATGGGAATGAATACAATGATTTCTGAAGGCTTCGGCGGAATTTCCGGAGGACAGAAGCAGAGACTGATGATCGCCCGGGCTATTGCACAAAAACCCAGGCTGCTTATGCTTGATGAAGCCACCAGTGCTCTTGACAATCTGACCCAGAAAAAAGTGTCAGAAGCCCTGGATGGTCTGAAGTGTACCAGAATTGTAATCGCCCATCGGCTTTCTACTATTAAACAGTGTGACAGAATCCTTGTGCTGGATAAAGGGAAAATCATTGAAGATGGAAAATATGAAGAACTTCTGGAGAAAAATGGCTTCTTTGCAGAACTGGTAAAACGGCAGCGTCTGGATGCGCTGTAATAAAAAGAGATAAGGGGATATTTTATGCGATATATACTTGATTCCCGGATTGCCTTACGCTCCTGGCAGCAGGTTCCCTATGCATATTACCGGAAGGGAAGTCCATGTGCCAAAGGGTTGAAAAAAGAAGAATTTGAGCTTTTGCGTTCCTGTGACGGAAAAAGGGAGCAGGAGGCGGATGAGTTACTGGAAACTATGGCAGCCAGAGGCTTTATTCATCCCTGCAGAGGGGAAGAGAATCTGACAGACTGGCAGAAATACAGACATTGCGAGAACCGGTATTTTCCAAAAGTAAACTGGATGATAACCGGGAAGTGTAACTATAATTGTCTTCACTGCTTTAATGCAGCTGACAATGCCCATCCATGAGCGAGTGGTTCCTGAAGGAAGCAGAAAAATTTCTGGATGAGGCGAGGGAATGTGGGGTAAATGCATTTACCATCACAGGCGGGGAGCCGATGCTTCACAGGAATTTTATGGACATCCTGACGGGAATTTATGAAAGAGGAATGTATGTAGAAGAGATCAATACCAACGGCTATTTTCTCAGGCAGGAAGTGCTGGACCAGATGAAGGAAAGAGGAATCCGTCCTTTAATGAAGATCTCTTTTGACGGAATCGGACATCATGACTGGCTTCGTGGACGAAAAGGAGCTGAGGAGGATGCAATCCGGGCCATCCGTTTGTGCAGGGCAAATGATTTTCCAGTGATGATCCAGACAAATGTGCACAGACACAATCTGGATACGCTTCTGGAAACAGCGAAGCTTATGGACAGTCTTGGAGTGTGGAAAATGCGCATCATCCGCACATCGGAGGCTCCAAGGTGGAAGGAAAATGCAGGTGATGCTGCTCTGGGACTGACGGAATATTATGACAGAATGCTGGAATTTGCCAGTGCATATATGAAAACGGGATGCAGAATGGATGTGATCATCTGGCAGTTTTTGCGTCTGTATCCTGTGACCGGCAGTTATGGGATGATTCCTGTTTTGTACAGGGAAAAGGAATACAGGGATTCGCTTCCGGTATGCAAGGGTGTCAGAGGCATGGTGGCAGTTGCTGCCAATGGAAATATATTTCCCTGTCATCAGCTGTCTGGCACCTACGAACTGAATGGGGATATCCCTGGCAATGTGAAAAAAGAATCTCTGAGGCAGCTGCTAAGTGACAGCCAGTATTTGTGTGAGGTATGTACGACTGTGGACAAAATCCAGGAGCATGACAGAAAATGCGGGAATTGTAAGTATTTCAAATACTGTGCAGGAGGATGCCGGGCACTGGCAATTGTGCTGACCGGGGACAAACTGGGGGCAGATCCCTCCAAATGTGTGTTTTTCGGACAGGGATATTATGAGAAAACCGTCAGGGCATTGCGGGAATATGAGAATTATACGGAAATTGCTTATAATCCGGGTACTGATATTTAATGGAAATTTAGAGCGCATTTTTTCCGGCATGATGTAGACCGCAGATACATATGGAGTGGACCTGCCGGGGAAAAGGTGGCTGTAAATCTTGACTATGGCAGAGAACAAAATGACAAAGGAAGTTTTAAAAGCTGCAAAGGGAACCGGATCTGTGGAAGAACTTCAGAAACTGGCGAAGGAAAACGGCATGGAGCTTGATGCTGCACAGGCAGAAGAAATGTATGCCAGATTACACCCGGTAACCCAGGAACTTTCAGATGATGAGCTGGACAATGTAACAGGCGGTGATTCCTGCGACGTAGGATACAGCTGCCCGAAATGCGGAAGTACGGAGGCTTCTTCCAGAGAGCCACTTTATGGCTGCACCTATGTAACCTACGCCTGCTGCGGTGCAACCTACTGGGATCCTACTTCCACCAAAACACAGAATTAATTGATTTTGGATGGAGGGATATTTTTGATGGAAGACGAAATAACAAAAAGAGAGCTTTCAGATGATGAGTTGGACAATGTGTCCGGTGGAGGATGCGAGGAGAATGCGCGAAACTGCTGTCCACAATGTGGGAGTACAGAAGCGAAAACAATTTTCAGTAGAGAAGACGGTTCTCTGGTTGAATGCGCTGTTTGTGGTACGGGGTACTGGAAAATTTAAAGCGCATCCCCAAAGTCCCTGGCTCGCGGCCTTTTGGTGAAAAATCCGCAGTTCGTATTGATGATAACGGACTGCGGATTTTTTATAAAAAAAATACTTTAATATTGTTCTTTACAATCGTTATAATTATTTTAAATATGTTTAACATTGGCAATACACAGAATTTAACATGGGCAGCTATAATATCTTTCATAAAAGGAAAAAAGAATGACATTTTTGAGTTGCTGCGAAGAAAGCGAACAGTAACGTCTTTTGAAGCAAGGGGGCTTTTTTTATGAGAAAGATATTACAGAGAAATGAGAAAGTAGAGCTTAACAGTTTTATAGAAGAATTTGTAAAGATAAGACAGAAATATTTTACCCCAGGTCAGGAATGGCTGGAAGCAGAGCTGGCGGAGGAAAAGATTAGCGTGTATATGGATAAAGCACAGCTGGAAAAAGACTTGGATGAGCTTATAAAGACCAGTTTGATGTATGGCAAAGTACGGAATCTGGAAATGAAGATTCAGGTGAAAAAGACTGCAGATGGTGCAGGAATCTGTTTCTCGGATAATGGTGCAGGAAACTGGAGAAATAAGATTATTTGTGTAACAGGAAAGCCTGGCAGAGGTCTGGAAACAAAGAAAATCTGGGGCGTGCAGGTTGCCTGAGTGTCAGTATATTAATGGTTTGAAAAAGGTTCTCTGCAAGACAAGTCAATATGGCAGTTACTTAATATTCGATGTACTAGAGCGTGTTTGAAAAATCATTCCCGCAATCTGCACGCCCCACTTTGCGGTATA
>ENA-OOZX01002293-OOZX01002293.1-human-gut-metagenome-genome-assembly--contig:-NODE-2293-length-10166-cov-6.223717_pt1 | contig 10166 bp, 6 predicted proteins | sample MGYA00241048_ERZ501412 | MGnify/ENA primary metagenome ERZ501412 (study PRJEB25962, sample SAMEA2042518) | human gut metagenome | biome: human gut; feature: human-associated habitat; material: faeces... | reverse complement strand
TCTTATAGATTGCGTTGTCGCCACGCTCAGGAGCGGAACCATGGCAGGAAACACCCTTTACATCTACGCGGATTTCCATACGTCCACGCTGTCCTCTGTAGATACCGCCGTCTGTTGGTTCTGTGGAAACAACGAATTCAGGACGAACACCATCTTCATGGATGATGTACTGCCAGCAGAGACCGTCACAGTCTTCTTCCTGTACAGTACCTGTCACAAGTACCTGATATTTATCGTTTAAAAGACCAAGGTCTTTCATGATCTTAGCACCGTATACTGCAGAAACAATACCGCCCATCTGGTCAGATGTTCCACGTCCGCCGATTTCTTCATCAGATTCGAAACCTTCGTATGGATCAAATTCCCAGTTCTTGATATTACCGATACCGACTGTATCAATATGAGCGTCAAAACCAATGAGAGTTTTACCTGTTCCCATGTAGCCGAGGATATTGCCCATCGGATCGATCTGAACTTTGTCGAATCCGACTTTTTCCATTTCCTCTTTGATTCTCATGATATGTCCTTTTTCTCCGCAGCTTTCGCCAGGAATGCGAACCAGATCGCGAAGGAACTTAGTCATATCATCCTTATAACCCATTGCAGCTTCGTTAATTTTTGCGTAATCCATTTTTTTACCCTCCCAATATGTATAAAATATTATGATGTTAGGGTCAAAAGGTATTTTGCCCCTAATCTGATATCATATTATTAGTTACTGGTATATCATTTTCGAGATAACCATACCACTTACCTGTCTGTGTTCACCAAAAACATCATTTGCTTAAAGATTCGTTTGTTCCGTATAATCCGTCCCATACGATCTCGCGGTAGCGAACAGGATCAGTGTCACCTTCTGTGGAAATAACAAGTACTACGGAATTCTCATCCAGTTTCAGCGCTTCTTTTAAGTCTTTTGCATCTTCATCGTGAAGAGCAGTGAAGCAGAAACCAAGCGGAACGGAACCGGATTCACCGGAGACAACGTGTGGATCATCTCCCAGTGGATTAGCGTAGATACGTGTTGCCTTTGCGCTCATCCAGTCAGGACAGGATGCAAATACATCTACGTGATTTTTCAGGATATCCCACCCGATCGTATTTCCCTCACCGCATGCAAGACCGGCCATAATTGTCTGAAGATCACCTGTAACATTTACCAGATTTCCTGTCTTTGCAACAGCGGAGCGGTACAGACAGTCAGCAGCACTTGCTTCACAGACAGCCATAACCGGCGGGTTATCTTTATATTTATGAGCGAAATAACCGACTACGGCACCTGCTAAAGAACCAACACCGGCCTGAACAAATACATGTGTCGGACGTTCAACACCCATTTCTTTTAACTGCTGGTCAGCCTCAAGAACCAGTGTTCCGTATCCCTGCATGATCCAGGATGGAATTTCTTCATATCCGTCCCATGCGGTATCCTGAACGATGATACCATGTTCTGTTTTGGCAGCTTCTGCTGCAGCCATTCTTACGCAGTCATCATAGTTTACTTCTTCGATCGTAACAGTAGCACCTTCTTTGACAATGTTATCGAAACGAGTCTTTGTTGTTCCCTTAGGCATTCTTACAACTGCTTTCTGTCCAAGGCGGTTAGCTGCCCATGCAACTCCACGTCCATGATTACCGTCTGTTGCAGTAAAGAATGTAGCCTGTCCGAATTCTTCTCTTAATTTATCAGAAGAGAGAACATTGTATGGCAGCTCGCTGATATCACGTCCAAGTTCTTTTGCGATATAGCGGCCCATTGCATAAGAACCTCCAAGTACTTTGAAAGCATTTAAGCCAAAGCGATAGGATTCATCCTTACAGAAAATATTTTTTACTCCTAAATATTTCGCAAGAGATGAAAGGTTCTGAAGAGGCGTCACACTGTACTGTGGGAAACTTCTGTGGAACTCATTTGCTTTCTTTACATTTTCTTCGGACATCAGTTCCAGGTGTTTATCATCTGATTTCGGAACCTCGTTTACAGTCCATTTTAATCCTTCTGTCATAAAATGACCTCCCTTAAAAATTATCATTTGGTTTCCTTAACTTGTGATTCTATCATACCATATATTTTAAAAATTGCAATAGAAAAATACAAAAATTTTTAGGTTTTTCAAAAAAAAATTAGGTTTCATAATTTGTACATTGATATAAGGATTTGGATATGATAAAATAATGAGTAATGTTCGTTTTATTTTTACAGGATAGACAGTAAAGTGGGTATAAAAGAGCAATACAAAAGATACAGAAGAGGAGAAAATATTATGGCAGTATTTCATGCATTCCGGGCACTTCGACCTACACCGGAAAAGGCTGCTGATGTGGCAGCACTTCCATATGATGTGGTAAACCGGGAAGAAGCAAAATCAATCGGAGATGAGAATCCCCTGTCCTTTCTTCATATTGACAGACCGGAAATGGATCTGGAACCTGAGACGGATCTGTATGATGATCGGGTTTATGAAAAAGCAAAAGAAAATCTTGACAATATGGAAGAAAAGGGAATTCTTGTTCAGGATCAGAAGGCCTGTTACTATATATATGAACTTGTAAGAAAAGGAAAGACACAGACCGGTATCGTAGGATGCAGTTCCATTGATGATTATATGAATGGTGTAGTGAAGAAACATGAGCTTACCAGAGAAGATAAGGAACAGGACAGGATCCACCATGTAGATTCCTGTAATGCAAATACCGGTCCTATTTTTCTGGCATGCAGATATCCGGATTCTCTGCTTACACTGATGAATAACTGGAAAGATCATCATGAAGCAGCATATGATTTTACAGAAGAGGATCAGATCACACACAGAGTATGGGTGATTGATGAAGATGAGGTCATTTCTGAAATAAATAAGGAATTTGCAGGGATTGATTCTCTGTACATCGCAGATGGACATCACCGCGCAGCTTCCGCTGTAAAAGTAGGTTTAAAGAGAAGAGAACAGAATCCGGGATATACAGGGGAGGAAGAGTTTAATTATTTCCTGTCTGTTGTATTTCCCTATGACCAGCTCTGCATTCTTCCTTATAACAGGATTGTAAAAGATTTGAACGGCCTGACTGTAAAGGCATTTCTGGGCGCCCTGAAGTTCAACTTTGAACTGATGCTGATGCCGGGATTTCCATGCAAGCCTGTAGAGAAGCATTGTATGGGAATGTATGTGGACGGACAGTGGTATCACCTGAAAGCATGGCCGGATATCTATGAGAAGAAGGACGTGGTCGGACAGCTGGATGTATCCATTCTTCAGGAAAAAGTCCTCAGACCAGTCCTGGGAATCGAAGATCCGCGCACAGACCAGAGAATCTCCTTTGTGGGCGGAAGCCATAAGGCAGCAGAGCTGGCAGAGATTGCGGACAGAACCGGCGGTGTAGCCTTTGTCATGTACCCGACATCTATGGAAGACCTGATGAAGATTGCAGACGAGAACAAATTAATGCCTCCAAAATCCACCTGGTTTGAGCCAAAGCTTCGGAGTGGGCTGTTTATACATAAGTTATAATTTGCCGAAGATGTCTTATAAAAATATTATAATAATTTCGCTGTAGACTTTTTCTTCCTTCAATGGTACAATTGGTTCCATACAAAAGAGAACGAGACGTACTATAACGAAAGGAGGGAAGAATGTGGAAGATGCGGAATTGAGAAATATCCTTTTTTCTATACAGGGAAGCATTGCCGGTTTTCAAAATGATATGTCCGATGTAAAAAACGATATCGCAGATATGAAGACAGATATTGCAAACATGAAGACGGATATCATGAACATGAAGACAGATATCACAAACATGAAGACGGATATCACAAACATGAAGACGGATATCACGAACATGAAGGCAGATATCACGAACATGAAATCAGATATTGTGCAACTCAAGGGAAGCGTAAAAACTATAGAACTTAAACTGGAAAATGAAGTTGACAGAAAAATATCTGCCCTATTTGATGCACGTATGGATGAGCTTCGCTATAGAAAGGAGAATAAGGAAACTCGAGAGAAAGTTTTTGAACTGGATATGCGTGTAGACAATTTGGAAAAAGCCATCATGCCAGCGTAACTGTAACAGATGATTGTAAGGCTTGTACATAGGATAAACAGGAAGAAATTTTATAACATAAAAAAGTACATGAAATTTCTTCCTGCTAAATTTGTATAATTTTTGTAAATTTTTCAAAAAACAGTTGAAATCACAGAAATAATTTGTTATACTAACTTGCGTTACGGGGTATGGCGTAGCTTGGTAGCGCGCACGGCTGGGGGCCGTGAGGTCGCAGGTTCAAATCCTGTTGCCCCGACTGACATATGGTTAAATCGTTTGTAGTATATTTACAATGAATGATTCAGACGTATGTTCATTTCATTTCAAAAAAGCCAAATAAAGTTATAAGTAAAATGCAATGATAAGGAATAGTACACCCGGACCGGAGCACAGAGAACTGCTGGTTGCTGAGAAGCAGTGGAAGGAAATTGTGGAACTCGCCTTTGAGCAGCTGCCTGAAATTATACAAGAGTAGGTGCAGACGGTTTCCACCGTTATATGGAGAGGATATAAGAATACCGGATATCCGGAGATTCCGTATCCCATGAGTGTATGACATTGTTCATAAATAAGAGTGGTACCGCGTAAGATGATAATATCTTTCGTCTCTTGCAGATAAGTCTGTGGAGATGGAAGATTTTTTTATGTCTTTTTACAGTCAATCCCCACAGTCCAAACATAATATTTACATAACGGAGGAAGAAAAAATGATGAATCCAAGCAAATATCAGAGACAGTATTTTATGCCGCCTGTTAAATGCATGAAATGGGCAGAAAAAGAATATGTGGACAAAGCACCTGTCTGGTGTTCTGTAGACCTTCGTGACGGTAATCAGGCACTGGTGATTCCAATGAGTCTGGAACAGAAAATTGAATTCTTCAAACTTCTTGTAAAAATCGGTTTCAAAGAAATCGAAGTAGGTTTCCCGGCTGCTTCTGAAACAGAATATGAATTTCTGCGTACCCTGATCGAGCAGAATCTGATCCCACAGGATGTAACTATTCAGGTTCTGACTCAGGCCAGAGAGCATATCATCCGCAAAACTTTTGAAGCTGTCAAAGGCGCACCGAAGGCAATTGTACATGTGTACAATTCCACCTCTGTAGCTCAGAGAGAACAGGTATTTAAGAAATCCAAAGAAGAAATCTTAAAGATTGCAGTGGATGGTGCCGCATTATTAAAGAAACTGGCTGATGAAACAGAAGGAAATTTCCAGTTTGAGTACAGCCCTGAAAGCTTTACAGGCACAGAACCGGAATACGCTCTGGAAGTATGCAATGCAGTTCTTGATGTATGGCAGCCTACAGCAGATAACAAATGCATCATCAATCTGCCTGTAACTGTACAGCATTCCATGCCGCATGTATATGCAAGCCAGGTAGAATATATGTGTGAAAATCTGAAATACCGCGAGAATGTAATCGTATCTCTCCATCCGCACAATGACAGAGGATGCGGTGTTGCAGATTCTGAAATGGGATTACTTGCAGGTGCAGACAGAATCGAGGGTACTCTGTTCGGAAACGGTGAGCGTACCGGAAATGTAGATATTGTTACACTTGGTATGAATATGTATTCTCAGGGTGTAGATCCAAAACTTGATTTCTCTGATATGCCGCATATCTGTGAAATATATGAAGAATGTACCGGAATGAAAGTAGGCGAAAGAAGTCCGTACAGTGGTGCACTTGTATTTGCCGCATTTTCCGGCTCTCATCAGGATGCAATTGCCAAGGGTATGCACTGGAGAGATGACAAGGATCCGGATCACTGGAATGTTCCGTATCTTCCGATCGATCCGACAGATGTGGGAAGAAATTATGACGCAGATGTTATCCGCATCAACAGCCAGTCCGGTAAAGGTGGCGTGGGATATATCCTTGAGACCAAATTCGGTCTTAACCTTCCTCCGAAAATGCGTGAGGCAATGGGATATGCCACAAAAGCTGTTTCAGACCACAAACATAAAGAGCTTCATCCTGACGAAATTTTCAATCTGTTTAAACAGACCTTTGAGAATATCACAGAACCGTACAGCATCAATGAAGTACATTTCCAGCAGAAAGATGGTGGTATTGTAACAAAAGTTACCTCTACTTTCCGCGGAAAGACAATCACTACAGAGGCATCCGGTAACGGACGTCTTGATGCAGTCAGCAATGCACTGAAGAAGGCATATGAGCTGAAATATTCCCTGGAAACATATCAGGAGCATGCGCTGGAGCGCAGTTCAAGTTCCAAAGCTATTGCTTATGTCGGTATCAAAAAGCCGGATGGAACCCTTGCCTGGGGTGCAGGCGTAGACGCGGATATCATTCGCGCATCTATTGATGCACTTGTAACAGCAATCAATAACCGTTAGATTGTTCCGACACGCCCGATTTTTTCCTGCTGTATTTTGGCTTCTGCAGGTCAGGCTAATATCCGCTTGGCAGGGAATAATATAGTTTACATAAAATATCAAGAATCAGATACCGGTCAGATTGTCCAGAGGACTTCCTGACCGGTATTTTTTTGTATTTATAAAAATACAAGAAAGTCTTAATGTACGCGATAAAGTACAATAAAGAAGCAAACTCCGGCGAAAAGCTATCAGAATTGTATTTAATTAAAATCATAAGGGAAATTAATTGACATAACACTCAGGTTTACGTATACTGACAGCGTGGACAGAAAAGTGTCCTAAATAAGTACAATTTACATTTTATTATCTCACTCCAGACTAGTGAGAGATGCGCGGAAATATTTTAGAGAAAGAGGTAAAAGAATGAAAAATTTCGAACAGTGGAATGGCTTTAAGGGCAACCGTTGGAAAGAAAAAATCGATGTACGTAACTTTATTGGAATGAACTATACACCATATGACGGTGATGCTTCTTTCCTGGAAGGACCTACAGAAGCTACAAACAAACTGTGGGGCAAGCTCCAGGCACTTCAGAAAGAAGAACGTGCCAAAGGCGGAGTTCTTGATATGGAGACAGAGGTAGTTACATCTCTGACAGCATATGGTCCCGGATATATTGATGAAGAAACAAAAGACCTTGAAAAAGTTGTTGGTCTTCAGACAGATAAACCTCTGAAACGTGCTTTCATGCCATACGGCGGTATCAAAATGGCAGAGCAGGCTTGTGAAACTTATGGATATAAAGTAAGTGACAAGATTAAAGATGTTTTCCACAACTATGAATTTAAAACTCACAACCAGGGTGTATTTGATATCTACACACCTGAGATGAAAGTAGCACGTCACAACAAGATCCTTACAGGTCTTCCGGATACTTACGGACGTGGACGTATCGTTGGTGATTACCGTCGAGTAGCTCTTTATGGTATCGACTTCCTGATCGAAAGAAAACAGTATGACTTTGAGCGTTATGCAAGACACGGAATGAAAGGAACAGATTTCCGTCTCCGCGAAGAGCTTGCTGATCAGATCAAAGCTCTGAAAGAAATGAAAGAAATGGCAGCTGCTTACGGTTATGACATTTCACAGCCGGCGAAAGATGCTCATGAAGCAGTACAGTGGCTGTACTTCGGATATCTTGCAGCAATCAAGACTCAGAACGGTGCTGCAATGAGTGTTGGACGTATCTCCACATTCCTTGATATCTATATTGAAAGAGACCTTAAGAATGGCGTGATCACTGAGAAAGAGGCACAGGAGCTTGTTGACCACATGGTAATGAAATTCCGTATGGTTAAATTTGCAAGAATTGAGTCCTACAACCAGCTGTTCTCCGGTGACCCGGTATGGGCAACTCTTGAGGTTGCAGGTATTGGTGTTGACGGACGCCACATGGTTACCAAGAATGACTATCGTTTCCTTCATACTCTTGAGGATATGGGACCGGCTCCGGAGCCAAACCTTACTGTTCTTTATTCTTCCAAGCTGCCGGAAAACTTCAAGAAATATGCTGCTAATATTTCTGTTACAACAAGTTCTATCCAGTATGAGAACGATGATGTTATGCGTCCGGTATGGGGCGATGATTATTCCATCTGCTGCTGTGTATCTGCAACTGAGACCGGTAAGGAAATGCAGTTCTTTGGAGCTCGTGCAAACCTTGCGAAATGCCTCCTTTATGCGATCAACGGTGGTGTGGATGAGAAGTTAAAGACTCAGGTAGGACCGGAGTACAAGCCGATCACTTCCGAGTATCTTGATTATGATGAGGTTATGCAGAAATATGACCAGATGATGGACTGGCTGGCTCATCTGTATGTAGGAACTCTGAACATGATCCACTATATGCATGATAAATATTACTATGAGGCAGCTGAGATGGCGCTTATCGATACCAAGGTTGAGCGTTCTTTTGCAACAGGTATTGCTGGATTTTCACATGTAGTAGATTCTCTGTCTGCTATTAAGTATGCGAAGGTAAAAGCTATCCGTGATGAGGATGGAATTACCACTGATTTCCAGGTTGAGGGTGATTTCCCACGCTATGGTAATGATGATGACAGAGCAGATGAGATTGCAAGAAATCTGCTTTCCACCTTCATGGATAAACTGAAACACATCCATACCTACCGTGATTCCAAGCCAACCACTTCTATTCTTACCATTACCTCTAACGTTGTTTATGGTAAAGCTACCGGAGCTCTTCCTGATGGAAGAAAGGCTGGAGAGCCTCTGGCACCTGGTGCAAACCCATCCTACGGCGCAGAGCAGAACGGACTTCTTGCTTCCCTGAACTCTGTTGCAAAGCTTGACTATGAGGATGCACTGGATGGAATTTCCAATACACAGACCATTAATCCGGAAGCTCTTGGACATAGTGATGAAGAGCGTACAGATAATCTGGTACATGTACTGGACGGATATTTCAACCAGGGTGCACATCACCTGAACGTAAATGTATTTGGCAAAGAGAAACTGATCGATGCTATGGAGCATCCAGAAAAAGAGGAGTATGCAAACTTCACTATCCGTGTTTCCGGTTATGCAGTTAAGTTTATCGATCTGACAAGAGAGCAGCAGCTGGATGTTATTGCCAGAACCTGCCACGACAGAATGTAAGTCTGATATTTTAAAATAGTATCGGCGAAACAAAAGGGCATGCAATACAATATATGTTAGAGGTTGCATGTCCTTTTTATAAATATGAATGCAAAGGAATTAGAAATGTTAAAAGGCTATGTTCATTCTCTGGAGAGCTTCGGGTCTGTGGACGGACCTGGAGTGAGATATGTGATTTTTCTTTCTGGCTGTGCTATGCGTTGTCAGTTCTGCCATAATCCGGATACCTGGAATATGACAGATGGAAAAGAGTACACTACGGATCAACTTTTGAAGACAGCACTTCGGTTTAAGTCTTACTGGGGAGATAAGGGTGGTATCACGGTGAGCGGCGGGGAACCACTTTTGCAGATGGATTTTCTCACAGAGCTTTTCCGTAAGGCAAAGGAAACGGGAGTCCATACTACTTTGGATACCAGCGGAAATCCTTATACGACTAAGGAGCCGTGGCATTCTAAGTGGCTGGAGCTGATGAAGTATACAGATCTTCTGCTTCTGGATATCAAGCAGATCAATGAGCAGGAGCATGTGAAGCTTACCGGGCAGACCAATACGAATATTCTTGCCATGGCCCGTGAGCTTTCGGATATGGGTAAGCCTGTTTGGATCCGGCATGTGTTAGTACCGGGGGGCAGTGACAAGGATGAGTATCTGCACCAGCTGGCGGATTTTATCCATACACTGAAAAAAGTTGAGCGCGTGGAAGTTCTTCCGTATCATACTCTTGGCATTTTTAAATGGGAAAAGCTGGGGATTCCTTATCCGCTGGAGGGCGTGAAACCTCCAACGCAGGAGAGGATTGATAATGCCAGACGGATTCTTGGGGCGATTTAAGAGCGTGAGAGAAAGTAAATAAAACTCCTTAAGGGGAGGCCGTTGCGGACTGGAAATGAGTTTGCAATGGTCTCTTTTAAGTTGCTATTTTGTGGGTTAAAAGTTCGTCTAAAAGGGACGCATTCGGACAATGGGTATTACTCACTCACCGGCGCAACGCTACGATGAACTAATCGCAAACTGCGACTAAGGAGTTCCGGAGAGCTGTCACTCCTAAATCTTCGTAAGCGCTGGATTTCATCTACGCTAAGGGCGCGCCTGAAA
>ENA-OOZX01002279-OOZX01002279.1-human-gut-metagenome-genome-assembly--contig:-NODE-2279-length-10254-cov-5.206393_pt1 | contig 10254 bp, 10 predicted proteins | sample MGYA00241048_ERZ501412 | MGnify/ENA primary metagenome ERZ501412 (study PRJEB25962, sample SAMEA2042518) | human gut metagenome | biome: human gut; feature: human-associated habitat; material: faeces... | reverse complement strand
TGGCTAGCCGTTCCTTCCAATCGAGTGAAGAACAAACTGACCTTGAAGTTTATGGTCCAGTCGGTATTAAACAATATGTCATGACCAGTCTTCGTACCTCTGGAACACGCCTCCCTTACCATGTGCATTTTAAGGAAATTGATGAGCATAAGCTAGGCTTGGTTATGGAAAATGACAAGTTCGCTGTTTATGCAGATAAGTTGGATCATACCATTTTTTGTATTGGTTACCGTGTGGTTCAAAAGGATCTCGAAGGAACCTTGGATGCTGAGGCCCTTAAAGCAGCAGGTGTGCCGTTTGGTCCTCTTTTTGGTCAAATTAAGAATGGCCAAGATGTGGTTCTTGAAGATGGAACTAAAATCATTGCCAAGGACTTTATTTCCGCACCTAAGAAAGGTAAGGTTATCACTATCTTAGGTGATACTCGTAAGACGAATGCCAGTGTTCGTCTTGGCTTGGGAGCAGATGTCTTGGTCCACGAGTCCACTTATGGTAAGGGTGACGAAAAAATTGCCAAGAGCCATGGTCACTCAACCAACATGCAAGCAGCACAGGTTGCTAAAGATGCGTCAGCTAAACGCCTTCTTCTAAATCACGTATCAGCTCGTTTCTTGGGGCGTGATATCGGTAAGATGGCAGCAGATGCCAAAACGATTTTCGAAAACACCCACATCGTTCGTGACCTAGAAGAGGTAGAGATTTAATGGCTAAACAACGTATTATCGCTATTACTGGTGCTTCAGGAGGGCTTGCACAAGAAATTGTCAAGCAGCTCTCACCCAGTGATGGCATTATTCTCTTAGGACGAGATAAGGATAAACTTGAGAAATGTTATCGCCATGTTGAAAATAAAACTTGCCTTGCCATTGACCTTAGAGATGACAATGCCATTAAAGAAATGGTCGATTATCTCTATCAACGATTTGGACGTATTGATGTCTTTATCAATAATGCTGGTTTCGGTGAATTCAAGTCTTATGATCATTACACTAGCCAAGAGGTACGTGATATGTTTGATATCAATACCTTTGCGACGATGACCTTTTCACGTCTGATGGCTGAGAAAATGGTCGAGCAAGGCCATGGTCATATCATCAATATCGCCAGTATGGCGGGAAAAATTGCGACAGCCAACTCAAGTGTCTATGCAGCGACAAAGTTTGCGGTAATTGGCTTCTCAGATGCCCTGCGTCTAGAGCTGACTGATAAAGGGGTCTATGTGACAACGGTCAATCCTGGTCCAATTGAGACAAGCTTCTTTGACCAAGCAGATCCCTCTGGAGCCTATCTTGAGAGTGTTAAAAAGTTTGTCCTCAGTCCTAAATACGTGGCTAAAAAGATTGTTCGTATTCTGGGTAAAAACAAACGTGAAGTCAATCTACCACGACTCTTATCAGTTGCCCACAAAGGCTATACGCTATTTCCACGCATCTCGGACAAACTAGCTACCAATGTGTTTAACTACAAATAGGAGGATACTAGATGGCAGTCAATATTCAAGTCTATTTAGAAACCATCCGGAAACCCGGAGGACAGGTATAATACGCCTTGCAGGATAATCGCTTCAAAGACCAAGAGGGATGGCGAGAGGCTATGCTCAAGATGGAGCTGGCGGTCTGCCAAGAGTCCCCTTATCGGGATATCGCCTTCTTCCAGCACTATAGATTAAAAAGGAGTTAAGATGTTAGAGTACAAACAAGAGATTCCAGAGATGACAGACCTACTCGCACTGTACAGTTCAGTCGGTTGGACCAATTATACTAACAATCCAACCATGTTGGAAGAAGCTGTCAAAGCCAGTCTCTGGCAGTTGGCAGTCTATGATAAGGAGGAGTTAGTAGCCTACATTCGCTTGGTAGGAGATGGCCACTCTGTCATTTTTGTACAGGACCTCTTGGTGCGACCAGATTACCAACGCCAAGGCATCGGAACGAAACTCTTAGAAGAAGCTTTAGGGACTTTCCCCAATGTCTATCAACGACTCCTTGTCACTGAACGTAGCGAGAAAAATTTAGCCTTTTACCAATCCTTGGGCTTTGTCGAACTTTCAGAGCAAGCTTGTACAGGGATGATTTATAAATATTGATGTAAAGGATTTCCAAATAGGGAATCTTTTTCTTGTTTTTCCTAATATTACTTGAAAATGATAGTAGAATAGGGTTAGATAACGTAAAGAGGAGAAGGGAATATCTGAGAAAATACAAGTCAAAAAGGGAGCAATATCCAGACTATTATTTTGTCTAGAAAAGCAGGGCTTTATTGGAAATGTAGCACGAGTCGAAGCACCTTCCGATGTTTTCCATTCTCTTTTTAGGAAACTTAGGTTTCTATCCACTATGATAAATTTATTCATGTTATAATAGGGAGACTAGATGACAGGGAGAAAATATAAAAACATGATTACATCAACGTATGATTGGAAAATAAACACAAAAGAGCCAGATGCTGGCTTTTTTAAACTTGCTAAAGAACATGGACTGGTAAAAACAGCAGCCAAGATTGCCTATGAACGTGGCATTAGGACAGAAGAGGCACTTGAAGACTTTCTAAAGGCAGATTTATCGCACCTTCATGATCCTTATCTGCTTCATGATATGGATAAAGCAGTGGCTAGAATCCGTCAGGCTATTGAAAATTATGAACAAATCTTAGTATATGGAGATTACGATGCGGATGGTATGACGTCAGCCTCGATTGTCAAAGAAGCCCTTGAAATGATGGGAGCTGAAGCTCGAGTATACTTGCCAAACCGTTTTACAGATGGTTATGGACCAAACGAAAGTGTCTATAAGTATTTCATTGAGCAGGAAGGTATTTCACTCATCATTACAGTGGATAATGGGGTAGCTGGGAATGAGGCTATCGCTTATGCGCAAGAGCAAGGTGTGGATGTTATCGTCACAGACCACCATAGCATGCCGTCACAGCTTCCAGAAGCTTATGCCATTGTTCATCCAGAACATCCAGGTGCTGATTATCCCTTTAAGTATTTGGCAGGTTGTGGAGTAGCTTTCAAAATAGCAACGGCCCTCCTCGAGACCATACCAACAGAGATGTTGGATTTGGTAGCTATAGGGACTATTGCTGATATGGTTAGCCTGACCGATGAAAATCGTATTATGGTTAAGGTTGGACTTGAAATTCTCAAGACTACTGAGCGTATTGGGCTTCAAGAATTGCTCCGTATTTCCGAAGTAGACCTAACAACAATTTCTGAAGAAACAGTGGCTTTCAAACTAGCCCCTCAACTCAATGCCTTAGGACGTTTAGACGATCCAAACCCAGCTATTGAACTATTAACCGGATTTGACGATGAGGAAGCGCAAGCCATTGCTCTGGAAATCAATGCCAAAAATGAAGAACGTAAGGAAGTTGTTCAAAACATCTTTGATGAAGCCATGAGCATGGTAGACTTGGATAAACCAGTTCAGGTTTTGGCTAAGGAAGGCTGGCATCCTGGTGTACTCGGCATTGTTGCTGGCCGCATCATGGAGCAAATCAGTCAGACAGTAGTGGTTTTAAATATTGAAGATGGCTTGGCTAAGGGATCAGCTCGTAGTTTGGAATCTATCAATATCTTCCATGCCCTTGATGACCACCGAGACATCTTTACTGCTTTTGGAGGACATGCTGGAGCGGCGGGGATGACCCTTCCAGAGGAAAATCTTGGTCAACTCTCAGATATTTTGTGTAGTTATGTCTACGATAATGACATTGATACAAGCGCCAAAAATACACTTAATTTAGACGAGGAGCTTCAACTCAGCGAGCTTAGCTTGGATACTATTAAGAGTCTAGAAAAACTAGCACCTTTTGGTATGGATAATAAAAAGCCAGTCTTTTGGCTACATGATATTACCGTTACTCAAGCTAGGACAATGGGACAAAATGGGGCCCATCTTAAGTTTAAGGTTAAGCAAGGTAAGGATAGCTTTGACGTTGTCGCTTTTAATAAAGGTAATCTACTTCAAGAATTCCAACAGGCTCAGGGTTTGGAATTGGCAGTGACCTTGTCTGTTAATGTTTGGAATGGTCAGACAACGCTACAGCTCATGCTAGAAGATGCGCGTGTGGATGGTGTTCAATTATTTGATTTTCGCTCAAAAAATATGGCACTGCCTGAAGGCGTACCAACGGTAGAAGAAGCAGCAGACACAGAGCCTGCGGTTGTCCTCAACACCCTACCTGAATCAGCGACAGAATTAAAAGAGTGGTTTGAAGGTAAAGATTTTCAGGCTATCTATTTTAAAAATAGCATTAAGGAAGCCTATTATCTGACAGGTTATGGAACAAGAGAGCAATTTGCAAGGCTCTATAAAACCATTTACCAATTCCCAGAATTCGATGTTCGCTATAAATTGGATGAACTCAGTCATTACCTTAAAATCGACAAGATTCTCCTGATTAAGATGATTCAAATCTTTGATGAATTAGATTTTGTGACGATTGATAATGGTGTTATGACAGTCAATAAAGAAGCTGAAAAACGTGAGATTGAGGACAGTCAGATTTTCCAAGATCTGAAACGACTAGTTAAGTTCCAAGAACTCATGGCTCTGGGAACACCACAGGAAATTTATGATTGGCTGTATAAGTAGGGGAGTCTGAATCCAAAGGATTCGTCTCGAAATGAGGGTTAGCATTTTCTAAATTTACTATTTCATGCTATAATGGTATGTAAATATTTTTTTGGCGAAAAGCCTATAGGAAGAACAAATGAAATTAGAAGATTATATTGCATCTATTGAAAACTACCCGAAAGAAGGGGTTACTTTCCGTGATATTAGTCCTTTGATGGCTGATGGAAATGCTTATAGCTATGCTATCCGTGAAATCGTTCAGTATGCGACTGATAAGAAGATTGACATGATTGTTGGTCCTGAAGCGCGTGGTTTCATCGTTGGTTGTCCAGTTGCTTTTGAACTTGGTATTGGTTTTGCTCCTGTTCGTAAACCTGGTAAATTGCCACGTGAAGTGATTTCAGCCAATTACGAAAAAGAGTATGGTGTTGATACACTTTGTATGCATGCCGATGCAATCAAGCCAGGCCAACGTGTACTTATCGTTGATGACCTCTTGGCAACTGGTGGTACCGTCAAAGCTACAATTGAAATGATTGAGCGCCTAGGTGGTGTCGTTGCTGGATGTGCCTTCTTGATTGAGCTTGATGGTCTTAATGGACGTGATGCTATCGAAGGTTACGATACTAAAGTATTGATGAACTTCCCAGGATAAATCTATCTACGAACTAACAAAAGGCCTTAGGGCCTTTTTAACTCTTTTAAAACAAAGGTGGCCTCTAAATATAGTTTAAAGCTATAGCTAACTAGAGAAAATATATATTTGATAACAATACCTCCCCGGTTTATAATATGAAGATAGAATAAATAAGGATGGAGATATTGTTATGCCTATAAAACTTGATAATAAGTTACCAGCTCTTGATGTATTGCGTTCGGAAAATGTCTTCATCATGGATGAGAACAGAGCTAGTAGCCAGGATATTCGACCAATGGAGGTCTTAATCCTTAACCTTATGCCTACTAAAGAAGTTACGGAAACTCAAATACTACGTCTTTTGGCCAATACGCCACTTCAAATTAACGTCGAGTTTCTTTATATGGCTAGTCATAAGTCAAAAAATACCCATGCTGAACATATGGAAACTTTTTATAAGACTTTTGATGAAATTAAGCATAAGTATTATGATGGTCTCATTGTAACAGGAGCTCCTGTTGAGCAAATGCCTTTTGAAGAAGTTGATTATTGGCAAGAATTGACACAGGTTTTTGACTGGTCTAAAAAGCATGTCTATTCAACCCTTCATCTGTGTTGGGGAGCTCAAGCAGGTCTCTATTATAAGCATGGTGTCGACAAGGTCCCATTGTCAGAGAAATTATCTGGTATCTATAAACAAACGGTTGACATGCCTGAAAACTTCCTTATGAATGGCTTTGATGATAGCTTTGTGTCACCACACTCACGCTATACTGAGGTTACGCTCGAGGATATTAAAGACAAGACGGATTTAGATATTGTTGTGTCAGGACCAGAGGTCGGTTTATCCATCTTAGCAAGTAAGAATCTTCGTGAAGTATATAGTTTCGGTCATTTTGAATATGACCGTGATACTCTGGCCAGAGAATACCGAAGAGATTTGGATGCCGGGATTAATCCAGACGTACCGGCAAACTATTTCCCAGAGGATGATCCAAGTCAGGAGCCTAAACTTCGTTGGAATCTTGCGGCATCTGCCTTCTTTAGCAATTGGATTAACTATGCGGTATATCAAGAAACACCTTATCGTTTAGAAGAGTTGGAAGACGATTTTTCATTCTACGGTTATTTGTAGTAGACAATCTCAAAAGACTTATGTGAGCGCATAAAGACTTTTTGGGGTGTCTGGCTATTCTGAAAGGTAAATATGAGTTTTTTTGAACAGTATCGATCAGGCAATCTGGTCCTTCCTAATGCTTTATTTTTCCACTTTAAGGATATTTTTCCATCTGCGGATGACTTTCTAGTTTGGCAGTTTCTCTATCTACAAACGACAACTCAGATTGGAGAAGTGGCTTCAAGCCAGATAGCGCAAGCAACTGGAAAAACACCAACTGAGGTTAATAAAAGTATTACGACATTGACTGAGGCTGGACTCCTTGATTTCACGACTATTAAGGTTAATAATGAAATTGAAATGGTTGTTGATGCTTCACCTGCCTTGGCAGTTTTGGATAAGTTAGTGAGCAATGAAAAGACAACGACGGGGCCTGTAGTAGGTCAGCCTACAAATACACAACTCATCAAGCAGTTAACAGATGAGTTAGAACAAGCTTTGGGAATCTTGAATCCTATGGTTATCGAAGATTTAAACAAGGAAATCCAAGAAGAACATACTGATCCCGAACTTATCCGTGAGGCTTTGAAAGAAGCAGTATTTAATCGCAAGACAAATTGGAATTACATCAAAGGGGTTTTGCGTAACTGGAAATTGAGTGGTATTACGACGAAAATTCAAGTTGAAGAGCGACGTTTGGAGCATCAAGGTAAGAAGCACCATCACCAAGTTTCGGATGACTTCAAAACAGGTATGGATGCAGCCCGTCAATTATGGGGTGGCCAATAATGTTAGGAAGAAAACGTGTTAATGAGGCTCTAGCTCTCATGGGGGAGATGTTTCCCAATGCTCATGGAGAGTTGGAGTGGGAAACTCCTTTCCAACTATTAGTTGCTGTTATTTTATCGGCTCAGACAACTGATAAGGCTGTTAACAAGATTACACCAGGCTTGTGGGCGCGTTATCCAGAAATTGAGGATTTGGCTTCGGCTAATCTTGATGATGTTGAAATGTGTTTGCGAACAATCGGTCTTTATAAGAATAAGGCAAAGAACATCATCAAGACTGCTAGAGTTGTTTTAATGAATTTTGATGGACAGGTTCCGAAAACGCATAAGGAATTGGAAAGTCTACCTGGTGTGGGACGAAAAACAGCTAACGTAGTATTGGCTGAAGTCTATGGAATCCCTTCTATTGCTGTAGATACGCATGTCTCACGTGTATCTAAAAGGCTAAATATCGTGGCAGAGGATGCTAGTGTAGAGGAAATCGAAGCGGAACTGATGAAGAAAATCCCAAAGAGGGATTGGATTATCAGTCATCACCGTATGATTTTCTTTGGGCGTTATCATTGCCTAGCTAAGAATCCTAAGTGCCAGACATGTCCTCTTCAAAGTTATTGTAAGTATTATAAAGAAACAACCAAGAAATAAGCTGGAGAATGTGACTTTCTTCGGCTTTTTACGGCTGTAAGAATTTGTTACAAACTAGTAACTTGACAAAAGTCTCAGGCTTTAAGAAAATAGAAGAAACGATTTAGAAGCAGGAGCGATATAGTGAATGGCTGAATTCAGTAATGAAGAGTATCTGAGAGCCTTAGCTGATAATGGTGATAGAGAAGCAGCCAAAGAATATGAGCAAGCTTTGGATAATCGTATTTTTCAGTTGCAGATTTCATTGGCTCAAACGAGTGATCCGCAGGGTCGTAGGGAAGTGCAAAAACTCTTGGAACAAGAGGAAAAAAAGGGACTACTTTCAAGAAAAAGAGGAAAAAGCTGTGAGCGAATTTAGACGTCGTAAAAATGAAACTACAAAGGGAAGAAAAGTTTCGAGTTTTGATAAACTCAAAGATCCTAATATTATTAGATGGGTAATTGGAGTTGTTGCAGTACTTGCAGTGGTTATTCCTGTGGTTACCTTGATGTGGTATAGTAATAACCAAAAAGAGAGTGTAACAAATCCATGGAAAAACGGTCAGTTGGCTAAAAGCAAGGAAGCAGCTGCAGCATCATCTGATAACCAATCCTCTCAAGTTGATACCTCATCTTTGTCTGACCAACAGTTAGAAGACTGGGTTGTTTCTACCTATGCTAAAGAACAAGGGTCAACAGGAGAAAATTATAAAAACTTAGGTTGGAATGTCTATTCATGGACGGATGATGATGATAACCTAGTTTATGCTCAACTTTATGATGCCTATGGTAATGATGTTCTTCTTTTCCGTGTGGACAAGAAGGGACAACTCGAAGCCTATGGTGGTATTGATGGTTCAAGCGATTCTTGGGACGTTGTTTCAAAAAAATATACAACCGATTAATGAAACCATATAAAACACCTGACAATGGTGGTTGAGACTGTCTTTTGACAGTCTTTTTTGGTATAATTTTAAGTAATCGTGTATACAATTAAAAAGCCGACTGAGAAGATTTGGGGATGATAGTTCTGCAGAACTTTTTTAATGTCTTCAGGTTTTCAAGGATAGCTTAAATAAAGGAGAGTTGTCGTGTCAGACTATTTATCGGTCACATCCTTAACCAAATATTTGAAAATGAAATTTGACCGTGATCCTTATTTAGAGAGGGTATATTTGACGGGGCAGGTTTCCAATTTTCGTCGACGTCCGAGTCACCAATATTTTTCACTTAAGGATGAAGGAGCTGTTATTCAGGCGACGATTTGGGCTGGAGTTTTCAAAAAACTTGGTTTTGAACTCGAAGAAGGGATGAAGATCAATGTCGTTGGTCGGGTCCAGATTTATGAGCCTAGTGGTTCTTATTCCATTATTATCGAGAAGGCTGAGCCAGATGGTATTGGGGCTTTGGCCATCCAGTTTGAACAGCTTCGTAAAAAATTGACTGCAGAAGGCTACTTTGATGATCGTCATAAGCAAGCGCTGCCTAATTTTGTCAAAAAAATCGGGGTTGTCACAAGTCCTAGTGGTGCGGTTATTCGAGATATTATTACGACCGTTAGTCGTCGTTTTCCTGGGGTAGAAATCTTACTTTTCCCTACCAAGGTTCAAGGTGAAGGAGCTGCACAGGAAATTGCTGAAAATATCCAAAAAGCCAATCAAAGGGATGACCTAGATTTACTTATCGTTGGTCGTGGTGGAGGTTCTATTGAAGACCTCTGGGCTTTTAACGAGGAAATTGTGGTTCAGTCGATTTTTGAGAGTCGCCTACCTGTGATTTCAAGCGTTGGTCACGAAACAGATACGACTTTGGCTGACTTTGTTGCAGATCGTAGAGCTGCTACGCCTACAGCAGCGGCAGAACTTGCGACTCCGGTATCAAAGGCTGATACCTTGGTTTGGATTCGTGAAAGACAAAATAGAGCTTATCAAGCCTGTTTGAGACGTATACAATATAACCAGGAACGCTTGGCCAAATTGTCACAATCTGTTGTCTTTAGACAACCTGAACGCCTTTACGATGGTTATCTACAAAAGTTGGATCGACTAACAACAAGGCTTGAAACCTTCATGAGTCAAGATTTCGCACGCAAACAAAAAGAAGCAGAGCTTTTGAGACAACGATTACAAGGCTTAAATCTTCTGACTAGTGTTCAGAACTACCAAGACCGTCGAGAGTCTTTGCAACGTTTATTGGTGACTACAACTAAGAACACCATGAATGGTAATCGTGTGAGATTAGAAAAGGCACAGGATGCCTTATTGTCTCTAGATACTAGTCGTATTGTTGCAAGGGGCTATGCCATTGTCAAGAAAGATGATAAACCTTTAACAAGTACCAAGAATATTACCGAAGGTGATCAATTAACCGTCCAAATGAGAGATGGAGAACTAGAAGTAGAGGTGAAAAATGTCAACTAAAAAAACATTTGAGGAAAATTTACAGGACTTAGAAGCCATCGTCACTAAGCTCGAAACAGGTGATGTTGCTCTTGAGGATGCTATTGCT
>ENA-OOZX01002278-OOZX01002278.1-human-gut-metagenome-genome-assembly--contig:-NODE-2278-length-10258-cov-3.624914_pt1 | contig 10258 bp, 8 predicted proteins | sample MGYA00241048_ERZ501412 | MGnify/ENA primary metagenome ERZ501412 (study PRJEB25962, sample SAMEA2042518) | human gut metagenome | biome: human gut; feature: human-associated habitat; material: faeces... | reverse complement strand
TTGTCGCTGAGGCCGACGAGTCCGACAGCTCCTTCCTGTTCCTGAACCCCAACGTGGTCATCGTGACCAACGTCGAGGCCGACCACCTCGATCACTACTCGGGTATCGAGGAGATCGAGGCAACTTTCGCCAAATTCATGAGCCTGGTGGGCGAGGACGGCACCGTCATCGTCTGCGGTGAGGACCCGCATCTGGTCGAGCTCGCCAAGTCGACGGGTCGTCACGTGCTTTCCTACGGCTTTGCCGAGAGCAACGACATCGTCTGCATGCACCCGGATGTCAAGGGCATCCAGAGCGATTTTATCGTTCGCTTTGAGGACGGCACTGAGCACGCTGTGGAGATCAAGAGCAATCCCGGTCGCCACAACATGCTCAACGCCACGGCGGTGCTCACCGTCGCCCATGTCCTGGGCCTTGACATCGACGCCGCCGCCAAGGCGCTCTCGAGCTTTGAGGGCGTCCGCCGTCGCTTTACCCACGTGGGCGATATCGATGGCATCACCGTGGTCGATGATTACGGCCATCACCCCACCGAGATCAAGGCGACGCTTGCTGCTGCTTCGTCGCTGGGCTACAAGCACGTCGACGTCGTGTTCCAGCCGCACCGCTATTCGCGCCTGCAGGCCCTGTGCGACGACTTTGCCGATGCATTTGCCAATGCCGATAAACTGCTGCTGATTGATGTGTTCTCGGCTGGCGAGATGCCCATTCCGGGTGTCACCTCTAAGATGCTCGCCGATACCGTGCGCGCCAAGCATCCTGGCAAGGAGGTCGTGTACTGCTCCAGCCGTCTTGAGCTCAATCAGGAGCTCGAGCAGATGGTGGGCGAGGGCGACCTGCTGCTCACTATGGGTGCCGGTGACGTTACGACCGTCGGTCCCGAGTTCATTGAGTATCTGACTGCCAAGAAAGACGCTTAAGTCTAATGGGTCTGTTTAACGCCGTCATGGCGCTCTCGGGCATGATCGACACGGATGTGATCGAGGACGAGCGCCTTGCGCGTCATACGAGCTATCGTATCGGCGGCAAGGCCGACCTCTTTGTGACGTGCCATAGCTACCATTCGCTGCGCCGCACGATCGAGGTGTTGGCCCGCGAGCGCGTCCCGTGGGTCATCATCGGCAAGGGCTCCAATCTGCTGGTTGCCGATGGCGGTTATCGCGGCGCCGTCATTTCGCTCGGACGTGAGTTTCAGCGCACGGTTGTTGCCGATGACGGTTGTACGCTGACGGTCGGTGCGGGCGTGATGTTTGCGCGCCTGGTCAACGATGCCCTGTCGCGTAGCCTCTCGGGCCTTGAGTTTGCCGTTGGCATCCCTGGTTCGGTTGGCGGTGCGATATCTATGAATGCCGGCACACGGACCGAGTGGATTGGCTCGCTGGTTGAGGATGTCGTAACGTTTGACCCGGCATCCGGTATCAAACATTATGCGGGGTCCGAGATCACTTGGGGCTACCGCGAATGTAGCCTTCCCCGCAATGAGATCATCCTCGAGTGCGTGCTCAAGCTTAAACCGGCGCCCAAGGCCGACATTCGCGAGCGCATGGAGCGGTACCTGACGAGGCGCAAGCGTACACAGCCCATGGGTCGCGCATCCTGCGGGTCGGTCTTTCGCAACCCGCCCGATGCGAGCGTGGGCAAGCTTATCGAGGATTGTGGATTAAAGGGTTTTTCGATTGGCGGCGCGGAAGTTTCGCCCGTTCACGCTAATTTTATCGTTAATAACGGAACTGCCTCGGCCGATGACGTTGCCGCGGTTATCAGACATGTGCACGGAAAGGTGAGGGAGGCGTATGGCATCGAGCTCAGACCGGAAGTTAAATTCCTCGGCTTCTAGAGCATCGAAACCCACCTTCCGCCGCGCCGGAGGGCGTTCCGGCGCGCCTGCCAAACCTCAACGCAATATCGTCGCGCACTCTAAGCCTGTCGGGCATGCTCGACAGACCAGTCGTCCGGTTGTCGGCTCGCAGCTCGGTAATCGTCCGGCCGCAAAAAAGTCCTCGCGTCCCTCGGTGACGTCAAAGCCTGTTATGGGCGCCAAGCCTGCCCGTCCTATGGCAACTCCTAAGCCCTCGACAGGAACTAAGGCGGCGCGTCCGAGTCGCACGCTGGGCGCATCGAAACCGCGCTCGCTGACATCGGTGCCGGCTACCGCCAAGAAGCCTTCGGGTAAAAAAGGCGTCAACCCGTTGTCTTTACTTAGGGCGATGGCAAATAAAAAATCAGACGCCGCTTCTGCCGTTACAGGCAAAGGCAAAATCGTGGGCGGCGTTTTGGCCGTCTTGGCCGTGCTCGTCGTCGTTGCTATCGTGGTGATTAACTCTGGATTGTTTACCGCCACTGATATTCAGATTCAAGGCAGCGAGCATGTGACGAAGCACGATGCTATCCAGCTGATCGATTTGCCCGAGGGAACGTCGCTTTTTAACGTCGATCCCGACCAGATTACCGAGGACCTCAAGCAGAACCCGTGGGTCTCGGGCGTGGATGTCCAGCGTCAGTTCCCACATACGCTCATCATTACGCCGATGGAGCGCAAGGTCATTGCAATTGCCTATATCAGCTCCGATGACCTTGCCTGGGCCATCGGGGATGATGACACCTGGATCGCCCCGCTGTCGACGTCGGTCGAAGTGGATGACCGGGGCAACGTCATCACGACGGGGCAGGGCTCAAATACCCTGACCGGCATTGATGCCGCGCTGGCGCTCGCTAAGCACTATGGCGCGGTGTTGTTGACTGATGTCTCGGCGGATGTCGCTCCGGTTTCCGGCCAGGCAGTGAGCTCCAAGGCCGTTAAGGCTGGCTTGGATTATGTGCGTGGTTTTTCGAGCGAGTTCTTGGGACAAGTCAAGGATATTTCCACGCCTTCGGTCGAAGCCATCTCGGCAAACCTCAATAACGGCATTGAGGTGTCGCTGGGCGATTCGAACGATATCGTCAAGAAGGAGCGCGTAGTCACCAAGCTGCTTTCGCAGGTAGAGGGCGTAACGTATATCAATGTGCGCTCTCCGGGTAACTATACATTTAGGAACGCTCCGACCTCGTAGCGCTGGTTGATGCTTTGTTGAGGGGCCATACCACGCCGTTTATCTGGTTTGTTTGGTTTTCACGGTCAATTATTTGACTGATACGTTCATAATGTGCAAACATAATACGGTTTACCTTTGCATTTACTTTCAACCTGAAGGTTAATGTGCGCAGGGGTCGACCCATGCTATGGCTATAACCTTTGTTCGGAGGACCGACATGCACGAGACAGAGATCAACAACTACCTTGCCGTCATTAAGGTGGTCGGCGTCGGCGGCGGCGGTACCAACGCGGTCAATCGAATGATCGAAGAGGGCATCCGCGGCGTCGAGTTTGTTGCCATCAACACCGATGCTCAGGCACTCGCGATCTCTGATGCCGATATCAAGGTGCACATCGGCACCGACCTTACCCGCGGCCTGGGCGCCGGCGCCAACCCCGAGGTTGGCCGCAAGGCTGCCGATGAGTCCCGCGACGACATTGCCGAGGCGCTCGCTGGTGCCGACATGGTGTTCATCACCTGCGGCGAGGGCGGTGGCACCGGTACTGGCGCCAGCCCGATCGTCGCTCGTGCGGCTCATCAACAGGGTGCTCTCACCATCGCGGTTGTTACTCGTCCGTTCAGCTTCGAAGGCCCTCAGCGTTCCGCTTCCGCCGAATACGGCATCGACAACCTGCGCAAGGAAGTCGACGCGCTGATCGTCATTCCGAACGACCGACTGCTGGAACTGTCCGACCGCACCATTGGCATCGTCGACGCGTTCAAGACCGCCGACACCGCACTGCTGGCCGGCGTGCAGGGCATCACCGACCTGATTACCTCGAATTCGTACATCCACGTTGATTTCAACGATGTCAACGCGATTCTGCGTGGTGCCGGCACCGCGCTGTTCGGCATCGGTTCCGCTCGGGGAGAGGACCGCGCCACGCAGGCCGCGGAAATCGCCATCAGCTCGCCGCTGCTGGAGGAAAGCATCGAGGGTGCGCATGGCGCACTGATCAACATCGCCGGTCCGACCGACCTGAAGCTGCAGGAAGCCGCAGCCGCGGTCGCGCTGGTGCAGAAGGCCATCCATCCGGAAGCGCAGATCATCTGGGGCCTGTCCCTGGACGACGCCTACGGCGACGAGGTGCGTGTCACCGTCATCGCGGCAGGTTTCGATGCCAATTCTAAGAAGCCCGACCAGCCGGCCGAAGAAAAGCCGGCCGCGGCCAAGGAAAACACGGTACCGCTGTCCGCGTTGTCCGCCGGCGTGCAGGCTCCCGCCCAGCAGCCGCAGCCGGTGCAGACTCCGGCGGTGCCGCAGGTGCAGCCGCTGTCCAGCTACATTCCGTCCACTCCGGACCAGAACGTCGCCTCGTTCGACCAGACCACCGAGCATGAAGTGGTTTCGGCTAACGATCCGGGCGACCTCGATATTCCGGATTTCCTGCGCTAAAGTCAACGCGTAGACGCGAAAGGAACATACATGGCAGGTTTCATGAAGAACGCGATGTCGTACTTGGGAATGTCCGACGTCGCCGAGGGTGAGGATGATTTCGAGGATGACGTCGACACCGGCGAGACCTCGTTCGATTCGGATCATTCCGTCACCCCGATGCCTTCCTCTTCGGCTTCCGCTTCCACGCCGTCCGCTCCGCGTGAGCAGTCCAACCCGTTCCAGGGGGGTAGAGTTAGCCGCATCACCACCATCCATCCGAAGACCTATGACGATGCGCAGATGGTCGGTCGCGCCATTCGTGACGGCATTCCGGTGGTGCTGAACCTGACAGGTGTGGCCGAAGCCGTGGCATACCGCATCGTCGACTTCTCCGCCGGTGTGGTGTTCGGCGTGCGCGGCTCCATCGAACGCGTCACTCCGCGCGTGTTCCTGCTGAGCCCGGCCCAAGTGAACATCAAGGTCGAGGAGCCTGAAGACAAGGGTCCGGCCCACGACCTGTTCGCCGACTGAGCCGTGTAGCACAGAGCAAGCACAAATCAGACGATTATGCCCCCACTGAAAGCGGGGGCATTTTGTTATGCGCGCTTGATACAGTGGCAACGTGATTCTCTCGATAATTGGTAGCGTCGTCCATTTTCTGGTCAACGCCTATATCCTGGTGCTGTTCGTCCGCATGATTCTCGACTGGGTGTTGGCATTGTCGCCGACGTGGCGGCCAAGCGGAATCGTGGCCTCGTTGTTCGACGCCATCTACCAGCTGACGGAGCCGCCGTTAAGGTGGTTGCGGCAGTATATTCGTCCCGTTCCGCTCGGACCGATCTATTTTGACGTCGCGTATCTTGTGCTTTATTTCGTTCTTGTGGTCATTGATTTCCTTATTTAGCACCTCTAAAAAACCGTTTTTCCGCAAAATATCTATGGTTTCGTGCTAGAGTCGAACACTGAAAGCAACAACAGTAAGGCATCAAGCCCAAAGCGAGGTGTAAGGATTTATGGCTCTGTTGACGCCGAAAGATATTAGGGAGCATACTTTCCAGACCGTAAGGTTCAAGGAAGGCTATGACGTCGATGAAGTCGATGACTTCCTCGATCAGGTAACCGAGACGGTGGAAGCCCTTGGCAAGCAGGCAGTTGCCGGCGGACAGGCCACGCAGTCTCTTGGCCCGGATGTCGCAGGACTCAATTCCAAGATTTCCGAGTTGAATGCTCAGATCCAGTCCCTGCAGCAGGAGAACGCGACGCTGAAGTCCGCCTCCGAGCAGGCAGCTGGTGCGGGAGACCAGGCCGCTCAGGCCGCTCAGGCCGCGGCCGCCAAGCTTTCCGAGGCAGAGGAAAGCAATCGTGCGCTGTCTTCCCAGAACGAGCAGCTCAAGGGGCAGATCGATCGTCTGTCCGCGCAGGTCGATCAGCTCACCGCCCAGGCAGCCGAAGCGGCCGGTCAGGCCGACCTTGGCGAGCAGCTTACCGCCGTGCAGCACGAGCGTGACACGTTCCGCGCACAGACCGAGGACCTGTCCCGTCAGCTGGCATCGGCCCAGGAGCAGGTGGTCGTGGCTCAGCGTCAGAAGGAGCAGATCGATCAGCTCACCGCAAAGCTTCAGGAAGCGCAGGACCAGGTCGCTCAGGCCCAGCAGCTCACTCAGGAGCATGCTGCCCAGTCCCAGCAGCAGGATGCCCAGGTGAAGCAGCAGGCCATGCAGATCCAGCAGCTTGCCCAGCAACTGAAGGATTCCCAGATTCGCGAGGCACAGCTGCGCGAACAGGTCGCCAAGTCCGAGCCGAGCACCGAAACCGGCAGCCTGCAGAAGATCGCAGGTGCCGCGGCAAGCGCCAATACCGAGCCGGAGCGCGCCACCGCCATGCTGACGCTGGCCATGCAGCTGCACGACCAGTACGTCGACAAGGGCAAGGCCAAGGCCAAGGAGATCACCGAGGAAAGCCAGCGCAAGTACGAAGAGATCATCGGCAGCGCCAACGACTACTCCAACCGCACTCGTTCCGAGGCTGACCAGTACTCCACCGACACCCGCGCCAACGCCGACAACTACCTGTCCGGCAAGACCCAGGATGGCGATGCCTATCTGGCACAGAAGCAGCAGGATGGCGATGCGTACCTGAACCAGAAGACCGAGGAGGGCGACGCCTACCTTGCGCAGAAGACCGAGGAAGGCAATGCCTATCTGGCCGGCAAGCAGCAGGATGGCGACGCCTACTTCGCGCAGAAGCAGGAAGAGGGCGACGGCTACCTGGCTCAGAAGACCCAGGACGCCGACACGTACTTCTCCGACAAGCACACCGAGGCCGACAACTACGAAGCCGAAGTGCAGAAGCGCGCCTTCGACTACGATTCGAAGACCCGTACCGCTGCCGACGACTACGCCCAGCAGGTCCGCGACAACCTCGAGACCCAGACCAAGGTCATCGAAGGCAACATCAAGGGCCTCAAGCAGTTCGAAACCGAATACCGTGCACGACTCACCGACTTCCTCGGCCAGCTCGTCAACCAGGTGTCCGATACGAACAACTACGACCAGGACCCTCAGGACAACAACGACTGAGATTAGCCTGTGTCTGACATCATGAAGAATGATCAAAGACGGCTGCGCGACCGCGTGGCCGTCTTTGCGTGTATTGCGATCGCGACGATCGCGATTGACCAGCTCACCAAGATGTGGGCTTTGTCCGCATTGGCCGATGGCCGTACCATACGCGTGATTCCCGGCCTGCTTTCGTTGACATTGGTGCGTAATCCAGGCGCCTCGCTCGGCATGGGCTCCGGCATGACGTGGCTGATTTCCCTGCTGGCGATGGCGGCCTGCGTGGCGTTGGTCGTACTTGCCGTCCGCACCATTTCCATGAAATGGACGGTGCTGTTCGCCTTCGCCTTCGCAGGAGCGTTCGGCAACCTCATCGACCGCGTCATCTACGCGGAAGGGTTCCTCAACGGCAAGGTCGTGGATTTCCTGAACTACGGATGGTCCATCGGCAACGTGGCGGACATCTTCCTCATGCTCGCGGGCGTTGCGGCGGTGCTGCTGCTGTTCCTCGGGGAACCGTTCAGCCAAAAGGACCTTGACGAGGCCAACGGCAAGACGCTTGGTGATGATGCGAACGCAACCGACGACGGGGCGAAAGCAGCATGAGCCGTCTCGTACCCGCTCCCGACGCGCTCGTCGGCAAACGATTCGACGTCGCGGTCGCCAAAATGCTTGGCATTTCCCGGGCCAAGGCGGCCGACCTCATCGAAAGCGGACAGGCGCGCGTGCTCGGCAGGGACATTTCCAAATCGTCGACCCTGCAGGCAGGCGAAACCGTAGAATTCGACATCGTCGAGGAACGGTCCGAACCGGAACCGATCGCCCATGACATGGCCGTCGTCTATGAGGACGACGATGTGGTCGTGGTGGACAAGCCGGTCGGCGTCGCCGCGCACGCATCCGTCGGATGGACCGGTCCGACGGTGCTTGGCAGCCTGATCGACAGGGGAGTGCACATCACGTCATATGGCGCGGCAGGTCGTCAAGGCATCGTGTCACGACTCGACGTGGGCACATCGGGACTGATGCTCGTATGCAAGTCCGATCTTGCGTACGTGGAGATGCGCCGGCAGTTCGCCGAACATGAGGTCGTCAAAACATATCACGCACTCGTGCAGGGCAATCTCAAAGAAGACAAAGCCACCATCGAAGCGCCGATCGGACGCGCCAAAGTCTCCGACTTCCGCTTCTGCGTGACACCGGCCGGCAAAGAGGCCATCACGCATTGGGACGTGATGGAACGTTTCGGCGAAGCCACGCTCGTATCCGTGAACCTGGAAACCGGCCGCACCCATCAGATCCGCGTGCATTTCTCATCCATCGGGCATCCGTTGGCGGGGGACGCCATGTACGGCGCGAATCCGCAGCTGAGCGAGGCGCTTGGCCTTGAACGGCAATGGCTGCACGCCATGCAATTGGAATTCCGCCATCCGCGTACGCACGTGTGGACCACGGTGAAATCGCACTATCCCGCCGACCTGCAGCATGCGCTTGACGTGATGCGCGCACGGCACGCCGACCAGTCCCTATAAAAGTGTGGCCGGACGGCCAGAAACGACTCCACGCCGTCATGAAGCCCAGCTAAATTGGAACGCATGGCTACTTCCGCAAATTTCGTGCAACTGCATAATCACACGCATTATTCGCTGCTCGACGGCGCATCGAAAATACCGGATCTGGTCAAGCGCGCCAAGGAACTGGGCATGCCGGCCGTCGGCATCACCGACCACGGCAACATGCATGGCGCGTATGAGATGTGGAGCGCCGCGGTCAACGCCGGCATCAAGCCGATCATCGGCATCGAGGCGTATGTGACCCCTGAAACCGCGCGGCAGGACAAGACGCGCGTGTCATGGGACACCAACTGGACCCCGGTTCCCGGCCATGCCCGCAACCCCGACGATGTCTCGGGCGGCGGCCTGATCACCCACCTGACCATGTGGGCGGAGAACGACGAAGGGCTGGTCAACCTCATCAAGGCGTCGTCCGTCGCCAACCTCGAAGGCCGTGTCATGCGATATCCGCGTATGGACAAGGAGGTGCTGTCCACCTACTCCAAAGGCGTGATCGCCTCGTCCGGCTGCCCCTCCGGCATCATCCAGACCCGTCTGCGCCTAGGCCAGTTCGACGAGGCGCTGCGTGCCGCCGGCGAGTTCCAGGACATCTTCGGCAAGGACAATTTCTACATCGAGCTGATGGACCACGGACTGTCCATCGAAAGCAAGGTTACCGGCGATCTGCTGACCATCGCCAAGAAGCTCGGTGCGCCCCTGCTCGCCACCAACGACTCGCACTACGTCATGGAGGCGGACAAGGACGCCCAGGACGCCATGCTGTGCATCAACTCCGGCGCCACGCTGGACGACCCCAACCGCTTCAAGTTCGAAGGATCGGGATACTACATCAAATCCGCCGAGGAGATGCGCGAGCTGTTCAAGGACCATCCCGACGCCTGCGACAACACGCTGGAGATCGCGGAACGCTGCAACGTGATCTTCGACGACCATGAGGATGGCGCGTTCATGCCGCAGTTCGACTGCCCCGAAGGGTGGGACGAGACCTCGCTGTTCCTCAAGAAGGTCGAGGAGGGCCTGGAGAAGCGCTACGACGGCAACCCGCCGATGGAGGTGCTCAAGCAGGCCGACTATGAATGCGGCGTCATCTGCCAGATGCAGTTCTGCGGCTACTTCCTCGTCATCAACTGGGCGAAGGAGCACGGCGTGATGGTGGGCCCGGGGCGAGGCTCCGCCGCAGGGGCCATGGTCGCCTATGCGATGGGCATCACCGAGCTCGATCCGCTCAAGCACGGCCTGATCTTCGAGAGGTTCCTGAACCCCGAGCGTGTGTCCCTGCCCGATATCGACGTCGACTTCGATCCCGAAGGCCGCATGCGCGTGCTGGGCTATGTGGCCGACAAGTACGGCCATGACAAGGTCGCCCAATGCGTGATCTACGGCACCATCAAGACCAAGCAGGCGCTCAAGGACTCCGCGCGCATCATGGGATTCCCCTTTGAGATGGGCACTCGTATCACCGAGGCGCTGCCGCCGGCCGCCACCGGAGGCAAGGACATCAGCGTGCACGACATCTTCGACCCGAGCGCCAAGCGCTACGCCGAGGCGCGCGAATACCGCGAGCTGTACGACTCCGATCCCGAAGTCAAGCGCATCACCGAGGAGGCGAAGGGCATCGAGGGGCTGATTCGCCAGACCGGAGTCCACGCGTGCGCCACGATCATGGGTTCCGCG
>ENA-OOZX01002274-OOZX01002274.1-human-gut-metagenome-genome-assembly--contig:-NODE-2274-length-10279-cov-2.208333_pt1 | contig 10279 bp, 5 predicted proteins | sample MGYA00241048_ERZ501412 | MGnify/ENA primary metagenome ERZ501412 (study PRJEB25962, sample SAMEA2042518) | human gut metagenome | biome: human gut; feature: human-associated habitat; material: faeces... | reverse complement strand
CCCTTGAAGAAAAACTAAAAGATATGCAGGCAAATGGTCCTGCTCCCGATGTACTGACATTTGCCGGAAATGGTGAACCGACTGCACATCCCCATTTCCCGGAAATCATAGATGATACTCTTGCACTTCGGGACAAGTATTTTCCGAAAGCGAAAGTCAGTGTATTAAGTAATTCTACATTTATCGACCGCCCTGCTGTATTTGATGCACTGAATAAGATAGATAATAATATCTTGAAACTTGATACAGTGGATGAAGAATACATTCACCGGTTAGATCGTCCGAATGGAAAATATTCTGTAAAGAAGATTATCGAGAAGATGAAAGAATTCAAAGGAAACTGTATCATTCAAACTATGTTTCTCAAAGGGAGTTACCTGGGAAAGGATATGGACAATACCTCAGATAAGTTTGTACTTCCCTGGTTGGAGGCGGTGAAAGAAATCGCGCCCCGGCAAGTGATGATTTACACGATTGACCGTGAAACCCCTGATCATGATTTGCAGAAGGCAACTCACGAAGAGTTGGACCGGATTGTAGAATTGATTAAGAAAGCCGGCATTCCGGCAACAGCTTCTTATTAATTATAAAACAGAAAGCATACCAACAGAATTTTTCAATTATCAATGATATTATCAGGATTCCTTCAATCAAGATTGATTGGAGGAATTAATGTGTATTTATTGTGTTTAAACAGACAAAAACAGAGAAAGCAAATAGAGATTTTTTCGTAAGTATTTTAATGCCAATCCCATATGATATTCTACAGTTTTTTCACTGATAGACAATTGCTCGGCAATTTGTTTATAGGTTAAGTTTTGCTCCCGGCTCATGCGAAAGATTTCTTGCTGCCGTGGAGGCAATTGTGATATTAGTACTGAAAGATACTTTTTTAAATCGGATAATTCCAACTTATTTTCTTCTTCATATTCTTGTTCCATTGCTTGTAGAACAGTAACTTTCAGAAATGAGTAGTTTAATTTTTTGCGTGAATAATTAAAAATCATATTACGGGTAATGATAAAAAGAAACCCTTCAAAAGGCTGCTCTTCATCTATCAGATGTCTTGCTTCCCAGAGTTTGATGAAAACCTCTTGTACCACTTCTGCGATATCTTCAGAAGAAACTAGATAAAGCCGGGTAAAGCCATAGACCTTTTCCCAGTAATGTTTATATAGAAATGAAAAAGCATCTTCATCTCCATTTTTAAACCTTCTAATCAACTCTTTAGATATCATTTTATCTTTTTGGGACAAAATTAGCTAAATACTTTCTAAAAAAAAAATTGCTTTTTCACCAGGGTCTCCAATTTTTGATGTGTATTTAATAATAGAATAACAAATAATAGAGAAAAGTAATGAGTTATAAAAGTGAATTAATTAGAAAATTATTTTCAGACAGACTGAAAAAAGACGAATTAAAGGATCTGTCCGAAATAGATATGATAGAGCGCAAAATGAAAGTGCAATGGGAGGAACAAAATCCGATAGCGGAAAACTCGGAAAGAGTAGATCCGGAACTCGGAGATTATATTTGGGCTAAAATAGTCAAAGAATATAAAGTACGTTCGAAACGTAAGTCAATTCGACAGTTCTATTATCCGTTGGCAGCAGCTTGTGTGGCTTTAGTCGCAGTTTTGGGAGGTTGGCTTTTTTATGTGAATAGTGATTTCTTCGTTAAAGAAGAATTTGCTGAGGTAGTAGCCACCCGGAATATGTTGTATCAGTTGCCCGATAGTTCTGAAGTATGGATGTATCCGAATAGTTCCATCCGTTTTGCCAAGAACTTCAATAAAGACAGAAGAGTATGGTTGGAGGGTAGTTCCATGTTCCATGTACGTAAGCAGCATGGGAACACCTTCAAAGTTTATATTGATAAAGCCTTTATCGAAGTAAAAGGTACCCGGTTTCTAGTAGATAAAAAAGAAGCGGGAAATAATGAGATTACGCTGTTCAACGGTTGTGTTGAGTTTAATGTAGAGGCGACCGGCAAACAGATAGTAATGAAGCCCATGGAAAAGATTTTTTATAACTCAGTTAATGCGGAAATAGGAATACGGAAGATTGAAAATATAGAATGGCAGGATGGTAAATTCAAGTTTGATGCTATGCCGCTTAACCGCCTCATTTCTATCATTAATCAGATGTATCATGCTAATATAGTGTATGAAGGTAAGGACGAAACTTCTCCGTTCAGTGGTACCATTCGTCAGGAGGAAGCGTTGGATGATATTATTCTCAAAATCTGTTTCCTTATGAATTTGAAAGAAGAAAGAGTAGGTAACACAATCATTATCAGAAATTGAATTTTAATAAACTATATGTCTAATCTAATAAAATGAGAACATGAAAAAATGTATTTTTTTGTATCGACAGCGGTATTTGAGCTATCTCGTATTACTCTTATTATTATGGCCAACTGTGATGTTAGCAGCACAAGGGAATATTCAGATAAAGGGAAAGTTCTCTCTCAAGGAGGCTATCCGGTATATAGAAGAAACGAGTGATTATACTTTCTTTTATAAAGATAGTGACTTGAAAGATAAATCAAAAAAAGAGATTAATTGTAGTGGTACAATTGAGGAAGTCTTGAAAAATCTATTTAATGGAAGTGGAGTTAATTATATAATTAAAGGAAAAGAAGTCATTTTTAAAGTAGCAAATGCTCAAAATGCCGAACAGCAACAGCCGAAAAAACGTGTAATTACAGGTACTATAATTGACGGAGAGACAAAAGAGCCTATTATTGGAGCTAGTGTATGGTTGAAAAATAGCTCATCAGGTACTGTTACCAACTTGGACGGTCACTATTCTCTTACAATTGAAGGTATTGGTGGTGTACTAGAATTTTCATACATTGGTATGAAGAAGCAGGAAATAGCTATCAGCAATAAGAATGTTATTGATGTAATATTAAATCCGGATACAAAGAAGCTGGACGAAGTTGTAGTAGTAGGTTACGGACGTCAGAAGAAGGAAAGTGTTGTAGGTGCTATTTCTTCATTGGATGTGGGTGAACTCAATATACCGGGTTCTAACATCTCCAATGTACTGGCGGGGCAACTGGCAGGTGTTGTCTCTATGCAGGCATCCGGTGAGCCGGGTAAAAATAGTGCTTCCGATTTTTATATCCGTGGTATAGCTTCTTTTAAAGGTAACTCTACTCCGCTAGTTCTGGTTGACGGTATCGAACGGGAACTGGACTTGGTTGATGTAGATGATATTGCTACATTTTCTATCTTAAAAGATGCTTCTGCTTCGGCAGTATATGGTGTACGTGGTGCGAATGGCGTTATTTTGATTACTACCAAGAAAGGCAGTGAAGGCAAACCTCGTATTAATGTACGTGCGGAAATGGGTTTTAAAACTCCGACACGTATGCCGCAAATGGCAAACTCTGTACAATGGGCCGAGATGTATAATGAGGCTAAAGGCCTGACGGGTAATGGTGATGGAGGCTATTCATCGGAAGCTATTCAAAAATATAGTGATGGTTCTGATCCTGATTTATATCCAAATGTAAATTGGTTAGACCAGATGTATCGAAATTTGGCTTCGAGCGAACGTGTGACATTGAACCTTTCTGGAGGCGGTGATATTTGTAAGTATTATGTATCAGGTGGTTTTTATAATGAAGGCTCTATATTTAGAAACGCCGGGGATGTTTATGATTATAATTCTTCTATTCATTATACAAAATTCAATTTTCGTGCCAATATGGATTTCTCCGTTACACCGACTACAACATTCAATGTGAATTTGGCTAATATTTATGAAAGTTCGTGGGGACCGGGAGCTACGACATCTGATATTTGGGGATATGCATTTAACACCTCTCCAAATGCATTTCCTGTGGAATATTCTGATGGTACTCTTTCTGCACCAAGTGCAGCCAGTGGTAGTAATCCATGGAATCTGCTGGTACATTCCGGTTATCGTGAGCAAAGTTGGAATTCAGCCCAATCATTGATTGGTGTTACTCAAAAATTGGATATGATAACTCTAGGGTTAACTGCCAATATTAAATTTTCTTGGGATGCATCTAATAATACGTTGCAAGTTCGTTCAAAGACCCCACCGCAGTTTCATGCAACAGGTCGAAATGAAGACGGTTCATTAAATTATAAAACAATATATGAGGGTTCCAATAATCTGTCGTATGCTGCTCCAGTGACCGTATCTAAGATTACTACTTATATGGAAGGTTCTCTTAATTATACTCGTTTATTTGCTCAAAAACATCGGATAGGAGCTTTGTTTTTGTACAATCATAAAATTTATAAGTTATTGACAGCAGAGAATCAGAAAAAATCATTACCATATAAAAGTCAGGGACTGGCAGGACGTTTGACTTATGCTTATATGGATAGATATTTTGCCGAATTCAATATGGGATACACTGGTTCTGAGAACTTTGCTCGTGGCCATCGTTTTGGATTCTTTCCAGCTTATGCAATAGGTTGGATGGTGTCCAGTGAGAAATGGTTTGAACCGTTGACTAAAGTAGTTAATGATCTGAAATTGAAAGCGTCTTATGGTAAAGTGGGTAATGATGACATTGGAGCCTCCAGAAGATGGGCTTATGAACCTTCTGTCAATACAGTAACAGGATGGTCATACGGAAAAACTGCAAATCAGACAGGTACTGGTTATCGTGTAGGAGAAATTGAGAATACAAATGTTTCTTGGGAAGAGGCAACTAAGGTAAATGCAGGTATTGAACTTCGTTTGTTCGAAAAATTAAAGATTCAAGCTGATTATTTTTATGAAGAACGTAATGGTATCTTTCTGGCTCGTGCTGGGCTACCGGCTATTGTCGGCCTTACTACTACTCCATATGTAAATGTAGGTAAAGCGAAGGTATCTGGTCTAGATGGAACACTGGAATATCAGCAACAGGTAGGTAAGGTTTTACTGACAGGTCGCGGAAACTTTACTTTTTCGCGTAACCAGATGTTGGATAATGATGAACCAGATTGGGAATATAAATATCAAAATTCTATTGGCAAACCGTTTGGCCGTAATGGTGCAGCGCAACGTAAGGGATTTATTGCTTTGGGATTTTTTGAAAGTCAGGCAGAAATAGATAATAGTCCGAAACAGATGTTTGGTGAATATAGGGTTGGTGACGTTAAGTCCACGGATGTAAATGGAGATGGTAAAATTGATACGTATGACCAGATTGCTATTGGCTATACTGATCTTCCTGAGATAACATACGGGTTCGGATTGACAGCAAAATGGAAGAATTTTGATGCAAGTGTATTTTTTCAAGGGGTAGCGCGTACTTCTATCTATTTAGCGGGTACACCTTTGCGTCCTTTCAGTAGTGATAATATGGATCGTTCTGCTATCTATGAAGATCTTTATAAGTATTCATGGAAAACGACCAATACTCCTGAACAGAATGCTTCTGCTAAATATCCCCGTTTGAGTTACGGTGCAGAAGCAGGCAGTTCTAACAATAGCCAGTCGTCTACTATGTGGTTACGTGACCGTAGTTTTCTTCGTTTGAAAAACGCAGAAATAGGATATACATTGCCAAAAACCTGGTTGAACAAGACCTTTATTAAGTCTTTTCGTTTCTATATCGCTGGTACGAACCTTCTTACATTCAGTAAGTTTAAATTATGGGACCCTGAATTGCTGGATACTACCAATGGAGCAAAATATCCGAATAACATGACCGTTACTATCGGCCTAAATGCTAATTTCTAATCAATAATACAGAATCAATATGAAACTATCATTAGTAAAATATATATTGTTATTTTGCGGGGTTATTCCTTTGTTAACTTCGTGTGAAAGTTTTCTCGATAAACAGGAAACGGAAGATCTTACTTTTGAACAACTTTGGCAGAAGAGAGCATATACACGCGGGTATTTCTTGAATGCAATGAGTTTTTTGCCAAATGATTTGACTGGCTATGTTAGTACTCCTCAAAGCACTGCTACTGATGAATTGATCAATGCATCGAATGCAGCTGCTGAGTCAATGAATACGGGAGCTTGGAATGCATCCAGCGTACCAGGTGCTAATTTTAATTTGTATAACGGAATACGTGAATGTAATATTTTTATGCAGAATGTTTACAGTTGTTCAGATCCTACCGTAACACAGGAAGAAAAGGATGAATGGTACTGGTATACACGTTGGGCACGAGCATATTATTACTTCTTGATGATGCGTAATTACGGACCTATATTTTTGTTGGGAGATGAGATATTGCCATATGATGCTACGACAGAATCTCTATATCGTCCGCGTAATACTTGGGAACAATGTGTTGATTATGTTGTAAATGAAATGACTCAATGTGCTACCTACTTTAAAGAACACGGGAAAACAACTTGGACGGTAGATGCAGAATATGGGCTACCTACCGAGGGAGCTGCTTTAGCTGTGATTTCACGGTTAAAACTTTATTCAGCCCGTGATCTATATAATGGTAATAGTTTATACAATACCGTAAAGAATCCTACAACACCCGATTTTCCGGAATTATCAGATCAATATCTGTTTCCTCAAACTTATAGTAATGAAAAATGGAAAGAAGCAGTGCAGGCTGCCAAAGCTGTCATAGATTTGGGAGTATACGAGTTACATAGAGACGCTTCAGATGACCCGTATGCTAATTATCTTGGCATTACGCAGGTAGATTGGAACAAAGAACTTATCTGGACTACCGGATATGCAAGTCGGGCTATTATAGCCAGAAGAACGACTCCGACGGGTGTAAAGACCAAAAAAGGAGGTAATGGAGCAGCTTATGGAGCACTAGGACCCTCGCAACAACAGGTGGATGCTTATGCGATGGATAATGGTAAGTATCCGATTACTGGATACGAGATAGATGGAACTCCTAAGGTTGACGAAAACTCTGGATATAGTGAAAATGGTATAACTGAATTTGCAAATCCTTTTCTTGAATATTTAAGTAAAGGTGACACATATCAGGCTAAATATTATAAAAGAGCAACTCGGAATATGTTTATTAATCGTGAACCACGTTTTTATATAGCTGTGTATTGGAGTGATAGTTACTGGAGATGCGGTCCGGGTAAAGATGACTATGTATTGTGTAACTTGGCAAAAGATGGTAATTCAAATACTTCTCATGACCATTCGAGAAGTGGATATCTAGTTAATCGTTTTTGTGATCATACTGCTAGTTTTGTGAATAATCAACCGGGTAATATGGTATTTCCGACATTCCGTCTTGGAGAAATTTACTTAAACTTTATTGAAGCAGCTTTGGAATGGGAGAAAAGATCGAGAGACAGTCAGTATCGTACAACAGCTATGGAGTATTGGGCTGATCTGCGTGCTCGTTCAGGTATGGATCCAATAACGGAAGTCTATCCGGAAGCTACAATAGACCAATTGATAGAACTTTGTCGCAGAGAACGCAGGATAGAACTTGCATTTGAAAATCATCGTTTTTTTGATACTCGTACATGGATGATTGCTACAACTACGGATAATGGACCTATCTATGGTATGAATGTAGAGGCACAGGCTGTTAACACGGAAGATACTCCGGATACTTTTTGGCGTAGGACAGTAGTTCAAAACCGTGTGTTTAGAGCTAATCACTTTTTATATCCGTTCAGTCAGAGAGAACTAGACCGTAACAAACTATTGACCCAAAATTATAATTGGAGATAGAATTATAGCATTAAAACAATCTAATCAGATTTTAATTTATATGAAGACAAAAATATATATCCTTTCGTTGTTAGGCGGTTTGTTGCTGACTATGGTGGCTTGCTTGAACGATGGAAAAGACGATTATCTGGATGATTATGAATCATTCCTTTGCATTTTGAATAGTAATGAGCAGGATATTACCTTTTATAATACTGGAGAGTCTGCTGCTTACAATATAACGATTGACAAAGGTGGAAACGACCTGAATATGTTAGCTTCAGCTACATTGAAAGTATTGAATGAGTTCGATATTGAATATTACAATAATGAGAATAAGACTAATTTCAAGCCATTGCCTGCTGATTGTTATGAATTGCCTTCCGACATGACCGTCTCTTTTGGAGAAAAAGAACTGTATAAGATTAAAACGGTAACCTTTCATCCTGAGAAAATTTCTGTATTGAGTACGGGTAATTTCACTTATGTGTTGATGTTGGAGCTTACGGACGGTACTTCTACCATTAATGAAAAAAATAAGTATATCATCGTGAAGCCTACTGTTTATCAGCCTGCTTTCTCTCTTTCAGAGTCAGGATTTAAACTTCCGTTTACTATTACTGAAGGTGTGACTGAGTATATATATGAGCTTCCTGTGACTTTGAATACTGCTCTCACAGAAGATATAACCTGCGATGTAACAGTTAAAAAGGAACTATTGGATGAATATAATGCTACATCTCCCATTGAGTATTCATTAATATCAGACAAGGGCAACAACTATACTATCGGTAAACTGACCTTTAGCAAAGGTAATGTTACAGCGAATCTGACCGTGAAGATTGATATAACTAATCTAGAAGGGAACTTTGCACTTCCGTTAGAAATAACTTCTACAAAATATGCCTTTTCCGGTGAAAATACAGTTATTATCGGATTACAGAATTCAGCACCGAAGATTACGCTCACACCGGATATGATGACCTTGATAGGCACAAATTTTGCTGACGGTAATGGATTTGCCGACTGGTTGGATGGCAAATTGGCTACTCAGGCACAAGTTACTTACGGAGGAGGTGCGCCCGCCTTCCCGCATCAAGTGGATATTCATCTGAATAGTGCTATTTCCAAGTTGAGAGTAAGATATGCAACTAGAAATACTAATCAGCATCCTACTAAGTTCATCATTTATGCTAGTAATGATGGCGCAAACTGGAAAGAAATAAAAGTATTTACTGCAGAAGCAGACGGTCTCCCAGTATCGGCTACCACTTATTATGATACTTGTCCGACGATGTTGCTAGGCGATTCATATACTTATGTTCGTTTTGAGGTTCATAGTTCTACTAATCCGAGTAAATTTAATACATGGGCACTCTCGGAGTTTGAATTATATGGTAAATAACTGCTCTCTCTTAAATCTAACAAATAATTAATCTTAAGGGCTGGCAAGGGGATAATGCAGTGATGCATAAATTCTTTTTAGTCAGTCCTTTTTAAACGAAAAGAATATGAAGAATTATTTTTTATATGTATTCATATCCCTGTTTCTTTTTTCCTTGTCGTCCTGTAAAGATGATAAGGATGTGGTGGCTGTATTGGAACTAGGTTTGGAAAATGCAGATTTTTATAAAGAAGCAGGCTCTGTTGTTATTGATGTAAAATCACTTCCTGCAGATTGGACCGCTTCTGTGGATGTGGAAGGAGAACAGTGGTGTAAGACTGAACCTGTCAATTCGGGTGCAGGTGTGAAGATTAGTGTGATAAGTAACCCGAACAAAACTGTCCGTAATGCTTCGGTGGTTATCAATAATGGAAAATTGAATAAGAAGATTCTTGTACGTCAGTTAGGTACTGATACTGATATTTTAGTATCTCCTTTCGTTTTTACTTTGCCTCCGGTAGGTGGAACAGTCGCTTTTACTGTCACTACCAATCTGACGGAAGCGGAACTGGATGTCACCTATCCTTCTTGGATAAAGAAAGAGGTAGACACACGTGCTGCAACGATTGAAATACCTTATAAGTTTACCGTAGATACTCATGAGGGAAGTAGTGTACGTACGGAGAAGATAGTGATAAAGGATAAGAACTCTAATATTTCAGCAGAAGTTACAGTTATTCAGAATGGATTGGATGGATATACATTTGGTGATACTGAAGGAATTGCGGATGATGTTCAGTTGGAAGTAGTCAGAGGGGAAGCATCTACGGCACATGGTGGTGAAGGGATTGAAAAATCTTTTGATAGTGATATGAGTACTATTTATCATTCTAATTATCCTTTTGCAGAAGGGGTTACAAGCCATTATCCGGTCATGTTGACTTACTATTTCAAGGAAAATACGGAAGCACTTGATTACTTTATCTATTATCCGCGTATAAGCGGTTCGAACGGGAATTTTGGTGAAGTGGAAATTCAGGTATCGACTGAAGAACACCCGGCTTTTGAAAGTGTAACGAATGAAACCAATTTCGATTTCGGTTCCAAAGGTGCGGTAGTATCTTTTTCTTTTGATAACACAATACAGAAACCGAAGGCAGTTCGCCTGATTATTAAGTCCGGTGTGAATGGGCATGCTTCCTGTGCGGAAATGAAGTTCTTTGCTAGGAATCCGGAAGGTTTTGACCC
>ENA-OOZX01002260-OOZX01002260.1-human-gut-metagenome-genome-assembly--contig:-NODE-2260-length-10348-cov-5.039639_pt1 | contig 10348 bp, 10 predicted proteins | sample MGYA00241048_ERZ501412 | MGnify/ENA primary metagenome ERZ501412 (study PRJEB25962, sample SAMEA2042518) | human gut metagenome | biome: human gut; feature: human-associated habitat; material: faeces... | reverse complement strand
GCGCCGGTTCCCGGTTGCACCGGGCCGCGCGGCAAGGAGATATATTGCCAGACCGGAGGGCCCCTGTGGGCGGGAATCACGCACTCCATATTTTGTTCACAAATGAATAGGTCCCTCAGTCGCATCACCGAGGTTAAAACTGAAGCAGCAGCTTCTGATATTGGCGATGACCAGCTGGTTTATAGGTGTTAAGGCATCGGTCATCTCTGGAGCGCCACTTTACTCCAAAAGCATCAGCTATTTGTTTCCCATCGGTAAAAGGCAGGTTTTGTTCGCCAAGCGTTCTTATATATAGAGAAGTTCGGGTTCGAACCCGTGCCGCGGCAACAAAAAAGCGACCAACCGGAGTCGATCGCTTTCTATTCTATGGTGGAGCATCCAGAAGATGCTTCCGAACTCGTTTTCTCGGTGCCATTCATGCTTTCGAAGCATCGTTCGACCTTCGCAGCCTCATGTTTTGAGGATCTGCCGTGTTTATCACTGTTATTAATGAGTGTGCGGAAGTGATCCTCATACAGATACGTGCGATCCGCCAGAGAACTGAGAAGCATCTTTCTGCAGCCCTCGTTGTCTATCCTCGCATCTCTCAGGTCTTCCGGAAATTCACAAGCAGTCTTAGGGTCAGTTTGTTTCTGCTTTCAGAGACTTGTTTGAGAGTTATTAAGACAGTTCAAAACAATAAGTGAGACACCATAAAGCAGAGCAAGATGTGCCGGATAGAAAATGTAGAAGAAGTATTTCAGCTTCAGCCCTCGCTTGCCATTATAAAGATTGATAAGCAGCAACGAAACGACCGCGGCAGCAACATCAGGATTAAATACATTAGCTGTAGCAAACTCAAATCCGCCGCCAACTATATGGCATGACGAAAGGAGCACTGCGCATACTGCAGCAAAGAACATCTTGGCCTTGCTGTCGTGGAATAAATAGAATGCAGCCACAAGCAGAATGCCATACACGCCGCCATCTAGTTTAGTGTATTCAGCTGCCAGTGCTGTCAAAACAATCAGAGCAATTTCTGCGATGTGCCTCTTCCATTTTGAAAGACTTTGTATCTTTTCCAGAATAATCAAAAAGACCAAGGAAAGCAGGAGCTCGCACATAACATTTTGTTGCCGAAGGTCAAAGAGTTGCCCGGTTTGAACGAAATCGTATATGGGCTCCGCAATGATTGCGAAGACAAGCATATTTCGCAGGTACTTCTTTATGTCATGAGTATGCAAAAATCCCTCAACTATCAAAAAGCAAAATAAGGGAAATGCAATTCTGCCAAGAACATGAAGCACATCCGAAGCCTCGCTTAGAATCGCCCACTGCTCGTCTGATATCTGATTGTACGATGCGTGAGTCATGATTCCATTGGTCAGGACGATCCTGCTTACATGATCGAGAACCATCGAAATGGCCGCTATTATCTTTAATGTGCTGCCGCTAATTCCGTATCTATCTGTTTTCATTTCGTTTTCCTTTCTTTGGGTGGGCCGTCAGGGGTTCAGCCTGCTTCGCAGGCGGCCGCTGCGGCGCTCCGCGCCCCGACGGGTTCGAACCCGTGCACCGGCAACAAAAAAAGCGACCAACCGGAGTCGATCGCTTTCTATTCTATGGTGGGCCGTCAGGGGTTCGAACCCTGGACCTTGGGATTAAAAGTCCCCTGCTCTGCCAGCTGAGCTAACGGCCCGCGGGTGGCATTGTACCACGGTCTGGGACTATTCCCAACTCCATTGGCCGTTCTGGAAAATCACAACTTCACGTCCATCAGGCGTAATGCCCGTAATATCGATGTCGTCCGTGCCGATCATAAAATCGACGTGCGTGCTCGAGACGTTAACACCATGCTCCAGGAGCTCCTCCTTGGACATGTCATACCCACCCTCGATGCATTCGGGGAAACCGACACCTAGCGCGAGATGGCAGCTAGCGTTCTCGTCATAGAGCGTATCGTAGAACAGAACACCACTTTCGCGGATCGGCGTGTTCTTGGAAATGAGCGCGACCTCTCCCAGGTGAGCAGCGCCCTCGTCAGTATCGATGATACTTGCGAGCGTTGCCTTGCCCACGCGGGCGTCGTAGTCCACCACGCGGCCGCCCTCGAACTTAATCCAAAAATCGTCGACTTTATTACCGTGGTGGATGAGCGGCATGGCCGAGTACACGATACCGTCGGCGCGCATGCGATCAGGCGAAGTGAAGACTTCCTCGGTGGGAATGTTGGGGAAGAAGGGGTGCCCATCGGGCGTCTTGCCCTTGCCGCCGGCCCACTCGTGACCCTTCGTCATGCCAATCGTCAGATCGGTTCCATTTACCGCGGTGTAATGCAGACAGTCGAAACGATTGTCGTTCAGGAAACGCAGGTTCTTTTCGAATGCGGCGTCATGGAGCTCCCAGTCGCTCTCTGGGTCCTGGCCATCGGCGCGAGCGGTGTGCAGAATCGCATTCCACAGCTTATAGATTGCAACCTCATCGGCGTCTCCCGGAAACACCTCGCGCGCCCAAGCCACGACCGGAGCGCCGGCGATGCACCACGGATTGATGTTGTAATCCAGTCCACGGCGGAAAACTTTGCACTGCGTGTTCTTTGCCTTAGAAGCTGCAGCGGGCTTAGCGGGATCGATGCCCTTAAGGGCGGCGGGGTCCGCACCCTCGATAAAGATAAAGCAGGCACCGTCCTGGGCCAGGGAATCCAGCTGCAGGCGCTTCCACTCGGGCGTCTGCTCAAAATAGCTTTTCTCGACATGCTCGTACGTGAGCCTCGTCACGGCATCATCGGCCCAGATGACCGTCACGTGGCCGGCGCCGGCAGCATAGGCCTCCGCGACCACCACGCGCGCAAACGGCGCGCACTCAACCGGAGACTGAACGACGACTTCCTGGCCGGGCTTAACGTTTACGCCCTTGCGGACAACCAGGCGCGCATAGTTTTTAATCTTGGGCTCCAGGGACTTCATACCCTCCAGGGCCTCTTCGACCGTCAGGGCAGCTCGAATCATGTGCCACTCCATCTATCTATAGAACAGTAAAAAGGCGCGCCGCAAAAACGACGCGCCTTATATCTTAGCGATAAGTATGTATGCAAACGCTACTTCTTCTTGGAGTCCTTCTTGTCCTCCTCGGCAGCTGCGCGCTCGATAAGAGCGTTGAGCTTGTTCTCGGACATGCCCTCGGCCTGCGCGCGGTACATGTTGCGCAAGGGACGAATACGAGCGAAGTCGTAGATAAAGTCACCTAGGATGATGACATAGGACAAAACGATGCCGACCATCTGGACAGGGCTGGACACCATGCCAGCGGGAGCGAAGTACAGCGAGGCCCAAATTGCCACGACGAGCACCATGCCAATGGCGAGCACAATCCACCAGATGCGACGGCGCTTGGTGTAGTCCTCGTCCTGCTTGAGGAGGATATTCGACACCGTATAGATGCGGTCCTCCTTGGCGCGCTGCTTAGCCTTGCGGGCGCGCTTCTCCTCTTTAGAGAGGCCCTCGAGGTTCTCGCCCTTCTCGAGCTCTTTGCGGCGTGCCTTAGACGAAGCCGGCACGACGCGAACGGAGCTCGCTGCTTGGCGGGCGGGCTTAGCAGATGCGGCAGACTTGCGCGCAACCCCGGTAACTTCGTGGGATTGCGTGCGCTTGTTCGTGGCGCTACGGGTACTCACTTATGCGTTCTCCTTCATGCTTGTGAACTGGGAGCCCGTGATGATCTGGAAGGCCTCGCGATAGCGCTCGGACGTGCCATCGATGACCTCGGCGGGCAGGTGCGGGGTCTCCCCCGTCATATCCCAGTTGGCCTTGAGCCAATTGCGGACGAATTGCTTGTCGTAGCTAGGCTGGATCTTGCCCTCCTCGTAGCTGGCAGCAGGCCAGAAACGGCTGGAGTCGGGCGTGAGACACTCGTCAATCAGCGTGACCTTGCCATCAATAACACCAAACTCGAACTTGGTGTCGGCAATGATGATGCCACGGGTCGCGGCGTACTCGGCGGCAGCCTTGTAGATCTTGAGGGAAAGGTCGCGAATCTGCGCGGCGATGTCCTCACCCACGATCTCGCAGCAACGCTCAAACGAGATATTCTCGTCGTGGTCGCCGATCTCGGCCTTCGTGGACGGCGTGAACAGCGGCTCGGGAAGCTTTGAGGCCTCGGTCAGACCCTCGGGCAGCTGAATGCCGCAGACGGTGCCGTTCTCGTCATAGGTCTTCTTGCCCGAACCGGTCAGATAGCCGCGGACGATGCACTCGATAGGAATCGTCTGGGCCTTCTTAACCAGCATGGCGCGGCCAGCGAGGTAGTCACGATACTCAGCAAACTCCTCGGGGAAATCCGCCGGGTCGATGGAAACGAGATGGTTGGGGACGATGTCGGCAAACTTATCGAACCAGAATGCCGAGATGCGATTGAGCACCTCTCCCTTAAACGGAATCTCGTCGGGAAGAATGAAGTCGAACGCAGAAATGCGGTCGGTGGCGACCATCAGCAGGTTTTCACCGGCATCGTAAATATCACGAACCTTGCCACGGGAATCCGGACGACGCTCCATCGTTGTCACGTGAGTCACTCCTTACCAAAATACGACAGTAATGCGGGTTCTTTCCCGCACGTTTTCGCAAACTCGGAGCGGCAGGGACGCGGCCCCTCCTTCACCGAATAGCGAAAAGCTAGTGCTCCATTGTAGTAGATGCCGCGTCCGCCGTGTGCTCGCGGGGCAGATGAATTGTAAAAGTCGTACCCTTTCCAAGCTCCGACTCCACGGATATGTAGCCATGGTGACGCTCGACGATCTGCTTGGTCACGGCGAGGCCGACGCCCAGGCCGCCAGCTTCGCGGGCGCGGCTGGCATCGGCGCGCCAAAACCGCCCGAAAATGCGCGACAGATCGTCCTTGGCAATACCGATGCCGGTATCAGAAACGGCAATGCTGACGTGCCTGCGGTCACTGAGCACCGACACCACGACCCAACCGCCCTCGGGGGTGTAGCGCATGGCGTTGCTCATGAGGTTGATAACACATTGCGTGATCATGTCGGGATCGGCCTCGACGACATCGTCGTGACCCTGGGTCTCGTCCGCAAAACGCAGGCGCAGATCGCGGTCGACAAACAGGCGCTCCTGGGCATTGACGATGGAACGCACGAAAGGAACCATGTCCACCGGCTCAAGGTTGAGCGGAGCCGTGCTGTTTTCCATGCGCGACAGGTCGAGCATCTGCTGCACCAGACGAGCCAGGCGACGCGTCTCGGAAGCAACGGTCTCCAAATGCTCATCGTCGGTGGGATACACGCCATCCTGCATGGCCTCGACCGTTGCGAGCATGGCCATAAGCGGCGTGCGAAGCTCGTGTGCAACGTCTGAGGTCAGGCGCTTCTCGTGTTTCATATCCTTCTCGAGCGAAGTGGCCATCTCATCGAAGGTCTCACCCAGCTGATCGATCTCGTCATCACCGCGCAGTCCCGTGCGAGCCGACAGGTCGCCGTCACGGATTTGCTTTGCGGTACTGGTGATGCGATGAATCGGCTTGGTGAGCATGCGCGACACGAGCGATCCGATAACGACCGAAATGCAGATTGCAACAACCGCGGCGAGGGCCATGGCGTTAAAGGTCTTCTCCCTAAACGCAGAGTCCGCCTTGGTGAGCAGAGCGTCGGAGCCGATGGCCCACAGCTTTACCTGTCCGACATGCTCGCCGGAAGACGTTACAATCTCGACGTCAGCAACGCTATCGGAGTCGGTTGGAGCAGACGAGACCGGGCTATGCGATGCCCTCTTGCCGCTCGTGTCGTCGGTCATAGCCTGGTTTTCGCGTACATCGGCGGTAGCGCTTGCCGAGGGCCAAGAATCGTCATAAACGATCACGCCCTTTTTATTGACGACCTGCATGCCCAGATCGTCGGAAACCAAACTCGACGTTGCGACCGTGCGCAGTTCTCCCGCGGTCCAAGAGCCGTTTTCCTCATATGAGGTCGCCAACTTCTCGGCAGCGGAATTTGCGATTTCGACGATATTGGAGCGTGTGTAATCCGAAAAGACCGTGCCCCACACAACAGAGACAACGCCCACCAGCACCAATACCGTCATGAGCGATGTCAGAGCAAAAGCAAGTGCCATGCGCGAGGGATAGCTCATCGTTGGCCGTGAATCGGAACGAGGCGTGTTCCAACTAGCCTTGGAACCCGCCTCGCTCTCCTGCTTGTGCTTTTGTCCGATTTCAAAGCGCGCAGGTGTCATATGTGATTTCCCTATTTCTCGTCCGACTTATCGGTCTTGGCCGGAGCCTCGAAGCGATAGCCGACACCATGGACGGTGTAGAGCCACTTGGGCTTCTTGGGATCATCGCCCAGCTTGGCGCGAAGATTCTTCACGTGGCTATCGATGGTGCGCTCATAGCCCTCAAAGTCATACCCGAGCACTTTCTCGACCAGCTCCATGCGGTTATACACACGGCCGGGATGGCGGGCAAGCGTGGTGAGCAGCTTAAACTCGGAAGCCGTCAGATCGACTTCCTTGCCCTCGACCAAGATCTTGTGGCCCGAGATATCGATGACCAGATCGCCGAAGTCGAGTACCTCGACGGCGGGCTCGTCGGCCTGATGGGCACGGCGGAACAGAGCGCGAACGCGGGCGACGAGCTCGCGCGGCGAGAACGGCTTAATCAGATAGTCGTCGGCGCCGAGCTCAAGACCGATAATACGGTCCTCGATCTCGCCCTTAGCCGTCAGCATGATGATGGGGACATCCGAGGTATCGCGAATGGTGCGGCAAACGCGCTCGCCGGGAATCTTGGGGAGCATAAGGTCGAGCACGACCAGGTCGAACTGATGCTTCTCGAACTCCTCGATCGCGGACTGGCCGTCGCCGACGCCCACAACCCAGTAGCCTTCGCGCTCGAGATAGGCAGCGACGGCGTCACGGATTGCCTTCTCATCCTCGACCAGCAGAATCTTCTTTGCATCTGAAGCCATAACACGGCCCCCCTGTCTCAATTAGCTAAGAACAAGCCCATTTTAACGCACCTGAGCCCGCCGGATGCCGCTATGACGCGGCAGCTCGGCGGGCGGTACTCACAATTACAACGCGTTTATTCCCCTGTTGGCGCCTTTTTAACCCCTCTAAGCTTAAAGAGAGAATAGGCGTGCAGTGACCGTCTCTGGTATACCCTGGCTGTTGCGCACCGTGGCGTACGTAAGGAATGAGTCCGATTTTCCCGCCGTAGCTGGATAATCGCCATACTCCAAAGCGCGGTCGGGCGACAGCAGCGAGCCATAGGTCTTGGCAGAGGTGTCGATCAGGAAATGCGACGCCTGTACCTTAACAAGGTATTTATTCTTCTTGCCAGCCGCACATGCGAGCGGCTCGCGTGACAGAAAGAGGTACGGCCCTCCCTCATTACCGATATACGTGCCCATATTGCCCAGGCTGCCCACGCCGCTATAGGCCGCCTCGATAGAAAACACGAAGGTATCGCCCATATACACGGCCTCGAAAGGCGAAACTGACGAAGGGAGGACCAGCTGGGCACGCTTGGTGTTGTTGCCGTCGGTCAGATCGATTGCCGTAATGCCGTAGTAGACGCCCTCGTCGTTGCGGACACGCGGCGAGATGGTCAAAATGCCGTCGCTCGCGCGCGGAGCCGATGCAAAGCGGCCCGTCGATTTCCAAATTGTCTCGGCCTTGGATTCATCAAGTGAGCGACGATAGCAAAACGAATCACTACTCGTTTTATTGCCGCCTGTCGAAGGCATTTTATACCAGATGACTGATGACCCGAACGCCGTAAACAGGGGCGGATCATAGTCCTTGCCGCCTCGATCGAGCTCAACCACATCGCCAGAGAGCGAAGCGCCCGACAGATTTTGAGCGTAGAGCTTCCACGATGAATTGGCAAAGTTCATCTCAACCCACGCGAATACGCCGTCGCCGGCGCGGACATCGTAGAATGCATATCCCGTGCCCTCGACAGGATCCTCGATTAATGTGGTAAGCGAGCCATCGCCCAGGTTGAGCACACCGAGCGTGTTGGCGTGCAATGCCGATGCGGGCGCCATCATCGCCGCGGCGTAATCGCCGTCGCAGTAGTACAGCAGCGTACCCAGAGGCAGCGTCCACGACGCCGCCGGCTCAAGATCGATGTCGACTGCCTCGTACTCATCCGTAATCGAGATGATCTTGGAATCGTCCTTGATAACCTGCGGCTCGCCGGCGGCATCATCGCTGGTGCCCGTTTTTTTCGAGCATCCGGCAAGTACCGTGGCAGCGCCCGCGGCAGCCCCACCGAGTACGAAGCCGCGACGCGATATTCCGTTCTTGATGTGATCGGCGATACCCATTAGGCGATCTCGGCGCGAGCGGCCTCGATGGCGCGCGTAAGCTGGTCGGCGCAGGAGGTCTTTTTCATACCGCAGGTATTACCGGCGAGAACCTCGATTACGCGATCGGCAGGAGCACCCTCGACCAGCTTGGAGATTGCCTTGAGATTGCCGTCGCAGCCACCGGTAAACTCAACGCCTATCACCTTGTTGCCGTCATCGGAAAGGTCAAGGTGAATATTGCGAGCACACACGCCTTGAGGCTTGTAATCAAACGAAATCATGCGATCCCCTCTCAGAATGTTATTCGAGACGACTATTATCCCCGTCTTTCCCTAAATGCAACGAGGCGCTTTGCCGGCAACACACATTACCAGCAAAGCGCCCTAAAAAGCTAACGTTATGCCCGAACCTACTCGAAGCTCAGCTGCTCCAGACGATCAAAGACTGTGTCGATACGAGTGAGGAAGTCCCATGGATCAAAGATCTCGTCGAGCTTCTCCTGGCTGACGGTGCAGCGCGGGTCGGCCTCGAGACGTTCCTTAAAGGTGGGGCCGGAGACACAATCCTGTACCTCGTGCCAGGTTGCCATGGCGTTCTCCTGCACAATGGCGTACGCGTCCTCGCGGGTGATGCCCGTGTCGACGAGGGCGAGCAGCACCTTGGAGGAGAAGATGAGGCCGCGGGTCTTATTGAGGTTGGCCATCATGCGGGCAGGGTACAGCTGCAGGCCGTCGATAACGCGAATGAGGCACTGGAACATGTGGTCGAGGGCGATGAAGCTGTCGGCCTGGGCGACGCGCTCGGCAGAGGAGTGCGAAATGTCACGCTCGTGCCACAGGGCGACGTTGTCGAAGGCAACCTGCGCGTTGGCCTTCACGACGCGCGACAGGCCGCAGACCTTCTCCATGGTGATGGGGTTGCGCTTGTGCGGCATGGCGGAGCTGCCCTTTTGACCCTTACGGAACGGTTCCTCGGCCTCGAGTGTATCGGTCTTCTGCAGATTGCGAACCTCGGTAGCGATGCGCTCACAGGTGGCCGCGGTGGTGGCGAGAACGCCGGCGAGGTAGGCGTGATGATCGCGGCTAATAACCTGCGTGGACAGCGGGTCGTGAACCAGGCCCAGGTGCTCGCAGACATATTCCTCGACAAACGGCTCGATGGAGCTGTAGGTGCCGACAGCGCCCGAGATGGCACCAAAGGCAACATTCTTGCGGGCGTCCTCAAGACGGTCCAGATCGCGCTTGAGCTCCCAGGCCCAAGAGCCAAACTTCATGCCAAAGGTCATCGGCTCGGCATGGATGCCATGAGTGCGGCCGGCGCAGAGCGTGTTGCGCTCCTCGAAGGCGCGACGCTTGCAAATCTCGCCGAGCTTCTTGACGTCCTCGATGATCAGGTCGCAGGCCTGGGTGAGCTGGTAGCACAGGGCCGTGTCGCCCAGATCCGAGCTGGTCATGCCATAGTGAACCCAGCGGCTGGGCTTGGGGTCGCCCTCGGGAACATCGGCATCGATGTATTCCTTCATGTTGGTCAGGAAGGCAATGACGTCGTGGCGCGTGACTTCCTCGATCTCATCGACCTTCGCCTTCTCAAAGTTGGCATGGTCGCGGATCCACTGGGCCTCGTCTTTGGAAATACCGATCTTGCCGAGCTCCGCCTGGGCCTCGCAGGCCAGAACCTCGATTTCCTGCCAAATGGCGTACTTGTTCTCGAGGGAGAAGATGTGTCCCATCTCCGGGCGGGTATAGCGATCGATCATAGCGGCTCCTTTTTGGTTATTGGCACGTTGGTCGTAACCCAACCATTGTACCGTGCGCAGGTGCAAGTATGGGCAGCAGGCATTAACCTAACATTTTGGAATTGGAGCGAGCATGGGGACGTCCGCGCATTTGCTTCGCAAATACGCACCGGCTGCGGTCGGCAGACCCGGTCCGCGCACACGCACGGGCACAGCGGGTTGGACCCGACGTTCCCGAGGTCCCCCGTACTCGATGGAGCGGGCAACGGGACATCCGCGTATTTGCTTCGCAAATACGCACCGGCTTCAGGCGCCTG
>ENA-OOZX01002255-OOZX01002255.1-human-gut-metagenome-genome-assembly--contig:-NODE-2255-length-10370-cov-3.271352_pt1 | contig 10370 bp, 10 predicted proteins | sample MGYA00241048_ERZ501412 | MGnify/ENA primary metagenome ERZ501412 (study PRJEB25962, sample SAMEA2042518) | human gut metagenome | biome: human gut; feature: human-associated habitat; material: faeces... | reverse complement strand
GCCGGTGAGCGAAAAGCCGAGCGCCTCGTCGGCGCGGGCCATCACGCCGGCGACGGTCTCGTTGCCGGCAAAGCCCGACAGCATACCGACGCTCTGGCTGCCCTGGCCGGGAAACACGAATGCAATGCGCATGGAACTGGTCCTATGGGGTGAATTGAATCGGTAGGAGTTTAGCAGGTGGGGGATCGACCGAAAACAGGATTTCCCCTCCCGTGTTGGCGGGGTTTTCGGGCTTTTGAGCCCCGCTTACCAGCGGATGAGCGCCGACCCCCAGGCCATGCCGGCGCCGACGCCCTGAAGCAGGACGAGCTCGCCGGGCTTCACCATGCCCGCGCGCACGGCGCGGTCGAGCGCAAGCGGCACGCTCGCGGCCGACGTGTTGCCGTGCTCGGCAACGGTCCTCACCATCCTCTCCTCGGGAATGCCGAGCTTGGCCGCCACCATCGTCATGATCCTGAGGTTGGCCTGGTGCGGCACGAAGAGCGCGACGTCCTCGGTATGCACGCAGGCGAGGTCAGCCACTTCACGCGCGCTGCCGACAAGGCCCTCGACGGCAAGACGGAAGACCTGACGACCGTCCATGCGGATGTATGGATCGCCCGAGATGACACCGTGGTTGAGGGAGGCCGTGAGGCTCAGCACCTTTTCGCCGTAGTCGCCGTCAGCGTACATGCGGGCGGCGAGAATGCCGGGATCGGACGAGGCCTTGAGCACGACAGCGCCCGCGCCGTCGCCGAAGAGCACGCAGGTGGAGCGGTCCTTCATGTCGAGCACTCGGGACATCACCTCGGCGCCGATCACGATCGCGGCGCGGTAGGGACCAGCGCGCAGCATGGCGTCGGCGGCGTTGAGCGCATAGATGAAGCCCGCACAGACCGCCTGCACGTCGAAGGCCGCGCATCCCCTGGCGCCGAGCGCAGCCTGCACGCGGCAGGCGACGGACGGAAACACCATGTCGGGCGTCGTGGTGGCCACGATGATCAGGTCGATTTCGGAGGTCTCGACGTTCGCGGCCTCAAGCGCCCTGCGGGCGGCGGCCACGGCCAGAGACGACGTCGTCTCGCCCTCGGCCTCGTCGGCGAAATGGCGGCTCTCGATGCCGGTGCGCGTGCGAATCCACTCGTCGCTCGTCTCAATGCCGTCGCGGGCGAGCATGGCCGCAAATTCCCCGTTGGTGACGATGCGCTTCGGAAGCGCACTGCCCGTGCCTAAAACGCGTGAGTACATGGAGGCTTTCCTTCTCTATTCGTGAAAACCCCGAAATCATAACGAAGAAAGGGGAGCGCACGCGGTGCGCTCCCCCGGCATTTGTAATAAGACGCAAAACGCCCGCAGGACTTAGCGGACGAGCTCATAGGGCCACTGCGTGACCCCGAGGAAGTTGTAGACGTGGCGATAGCCCGAGGCTACAAGCGCCTCGCCCGCATATTCGGCCCTGCGGCCCGTGCGGCAGTAAATGAGGACGGGCGTGTCGGGATTGGGCGAGAACGGCAGGCGCATGCCCGGGCGGATCGCATCGACGGGCACGTTGACGGCGCCCTTGATGTGCCCCGTGGCGAACTCCTCGGGCGTACGGACGTCGAGCACCACGACGCCTCCGCGCTCCATCATCCTGCGGGCCTCCTCGGGACGGATCACCTGGTAGGCGGGAGCCGCGGCAAGCAGAGCGGCGGGAGCGCAGGAAAGTGCGGCGGCTGCACAGCCTGCGGCGAGCAGGCTGCGGCGGTTCATCATGGTCATGGGACGTCTCCTCGGAATTACCTCAATGGAAGCATCAATTCTACCTCCCTGCGCACAGGAGGCGCCTTGCCCCTCAGCGGGCCGCAAGGTCGATGGCAGTCTGCACGTACATGGCGACGCCGCCCGAAAGTGCGTTCTCGTCGACCGTGTAGGACGAGTGGTGCTGTCCGTAGACGGCGCCGCAGGCCTCGTTCCTCACGCCGAGAAGCCCCATGCAGCCGGGCGCGCCTGCCGCAAAGTGACAGAAGTCCTCGCCTACCATCGAGGGTCCTATCTCGTAGAGGGCGTCGGGGCCGAGCACCTTGAGGGCGGCCCCGCGGGCAACCTGCGTCACGGCGGGATCGTTCACCGTGGGAAGCGCCTTCTGCTCATAGCGCACGACGGCCTCGGCGCGACGGGAGGCGGCGATCGTTGCGGCAATGCGAGCAACGGCCTCGGGCATGCGCGCTGCAGTCTCAGGCCTCAGCGTCCTGACGGTACCCGTGAGTCTGGCCTCGCCCGCAATCACGTTCCAGCGGGTGCCTGAATTGAACGTACCGATCGTCACGACGGCCGTGTCGACGGGCGAAACCTCGCGACTCACGAGGGTCTGCAGTCCGTCGACGATCGCGGCGCCCGCCACCAGCGCGTCCACGCAGTGCTCGGGCTGCGCGGCATGACCGCCCACGCCCTTGACGTCTATCTCGAACCTGTCGGTGCCCGCCATGCAGGGACCAGAAATGAGACCGATCCGTCCTGCGGGGACGTCCGACCAGACGTGCATCGCGAAGCAGGCGTAGACGCCCTCGAGCGCCCCTTGGGCGATCATGGAGAGTGCGCCCTCACCCGACTCCTCTGCAGGCTGGAAGGCGAGCCTGACAACGCCGCCCCATTCCTCCCGCGTCTCCTGCAGCACGAGTGCGGCGGTGAGCAGCATCGCCGTGTGGCAGTCGTGTCCGCAGGCGTGCATGACGCCGTCGTTTCTGGATCTGTACTCCGTCTCATTCATCTCCTGGATCTGTAATGCATCCATATCCGCACGGAGAGCAACGACTTTACCCGGTTTCTTTCCCTTGATAACTCCGACTACACCGTATCCGCCGACATTTTCATATACTTCGTCGCATCCCATCTCCTTCAGATACTCTGCTACCTTCTTTCCGGTTCTTTCCTCATGCTGGGAAACCTCCGGGTGCATGTGAAAATCTCTTCTGATTTCAGATAATTTCGGCATGAAAGCCTTTGCTGACTCCGTAATTGTGCCCATTTTTATGTCCTCCTTATTTTTTATGCATTTTGTAACGACTGCCCTCTTGTTCGAGCTGATTCGTTTTCAGCATATATTCTACAAGTTTCTTCGCATAGTCTCGTTTATCCTTCACAACCGCTTTGTTTCTTGAAAATGGCTGTTTCGCTTCAAGACCTTCGCAAATCTGTTCTACCTGTGAAATTGTAACGTATTCATGTTGTTTTAAATACTTTTTTATTTTATCCTGTCCTTTACTAAAAAGCAAATTCATCAGGTCACTTGTCTGATTCTTTTGTTTTACGATTCCCCATCCATATAGGATCATCGTCACTATGGCAAATAAAGCAATGCCTATGATCACTGTTGATATTTTCATATTAAATCCTTTTTCACTTTTAATAATATTTATTCTTCAAAAACAATGTATTTATTTCTTTCTAAAATTGCAAAATACTGTGATAATCTTTCATATAACTGTGTTGCTGCACCTTCATGAACTGCTTGAAGTTCTTTTCCTATCTCATAAATACTTTTCTTTCCATCAATTTTCTGCCACACAAAACTTCCATATTCATCTAATTTGATAAAACTGTAACGTGGCTTTTTAAATATTTTCTGCGCGATCGTATTATAAAATCCAGTATTTTCTACTGTAATTTCTACAATTCCATCTTCTAACACATCCCATTTCATATCATTGATCTTCGGGATGTTGTCAATATAATTCTTCTTTTCTTTCATAATGCACCTTTTTATTTAGAAAGCACTACTGCAGAATCGCAGCAGTGCTTTCTTCTCACTGAAATACATATTTATTTTTATTATTTTGCGTCTACTTCAATCGTCTTTTTATTTCTTGTGAAGTAGAATAATATAGCTAACAATACTACAAAAGCTGCTAAACCTACCCAGTTACCTACACTCTGGAAGGCAGCTCCATATACAGATGACAGATTGATCTTATCTGCAACACCAAATACTGCCAGTACAGCCAGAAGGATACCAACGATACCTTCTCCTGCAATCATACCTGCAGCATAAAGGACTCCTCGATCTGATCCGTCTTTTCTTGCCGCATCACTGTCATATTTTCTCTTATTGTCAATAAACCAACGAATCAGTCCACCAACCATGATCGGTGTACTTAAGTAAATTGGTAAATAAAGACCGATTGAAAATGCTAACACTGGAATTCCAAGGATTTCAACAACGATTGCGATAAACACACCCATGAAAATCAATACCCATGGTAATGTACCACCCATAACACCTTCAACGACCATCTTCATCAATGTTGCCTGTGGTGCTGGAATCTGATCAGAACCGAATCCCCATGCTGCGTTCAGAAGGTACATAACTCCTCCGATCGCAAATGCTGCTACGATCGCACCGATCAATTCTCCGATCTGCTGTAATCTAGGTGTCGCACCTACGATATAACCTGTCTTTAAGTCCTGTGAAGTATCTCCTGCCATAGCTGCTACGATACAGATAACAGTACCAATAGAAATTGCTGATACCATACCTGCTGCTCCTGTATTTCCAGTTGCTTTTAAGATAAATGTTGTTACGATCAGTGTCGCGATCGCCATACCTGATACTGGGTTATTACTACTTCCTACAATACCAACCATTCTAGATGATACCGTTGCAAAGAAGAAACCAAATACAACAATCATCACTGCTCCCAAGAAGCTTACTGGAATCTCTGGTAATAACCAGATTAAAACTGCAATGATCAGGATTCCTCCAAGAACCACTTTCATAGAAATATCCTGCTGTGTTCTTAACTGGCTGTCACCTTTCTTACCGAATCCCTTCATAGCATGTCCAAATGTCTTGATCATTGTTGGGAATGTCTTGATCAGACTGATCAGACCACCAGCTGCTACTGCACCGGCACCAATATATCTGACATAGTTACTCCAGATCTGGCTTGCACCTAACTGATTAAATGCAAGTGCTTTTCCTGTCTCATCGACAACTTTTGATAAAGAATCTCCGCCAAAATAAGCAATTGCAGGAATTAATACAAGATAAGATAGCACACCACCTGCAAAAAGATAGCTTGATACCTGCACACCACAGATATAACCTACACCTGCTAATGCCGGAAGAACATCCATACCAACGGATGTTGTATACTGTCCCTGCATTGAAAATTCAACTTCACTAGGGAAAAGTTTTAAACCATCTGCAATAAATTTATAAACTGCCGCAATTCCGAGTCCTGCAAATACAACTTTAGATTTACTTCCTCCTTCTTCTCCAGCTAAAAGCACTTCTGCACAAGCTGTTCCTTCAGGATAAGGAAGTACCCCATGTTCTTCTACGATGAGGGCTGTACGAAGAGGTACCATAAAAAGTACTCCTAAAATACCACCGCAAAGCGCGATCAATGCGATAGATACAAAAGATGGAGCAGTAACTCCACTTCCCTTTTCTGATGCCCAAATAAAAATAGCAGGGATTGTAAAGATTGCTCCTGCTGCTAATGATTCACCTGCTGAACCAATTGTCTGTACCATGTTATTTTCAAGGATGGAATCTTTCTTTAAGATCACACGGATCACACCCATGGAAATAACTGCCGCTGGAATGGAGGCTGATACAGTCATACCAACTCTTAGCCCCAAATAAGCGTTTGCACCACCAAATATAACCGCCAGTATCATACCAAGGATTACTGATGTAACTGTAAACTCTGGTAATACTTTATCTGCGGAAATAAAAGGCTTAAAGTCATTTTTCTTTTCCATTTTTCTCTCCTATTTTCAATATATATTTCACTGTATCTCTCTATTATACTAAATCATACAAGAAAAAGAAACCCCTTCTTTTTCTTAAACTTCTTAACTTAGATTCCTTGCATTTTTTAATAAACAGTTTTGCTTTATGTGTTGTATAAAATGCATTATACATTAAAATAAATCAAGCATATTATCCAAATAAACTTCTTCTCTAACGCATATTTGGTATTCTGGTTTTACCATATAGTATAGTAGAAACTCCAAAACCAACGCACTTCCCAATCCACGTCCTTCAATTTTAAAATTCTCAAACCCCATTGGAAGATAAATTTTCTTTATATCATTAGCACTGATAAATCCTGGATTCTTCATTGCCTTTGAAAAACGATAGCCTTCCTTTGCATCTGGCGAGTTGCATTTGTGATCTGGTATCATTTCTCCTAAGTTTTTTCGACTGACTATTTCGTAGCATTGCTTTCTGTCTTTACATCCAAACCAACAGCATTCATTGCATAAAAATTCCACTTTATTTTTCTCCTGCTCCGAAAGCATGTTTAATTTATCAAATGCTTTATTTAACCGAAAATCTGGTACTACATACCGAAAATCTTCTTTCTTTACTTCTTGCAAAAATTCATTAAAATCCGTCAACACTTTTGTCGTAGAAGATACGAAATATAATTTTGGATAATTTGTTTCCAAATACTTAAGCAATAAATCCGAATGGACGATCACTCCATTTCTTTTTTCTCCAACTTCTTCAAACATTTTGCATAGGATATTACATTTTTTATCTGTTAAATGTTCTTTTCTAAGTAAACTGTTGCTAAAAGTCAGTCTGGCTGAAATTCCATATTCCTGTGTAAGTTTTAAGACTTCTTCTGGATTATCAGATCCAAATCCTGCACGTCCACCTCCCCAGAGACAATCTGCGGGAGAGCCATAGATGGAACTGATCTCACACCAGTCATAAAAGTATTCTCTGTGTTCCTTATATAATGGCAGAAAGGCACAATATAATTCATAAAATTCAAATAATCCTGGCAGGTGATAGTATACTTTTTTGTTTTTTCTTTGGCTCATTTGTTATTTCTCCCATTTCTGATCGTCATTTTTCATTCCTATTATATAGTCATATTTTTCTATATTTTAAATGATATCAAATCGTTTGAAAAGAATAAAATGATCAAATTTCTTTCTTAAATTTATAGAATCACCAAAGTACCACATATGTACTACATAGTAAAAACATGGTACAATAGCCTACAGTTTAAAATCTACATACGAACGGAGAATTATTACAATGGAAAAAGATTTAACAACTGGAAATATCACACCACAACTGATTCGATTTACGACACCTCTCGTCCTTGGCAATATCTTTCAACTGATGTATAACGCAATCGACAGTATCATTGTCGGGCGTTTTGTTGGAAGTCATGCTTTGGCTGCTGTTGGTATCTGTAATCCGATTTCTACATTATTTATTTTATTTCTAAATGGACTTTGTATGGGTGCCAGTATCCTGATGGGAAATATGTTTGGAGCTAAGGAATACGATAAACTCCACAAACAGATCAGCACAACAATGATCTCTGGCATTATATTTTCTCTTACGTTGTCTGTTTTTTGTATTTTATTTGCTCATCCAATCCTTACCTTGATGCAGGTGGATTCCGTGATCATTCCTATGACCAAACTTTATTTACGCATTATTTTTTCTGGCCTTATTTTTACATTTATGTATAACTGTTTTGCCAGTACACTCCGCGCTCTTGGAGACAGTAAATCTCCTCTTTATTTTCTGATCATCAGCTCTGTGGTCAATGTATTTGGAGATCTTGTTTTTGTACTTATTTTTCATATGGGAAGTGAAGGCTGTGCTATTTCTACCGTATTAAGCGAAGCAATCTCCTGCTTACTTTGCATCATTTATATTCAAAAGAAGATTCCTATCTTACGACTCGGAAAGAAATGGCTTGTCTTTGACCCATCTCTTTTAAAACAGACCATTGCATATGGATGGGCTTCTGCTATGCAGCAGGCTACAGTACAGCTTGGTAAACTAGGTGTGCAGTCTATCGTAAACTCTATGGGTGTCTTTGTATCTGCTGCCTTTGCGGCAGTAAACCGCATCGATGACTTTGCTTATATTCCACAGCAAAACATCGCGCATGCAATGACTGCTTTAATGGCTCAAAATAAAGGTGCAAAAAAGACAAATCGAATTAAAGCCGCTTTTCTCTGCGGAATAAAGATTGAACTGATTTATGGAATTTTTATCTTTTTGCTGTGTTTCTTTTTAGCACATCCATTGATGCAGCTTTTCTCAAGTGATCCTGTGGTATGTAAACATGGAGTGACTTATTTAAAACTAATTTCTTTAATGTATCTGTTTCCTGCGGTTACAAATGGGGTTCAGGGATATTTTCGTGGAATCGGAGATCTTAAAATTACGTTGATCAGTAGTTTTGTGAATATGTCTGTTCGTGTGATCTTTGCTGCTATTCTTGTGTTCCATTTTTCATTGCAAATTGAAGCATTACCGTTTTCTTATCTTGCCGGATGGATTGGAATGCTTGTGGCGGAAATACCTTTACTTTTGAAGAAATTTTAATTTGTAAATGCCCTATAATGCCGAGTTTTGCGAGGTTTTATCGGCTTTTTCGAGCATTGTATTTTTCTTGTTAATTACTACACTTTTTGCAAACCACTTCAAAATAGGGCAATTCAAGGCAATGTGTAGTAGTCAAATCGTAGTCAGTTAAGGGGGTTCAGACTACTGACGGGGGGTGTGCATTATTTAACGAAAGGTAGTTCTGAGATAATTCGCATACCCTTTTATTATCTTCTATAACAGTATAAACCTTATCTTTTAATTCATAAAATCTATATATTTCAATTTACTATAAATTATAAATTTGATATGGGTTTCAAAACATAATAATTATCGCCCATAGAAATCTATGTTCCTTGAAAATTTCTTATAAAACAACAAATATCCATTGTTAGCTCTGTTTTGGGGTAATAACCCACACCACTGTTTCTGCTCTGTTAACTGATCTGGGGAATTAAGGCGCACTGACCCACACTGGTCCTTTAAACATCTTGGGGTTGCACTGGTCACGGTGTGGACAGTTTTCACATTTGTTTTTTGGAAATGATATCCTGCATTGTCCAGTCTGGTTGATATAATTGCAGCGTTTGTATTGTCCCTGCCGCTATAGGCCCCATCTGTTATAAGCACTGTTGGCTCCTCTGTTTTTTCCATGGATTCAACAGTTTCCACAATGTTTGCTGTATAACCACGGTTTTGTTTCCCCTCTTTTTCACGGTAAGTTGCATCCGGGTCAGAGGAATTCTGCAGGATTTGGGAACCCATAGCTCCATCTTCTTTGGTTTTCAGCCGTCTCGTACCGGATTCTTCCACAACCGTCTATTCTTTTAAAACACGCTCCTGAAGTGGAAGTTTGAATTGCAATTAACACGAAAAGTTATTGTTCACTGTAACATTCCGCGAGGTGTTTTTTTTGCGAACAAAGTTCACAGAAAACCCGAGAATTGCGGCGCGAAGCGTGTTACTGTGAACGGTAACCACGAAAAAGATTTTCGTGAATTATGATCTTGGAAAATATTGACCGCTTATAATAAGATTAGTATAATGATGTAAAAATATAACGACTCAAAGGGAAAGTCTGACAATATAGCTGAAGCAGAACTTTTGGACACGTTATAATGGGAAAGGAGTGGAAGGAAAAAGAGAAATTAACAGCATCACAAAATGAAAAAACCAAATAATCAGGAGAAAAATCAAAGTGAAAAAGACAAGAAACATTTTAGTAAGCTTATTGGCATGCCTTTTCGTAATCCTGGCAGTACCTACAGCAGTAAGCGCAGCAGCAAAGGCACCTCAGTGCCCGAAGAAACAGACTCTGGAGTTTTATAATGCTTATATTAGTGGAAATGAAATGCCCACAGAAGGAGATGGATATATTTATATAAAGAATTTATCCAGGTCCGCTGTAATCACAAATGTAAAATCATCTAACAAATATTATACCGCATCAAAAGCAGCTGGTCTTAACGCTATTTTTGTACAAACGACATCAGATTCCGATTCCATACATGATGTAAAAGATGGCGAAAAAACAAAACTCCGTTTTACAGTAAAACAGAATGGAAAGAGCTATAACCTGTCTTGTGCCGTAACATTCAAAAAGCACTCTCGAGTATTTAAAAGTGTAAAGATCGGCTCCAAAAATTATGCTGCTCTTGCAAAAGGCCATTGGACGGTAAGGGATAAAGGAACTGCTCCAAAATCAAAAGTAAAGATTACTGTTAAAACTGTCAAGAATTATAAGGTGGACAGTATTGAAATCTTTTATAAAAATAAATCCAAAAAGATAAAAAATGGTAGAAAGGTTTCTTTAAAAAATGCCACAACAATTTGTATAAACTATCATATAACAGCGAAACCAAAATATTATAAAAAGCCAACTGCAGGTTACAGAGGTTACTTCTTTGGCGGAACTGTTAAGAGTCCATTGTATGAATCTTTTTATCTAGAATATGAGGGTAATATGTTGGCTCCTCAATGATGTAGAAAAATAGCCAATAACGACGGGCTATCCCTATGCCCGTCATCCCCTTAT
>ENA-OOZX01002250-OOZX01002250.1-human-gut-metagenome-genome-assembly--contig:-NODE-2250-length-10390-cov-2.396904_pt1 | contig 10390 bp, 7 predicted proteins | sample MGYA00241048_ERZ501412 | MGnify/ENA primary metagenome ERZ501412 (study PRJEB25962, sample SAMEA2042518) | human gut metagenome | biome: human gut; feature: human-associated habitat; material: faeces... | reverse complement strand
TTGTCGGGTTTTGCAGGCGGGTATAGAAATATCCGCTCTCTTCCAGGTCGAAGAGTTTGGCCATCTGTTCACTGGTGTCATACTTGAATGTCGTGCTCTGATAGATGGGCAGGACGCGCGGTTCTCCCTTTTTCGGTTGCCAGCCTCCCTGCACGCAGAGGGTTTCCGGCTTTAATGAATTGTTCATTATGATAATGTTTTACTATGTATTTGTTATTATCCGGCAAAAATAAGGAATAGTTTGTTTGTATCACAATATCTTCTTCTGTAAAATACGGAACCAAATGAATGCGACGATCCCTTTCAGCATACTGGAAATGCTGATTGCCCACCAGACACCGGTAATGCCCAGCCCCATTGCTGTCAACCCGATCGCCATTGGGATACGAAGGCTGTTGAACGTGATGCTGATGATGGCGGGTGGGAGCGTGCGGCCCGTACCGTAGAATAATCCCTGCATTGTTATTTCCAGCATCATGAACAACATAGAGTAGCCGTCGATGCGAAGGAAAACGCCTCCTGCCTCATAAGCGGCCTTTTCGGGTATGATCAGTGAGAATACTTCGCTGCCGAAGAACACGAAAAGCAACGTACAGAAGATTCCGAACAGGGCAGTCATTTTCAGTGTCGTATGGTAAGCACCCAGGACACGTTCTTTTTTCCGGGCGGCAAAGTTTTGCGCCACGAACGTGCTTAGAGCCGTGCTGAATCCTTGCGAGGTATTCCAGGCGATCGCTTCGATCTGTCCGCCGGCTGTCATCGTCATCAGTCCGATGTGTCCGCCATAGGTGGAGGCCGTGCGTGCCATCATCAGGTTGATAACGGCAAACAGACTGTTTAGCAGTGCTACGGGAAGCCCCAACTGAAAGATTCGTCTGCTGTAGCGGCTTTTCAACCGGATGAAGAACGGGAATCCTCCGAACAGCCGGTTTTTCTTTTTCAGGTAATAGATAAAGATGGCCAGTACGGTCGCTTCCGACAACCAAGTCGCACAAGCCGCTCCGTTTGTTCCCATTCCAAACCCGAATATAAACAACGGATCGAGTACCATATTCATGATCAATCCGCTACCGCTGACGTAGAACGGGATTTTACTTAGTCCAGCCGCATTATAAATTCCGGTACAGGCGGCTGCCAAGAAAATGAACGGAAACCCGGTTGCCACGATCTTGAGATAAGATACTGCTGTGCCGGAAATTTCTGTGTCGAGCTTGAAGAAACTGATGATCGGATTTGCCAGGACGAACAACAGGAATCCCCAACAGACGGAAATCATGAGGGCGATCGTCAGGTTGTGGGAGGCAAAGGCGCGGGCATCATCTTCCTCACGGGCTCCGATGCTTTGTGCCACGCTGACTTCCGAACCCACTTTATTCAGATAGGAGATCGAAGTCGTCATCCACGTCAGGATACCGACAGCTCCGATAGCGGCTACCGCTTCGCTACCCAGACGCCCTACCCAGGCCATATCGGTGATACTGTAGGCCATTTGTATAAACGAGGTTCCCATGATGGGAAGCGCCAGGTTGAACAGTTGCTTTTTAATAGGCCCTTCTGTCAGATTTTTTGTTCCTTGCATGTTTGTTTATTTAATTCGGGGACAAAGATACGATGTTTTCCGCTGAAAAGATGTCGGCATGCAGCATGCCGGGGAGCTTTTGCCTGAAAACAGCCTCTACATGCCTCATGCCGGGATGTTTTTGTTGGAAAACAGCCTCGCATGTCTCATGCCAGCTTCTCTATAAACAAAAACAGCCTGTCGCGAGTGGCGGCAGGCTGTACGGATAAAAATTAGTATCAGAAATTGATGTTTACCCCGATCATCGCGCTGAAACTCTGCATCGGATAGCCGTAATAGAGTTCGTATTTCTGGAACAGGACGTTGTTCAGTTTCAGATACAGCCCGAAGGTGTCGTTTAGGGTGTAAGTTCCGGTCAGGTTGAGTTCGTTGATGTTTTTCATCTTTTCACCTTCCGATCTTCCTAAGAACGTCTTGCGGCCGGTTGCTAAATAATAATCCAAAGAAGCAGTTACTTGGCTGATCGGACGGACGGTGATGCCGGCTGTCAATTCCATTTCGGGTTTGCCGTAAGCATCTTCGATATCGTCGACGTTCCAACTATTGTAGACACCTTTCAGGTTGATGTCGAATAATTGCTGATAGCTATATTTCAGATTGACACCGCCGAACGCATGTTTTGCATTTGCTTGCAAAGCTCTACTGGTATTGGCAAAAATATCGCCTTGCGCACTTGGGGCAAGGAGCGTCGGAGCAAAGAAAACTTCATCACTCGTGATCTTATATCCCCCGAATACATCGAACCAGAAACCGGGAGCGATACCGCTTCTGATACCGACCGTCCCATCCAGATAGTTACGGGAAGGAAGCAGCTCCATCGTCGGGTTGATATAGCGGTTGACCTGCGAAATTTCGTACATGCTGTTTGAGTAGAGTTTGCCACCGGCAACCAGGTAAAGCTCGGTTTTATCGGCAACTTCCACGTCAGCCGTAATATTCGGGGAGGCCATAAATTTGCTGTTGTCACCGGTCACGAACATGATGTTCGCACCTAACTTCAAATTCCAATTGTCTCCCGATACTTTGTAATAAGGCGAAAGAGTTGCTTCGGCATGGTTTTCAAATTCCAGATATTCCTGTCCGCCCATTGTCGGCAGGCTGTAATTGAAGTATTCTACGTTTCCTCCTAATCCGACGCGCTGCTCACCGCCGAAACGGGCGTTCAAATCAAACTTTACGTCGAACGTATGTTCCGTAGGTCCGTCCTGCTCCTTGCTTAACGCATATTTATGGGAGAAGTTGGTATATCCGAGATCTAACAGATAGCCGACAGGAGCGTCTTCTTTCGATTCGACTCCGATCTTTGCCTGGATAGTCTGGTTTACCTGATTGGTCTCACGGTCGAAATTTTCCGGAACTAATGTTACTGATGATTCGGGACTGTAAACCGGTAGCCCGTAGTAATTGAATGCGGAGTATCCATATTTGATCCCCATGTCCAACGATAGTTTTTCAAATGCGTGTTTGAAGTTGAGTCCACCTAAGTTATCATTCAATTTGGCCTTAACCTTGTCGAAGTCCGTATCGATATATTTCACCTTCCCGTTCGTCGAACGATGGGAGAACCAGATATTCAGCTTATCCTTGTCCGTGCTCAGGATGTGGTAGCCTAAGTCGCCGTTCAGGTTCAGATACGTACCGCCGCCGAAGTTGAAATAACCGCGGCGTTTGTTGTACTGGATATCCGTCATGATATTGCCTGAAGGCAGGAGGCTGATCTCCTTCTCCGGATCGGCGGGGACGGTGAAAGTCGCGTAGTCGATCGCCATCTTCTTGACAACCGGTTCTTTGATGACCGGCAATGTGTTCACTTTGCTGGCATCCTGTACGGTCGGGTCATATTCGCGTTCAAGCGTCATTTCCCGGTTCAGGTTTTTTTCCTTCGTTTTGTCTTCCTGTGCGCTGACGGTTGCGACACTCCCTAACAGGGCCATCACACACAGTGCTTTGATGTTGTATATTGTCTTCATCACTTTTTCTTAGTTCTTAAGTTTACCCAATCTATTTTCTATCATACCGGCGATATCGTCGTCACCTTTATAATTGTTCTGCAGGCTGGTGAGGTATTGACGAGCCTGGAAGTCATCACCCTGGCGGATATAGATGTCGGCCAGCAGGATAAATCCGCGAGCCAGCCAGTATTGGTGAGGCGTACCGTTCTCAATGAAGTTCATGAGCACCTTTTCGGCATTCTTGTCATCGTTGGTATCGTAATATAGTTGGGCCAACAGATATTTGGCCTCCGCACCGTGTACCGTACGGGTATCTTTGCTCAATTCTTTCAGGTCGGCAAGCGCCTTGTTCGCCTGTTTTTGGGCGATATAGGCTTTAGCACGTACGTAACGGGCTTCGGCTTCCAGTTCGGGAGAGAGCTTCGGTTCTTTCAGCAATTCGTCTGCCGCCAGAAGGGCATCCTTTTGCTGTCCCGTCTGCAAGGCGCAGCGCATGATGCCTAAACGGGCGGCCTGTCTGTTCTCCGGATTCTCGGCTACGATCTGCAAGCGTTTGAAGCTTTCCAATGCGGCCGGATAATCTTTGCTCAGGTATTCGATTTCGGCCGTGCGGGCAACCGATTCTTCGAGGAACTTGGTGTCGCCGCTGGCAATGACCGATTTGAACCGTTGGATGGCTTCGTCGAACTCTTTCTTGGCAAAAGCGATGCTACCTAAGTAGAAGTTGGCATTCGAACTGAACGCCCCTTCGGGGAATGTTTGCAGGTAGTTGATCAGGCTACGGCGAGCACCGTCGTTGTCACCGCGCATGAAGAGTTTTTCGGCGGCGATATAGGTCAGCGAATCCTGTTCGCCTACTTCCAAGCGGATGTTGCCGCCTATGGAGTTCACATAGCTGGCATAAGCATTGATATCGTTGAGATCGATATAAACAGACTTCAAATCCTGCAATGCGATTTTAGCTTCTTCGCTACCCGGATAATTGCTGATCACCTGCTTGTAGGCGGCGAGCGCCTTTTCCGGCTGGTTGTCGTTGTAGTATAGTAAACCGAGCTGGATGCCTGCTTTACGTGCCAGGCTGCTCTGAGGAAATTCGCGGATCAGCTTTTCGAACGCCTGTGCGGCGGAAGAGCTGTTTTCGAGCAAGACATAAGAGCGTCCTTTCTCGAACAACGCATCGTCTACATATTGCGATTCCGGATATTCGCTGATCAGGCGGTCCATTGCGCTGATCTTGCCTTTATAGTCTTTCTGCAACCCTAACAGGAATCCTTTCTGGTAGATCGAGTAATCGCCAGCGGAAGGAGACAACTGGGCTGCACGTGAATAGTTTTCTTCTGCCAGACTGAACTGGCGGTTCTGATACAGGCAATCGCCGATACGGTTGTAAGCGTCAGCCAAAGAAGCGGCCTGCCGGTTACTTTCCAGGTCGACATATTGGCGGAAACGGTTCAGGGCCGCCCTGTAATCCCTCAGTTTGAAATAGCTGTAACCTAAGTTATAATAAGCCAGAGCATACATGTCCGTATTGCGCTGGCGCGTATTGTTCAGATACGTGCGATAGTCCGATATCGCGTTTTCATATTCTCCCATGCGGTAGTAGGATTCGCCACGCCAGAAATAGGCGTCGTTGCGGGCTTCCATATTATAAGAACCGAGCTGGATTGCCTGGCTGAACAAACTAACGGCGTCATCCAGCTTGACATTGGCAAAAGCCTGTGTTCCGAGTTGGAAAAGGATGTCCTGTTTGGCTTCCAGTATCTTGGTGCTCGGATGTTTGATCTTGTTGATTGATTTCAAAGCGGCTTCGTAGTTTTTGGTAGTCAGGTAGACTTCGACCAGATAGTCGTTCACCTTGTCTGCGTATTGCGAGTTAGGGAAATCGTTCAGGAAGTCTTCGAAGATCGTCACCGACTCGCCGAACCCTGTAAATGCCGTTTCGTGGATGAGCAATGCGTAGTTGTACATGGCGACTTCCTTTATCTGTTTGTCGAATGAAGAGGTGGCAGCAGCCTCGAATGCCATGCGGGCATTGTTTTTGTCGCCTAACTTCAGGTAAGACTGTCCGAGATAGAGATAGGCGTTCTGTGTCAGCTCGTCGTTCTGGCGTACGGTCCGGCTCAGGGCGTTGACCGTATTGCTGTAATTCCCTTTATTGAAGTAGCATACACCTAAAATGTACAGATCGCTGCGGAGCGGGTTTTCTGTAGATGAAACATATTTGCTCAACATCCGGATCGCTTTTTCCTGGTCGCCTAAATGATAATATGAATCACCAACGATCCGGTACATCTCGCTGTTGTTCTTGCTATCGGGATATAGAGAGAGAAGCTCTTCACCTTCTTTCACCACCTTTTCGTATTTGCTCTGGATAAAATAAATCTGTGCGATGTAGTATTGCGACTGCTCGCGGTATTTCGGGCTCTCTTTCAGACGGGAAAACTCGATCAGAGCATTGTTGTAATTCCCCATCGCGTAGTCGATGTAGGCGACATAATAGGTCGAGGCTTCCTTATATTTGTCTCCGACCTGCTCGATCCGTGCGAAGTAGCCGCGGGCTTTTTCCATCTCACCGGTCTGCAACAGCGAATAAGCCAGACGGAAAGAATAAGCCTCCTGCTGTTCGGGACTCAACATGTCGATATCGGCTTCGTTGAACCAGAAAATAGCTTTTTCATATTCACCGCGTTCGAAATGTACGGAACCGATCATGTAACCGATCTCGTCGCTATGGCGGGAAGCTGGATATTCTTCCAGATAGTCTTTTAGCAACTCGTCTGCATTAGGGCGTCCCTGTTCATAAGCGGCATAGACCAGCATATAGTCTGCCTCTTGGATCAGGTCGGCATTCGTGGAATGCTGTTTGTAAGCCTCCAACTTGTCAATGCAACCGGCATAATTTTTTAAACTAAACAACTCTTTCCCTTCTACAAATAGGCGATCCGGTGCATCAAACTGGTACGATCGCTGCCCGTATGCGACATGACTCCCCACCACTATGCACAGTGGAATAAGTATTCTTTTCATCACTCCTTAGCTTTTATAATACAGATATATATAAATATAACGGTATATGTTGGTTCTAAGTTGCAAATATAAGAAATATATTACTTTATATAGCGGTCTACTGCTTTTTTGATAGATTGCAATCCGAAATCGTCCGGATTCAACTGGTTGGCTGGCAGAATAATGATCTCGGCTGCATCGTCTTCAGCTTTTGCTCCGTCGAAGGATTCGGTCAGACATTCGAAGAACATATCGACCGTATGTACCTCGAAGCCGGAATAGGGATAAAGATTGGGAATGGAAAAGAGATAACGGCAGCCGACGATGTCAAGTCCCGTTTCCTCTTTCACTTCCCGGTGGGCTGCATCTTCGGCTGATTCATACATATCGACAAAGCCTCCCGGCAAGTCGAGTGTCCCTTTGGCGGGTTCTTTGGCACGACGTACCAACAGCAGCTCTCCTTTTGAATTGCGGATGAAGCAGGCGACAGCCGAGGAAGGATTGAAATAATAGACGAACCCACAAGTTGTGCATTGTTTGGCTTTCTCGTTGCGTTCCACAAATGTCCTGGCTCCGCATTTCGGACAATACGTAAATTGATGTAAAGGATGGGACATGATATTTTATTTTTAATAGTCAGGCACGGATTACACGGATTTCACTGTTCTAACAAACTGTGCAATCTGCGAAATCCGTGCCTGAAATAGCTTTGTGTTTTTATTACTTCACTTCCCAACCCAGTGCGCTTGCGCCCAATACGGCTGCATCGCTTTCTTTCAATTGGGAGAATAATAATTTTGTCTTGCCTTCGAACACTTTCAACATGTTCTTTTCCATTGAACGTTTGATCGGATTCATAATCAGATCTCCGGCTTTAGTTAGGCCTCCGAACAGGATGATCGCTTCTGGGCTGGAGAATGCAACGAAATCAGCGAATGCTTCACCCAGGATGTTACCTGTGAATTCGAAGATTTCCAAAGCCAGCTTGTCATTCTTCATTGCTGCGTCATACACGTCTTTGGATGTGATTTCGTCCGGATCCAATTCGCGAAGCAAGCTGTCATCCTTACGGATTTCCAGAAATTCGCGTGCCGTACGGGCAACTCCTGTAGCAGAAGCATATGCTTCCAAACAACCTTGACGACCACAACCACAAGGACGTCCGTTATTACGACGCATGATCACGTGACCTAGCTCGCCTGCAAATCCGTCATGCCCGTAAACCAGGTTACCGCCGATTACGATGCCGCTCCCGACACCTGTACCTAATGTGATCACGATAAAGTCTTTCATACCGCGGGCAGCACCATACGTCATTTCACCGATAGCAGCTGCATTCGCATCATTTGTCAATGCCACGGGCACACCACCCACCTTTTCGCTGATTAACTGAGCCAAAGGAATTTTACCTTTCCAAGGAAGGTTTGGTGCAAATTCGATACAACCGTTAAAGAAGTTACCGTTCGGAGCTCCTACACCTATACCTTTTATTTTATCTACACCGCCTGCCTGGTCGATCACTAATTTCAGGCCATTTGCAAGTTCGCTGACATAATCGTCGACATCAGTATACTTTCCGGTTTTAATTGAACTACTGTACAAGATCGTTCCTCTTGCATCTACTACGCCAAAAACAGTATTGGTACCACCTATATCGATACCTACTACATAAGGCTTCTCCATGATTTTATATTTTAGATTAATAATGCTTTTTCTGGAAAGCAAATATAAGAGGAATCTGGTAAGGTACAATGATTTTATTCAAAAAAAACCGAAATGGACGTGAATATGTTACCCGATATGTTATTTAGCAGGTAAAATTTCAATCCAATAATCGTCTGGATCATTGATGAAATACAAGCCCATCTCGTTATTTTCGAAACAGATGTATCCGAGTTCTCGGTGATATTCGCGTACCTTGTCATAATCGCCGGCTACACGGAAACAGAGATGGCTTTCATTGTCTCCCAATTCGTATGCTTCTTTCCGGTCGCGAAGCCAGGTCAGTTCCAACAGAAATCCTGTCTCGTTGTCTGTCAGATAAACCAAGGTGAACGAACCGTCTGTCGCTTCCTTGCGGTGGTGTTCTTTCAAACCAAGCGCTTTTCCATAAAACGCAATACTTCTGTCCAGATCCAGGACATTGATATTAAAATGATCAAATCTGCTCTTTATTTCCATTTTCTCTCTATTTTTTTATTTTCCATTTTCAAATGTCTGTCCCTTCTCCCGGAACGGATATCAACGCATACCGGCAACCACGCGATTCCGCGTAAGGTCTGAAAGCAACCACCTCCGCCGGACGATCCCAAAAATGCATCGGTACAAAGATATTGGTTTTGATATGATCTACAAACTGTTGTGCACCGCGCATGAAGTCGGTCCCGATACGCGGATCGACCGGAAACATGGTAGCATCCAGCTTGTCGGTCGCCTTTGCCAAATCACCTAATTCTTTCAGATAATTTTGTTCTGCTTCTGCGACTTCTTCGGGAGTCGATTCGTCTTTCCAGTGCCAGTTATTCAGGTCGCCGGCATGGAAAAGGCGTTTCCCTTCGGCTTCGATCAGGAAGGATATGCCGGAGTCTGTTGATCCGAATGCCTTGATCCACAGGTTATGATCTTCATAGGAATCTTCTTTTTTGAGATAGATCGCATCTTCTTTCCCTGCCCGGTTCCTTTTCAAAATATCTTTGCCGAAAAGATAGACGATATCTTTTTTGTATGTTTTCCATCTCAAAACCTCCGGATTGAAATGATCCGGATGGAAATGGGATGACAATACATATAATGTACCCGCACGATTCAATAGTTTCTCATGCACGAAACCTTTTTCCGGTGACCTCCCTGTGTCTTTATAATAATCGATCAAAATGGCAAATTCGTCTGCCTCGATAGCAAAACCACTATGGTAGATATAAGTAAGTCTCATATATATTTTCCTTTCTTTTTATAAACAAAACACGGAAGGTCGCATTCTTGTTGTGCAAATCAGCGTTCGTTTGCGTCCGGTCAATGCTGATTACGATATTACAACTTTATTTCCAGTTGCTCCATCATCACCCCTGTCTTTCGGCGTGCATCGGCCACATCCAATCCGCGTGCCAGCAGCACTGCCATACGGCGATGTCCGTGGACTTCCGGTTTACCGAAGAAGCGCATTTGGGTGTCCGGCTGTTCCAAGACCTTATCCAGGTTGCCTAATGAAAGTTGGTTGCTGTCCCCTTCGACCACAACAGCACGCGAAGCGCCTGCACCGTGAAAAGCTATGTTCGGGATCGGTAGGCCTAATATAGCACGGGCATGCAAAGCGAACTGCGAAAGATCCTGCGTGATCATTGTGACCATTCCTGTGTCATGCGGACGGGGAGAGACTTCGCTGAAAATGACATCTTCGCCCTTAACAAACAATTCGACCCCGAAAATACCGCGGCCGCCGAGCGCCTCCGTGATTTTGCCTGCAATTTCGCGTGCCTTTTCTTTGGCAACCGGGTTCATTGCCTGTGGTTGCCAGGATTCACGATAGTCGCCGTCAACCTGTACGTGTCCGACCGGTTCTAGGAATGATGTGCCTCCAATATGACGGACGGTCAACTGGGTGATTTCGTAATCGAAATCGACAAACCCTTCCACGATCACTTTTCCGGCGCCGGCACGTCCGCCTTCCTGTGCATAGTGCCAGGAGTGGTCGATATCTTCTTCTTTACGGATAATGCTTTGTCCGTGTCCGCTCGAGCTCATGATCGGCTTGACGACACATGGCATTCCGATAACTTTGACAGCCTCGATAAATTCTTCTTCTGTCTCGGCAAAACGATAAGGAGAGGTCGGCAAACCCAATTGCTCGGCCGCC
>ENA-OOZX01002245-OOZX01002245.1-human-gut-metagenome-genome-assembly--contig:-NODE-2245-length-10423-cov-8.352141_pt1 | contig 10423 bp, 9 predicted proteins | sample MGYA00241048_ERZ501412 | MGnify/ENA primary metagenome ERZ501412 (study PRJEB25962, sample SAMEA2042518) | human gut metagenome | biome: human gut; feature: human-associated habitat; material: faeces... | reverse complement strand
CCTTCTTGCCCACAAACTCAGCCACAGCGTCGTTGCCGGTCTTGGAAGCCAGCAGGGTAGGATCGCAGGTGGAATCGGTGATGTACAGATCCCAAATCTGCTTGTAGTTGTCCAGATAGGTGCCCTTGATGGCGTCGGTGGAGCCGATGCCGTCTGCCTTGTACTCGTAGTAGATGGGCAGGTTTGCCAGATGGGTCTTGAAGCGCCAGTCAGAAGAACCGTCCATGCCAGCGGAGGTGAAAGCACCGTCCACGCCCAGCTCGGCCTTGCGTGCCTGGATATCATCGGCAACCTTCTTCAGATCGTCAAAGCCCTTGATATCGTCCTGGGTGTAACCAGCGGCGCTCAGCAGCTCCTTGTTGTAGATGATGCCGTAGGTCTCAATGACGTATGCAATGCTGGTGACAGCGTCGCCGTCCTTCAGGGCGAAAGAGTCGCTGGTCAGCTCGCCATACAGCTTGCTGCCGGACAGGTCGTAGCAGTAATCCTTCCAGTTGGCCAGACCCACAGGGCCGTTGACCTGGAACAGGGTGGGAGCCTCGCTCTTTTCCATCTCGCTCATCAGAGTGGTCTCATACTGGCCGGAAGCGGCGGTGACAACGGTCACAGGCACGCCGGTCTCCTTGGTGTACTCAGCGGCCAGATCCTGCCAATCCTGATCCTGCTCCGGCTTGAAGTTCAGGTAGTAGACCTTGCCGTCAGCCTTTGCAGCGGTCGAAGAACCGGCAGCAGAGCTGGCAGTGGAGGAAGCGGTGGAGCTGGAAGAACCGCCACAGGCAGCCAGACCCAGAGCAGCGGCGGATGCACCGGCCACTTTCAGGAAATTACGACGAGAGATCATCTTTTTCATAGTAGTACTCCTTCTTCTTTTGGTTAATATCTGCCACCGTCCACAGCATGAGGACGGAAGTTAGACTGAATAGTTCCGGCGGCAGGGGCAAACGCTTTCGCCCTGCTGCAATTCCGGCTGGAGCGTGACGGTCTGGGCCGGGGCTCCGTGTTCGATCTGCCGCACCAGCAGCTCGATGCTCTGCAGTGCGATCTGTTCACTGGGCTGGACGATGGTGGTCATCACCGGCACGCAGTAGCGGGACATCGTGATGCCATCAAAACCGATCACGGAGACATCCTCCGGCACCCGCATACCTGCACTTACCAGCGCCCGGATGGCACCAAAGGCGATCACATCGCTCATGGCAAACAGGGCAGTGAACTCGGCCCGGCGGGCCAGCAGACTGTTCATGGCGTGGTAGGCGGACTCGAAATCGTAGTTGCACAGGCCATAGAGTTTATCGTCAAAGACAAGCCCTGCGTCCTCCATGGCATCCTGCGCACCCAGACGGCGCATCCGGCTGGGAAAGCTGGTGGCCGGGCCGCCCAGCACCGCGATCTTGCGGTGCCCCTGTGCGATGAGATGGGAGACTGCCGCTTTTGCTGCGGCCCGGTCATCCACACCCACCATCGAGAGGTTGGGGAAGTCCAATTCATTGGAGACCAGTGTGGCCAGCACGGAGGGAACGGAGATGTTTGCAAAGCCGTTCTGGAAGTTCGTAACACTGCCGCCCAGAAAGATCATGCCCTTGGGCTTGATCTCCCGCAGGATCTTCTCGGCAGCATCGATCTCGTTGGCGTTCTCGTCCAGGTAGGAGACGATGCCGTTGTACCCATACAGGGTAGCGGCCCGCTGCAGCTGAACGAGGAAGTCGGAGAAGAAGATGTTCCGGGTCCCCTTGACCACGAACACCAGACTGCGGGATTGCTGGATCTTCAGCTGCCGCGCGTTGGTGTTGGGGGTGAAGCCTGCCTCCCGCATGACCTTGAGCACATGCTCCTTGGTCTCGGGCCGGACATCCGGCCGATCATTGATGACGCGCGAAATGGTGCTGACAGAACAGCCGCTGATGCGGGCAATGTCCTTGATCGTCATATCGCGTGCCCTCGCTTTCGGTTGGATTATCGGGAACGGTGTCGGGAACGTTTCCAGTGGCTATAGTATGGCACAATTTGTGTAAAAAATCAATCATGTTGGAGCGATTTCGTGAAATGTGTACAAAGAATCGGTTTGGCGTTGTGCAGTTTGATTTGCCAACACATCAAAACACCGGCTGATTCCGGAAATTCCCGGTAACATTTCAGGAAATACCGGAAAAACCGTACCGGTTTGTAACTTTTTGACCGGGTGATGCAATTTTATGGACGAGGGTGATCTGCCCGGAAATTGCGGGAACGGTTCCATAAGATGTTCCCAGAATGCGGCAAAAAGAAACAGGCAGACTACTGAGTGCCGGGAGCACTGCACAAACGAAAGACACAACAAAAAAGCGCTTTCACCTTGTCATCGGTGAAAGCGCTTTGCTGATTGCTGATTATTTTGAATGGGTTGATAAAGTTCTGATTAGTCGCTGACGTAGGGCATCAGAGCAACGTGACGAGCACGCTTGATGGCGGTGGTCAGTGCGCGCTGATGATAAGCGCAGGTGCCGGTCACACGGCGGGGAATGATCTTAGCACGCTCAGAGACGTACTTACGCAGACGGGGCACGTCCTTGTAATCGATGGTGTCGATGCGATCGACACAGAAGCTGCAAACCTTCTTGCGGCCGCGACGCATGGGGCGTGCGGGGCGAGAGCCTTCGGTTCTTTCAAAAGCCATTGCTTATTACCTCCTATAAGAATTGAACGGTCAGACCGTTACGGAATCAGAACGGCAGGTCATCACTGTCGTCAATGACAGCAAAGTCATCTGCACTGCCGGCGGAATAGCTGGGAGCTGCCTCCACAGCAACCGGACGGGCAGGGGCTGCGTTCTGGTAGGCGGGAGCAGAATTCTGATAATTTGCTCCACCGCCCTGATTGCTGCTCTTGGGGCCTGCAAAGCTGATGTTGTTGGCTACGACTTCCACAGCCGTGCGATTGTTGCCGTTCTTATCCTGATACTGGCGGGTCTGAAGAGAGCCTTCGATGGCGATCAGACTGCCTTTCTGGAAATACTTAGAAACAAACTCGGCCTGAGAACGCCAGGCAACGATATCAATGAAGTCAGCCTGACGCTGCTCACCCTGACGCACAAAATTGCGGTCGCAGGCAATGCGGAAGCTGCACACATTGGTGCCCTGGGGCGTGGTGCGGAGTTCAGGATCCGCCACAAGACGGCCCATGATAGCAACAACATTCAACATTTTACGGTCTCCCTTTCTGTCACGAAAAGATTACTCCTCGTGGGCAACGATCAGGCTGCGCATAACACCTTCAGTGATCTTGTACACACGGTCCAGCTCAGCGGGGAAGCTGGGCTCGCTGGTGAAGTTGATCACAGTGTAAACGCCTTCCTCCTCGTCGTTGATGGGGTAGGCCAGACGGCGCTTGCCCCACTCGTCGATGGAATCGATCGTACCGTTGTTCTCGATCAGGGTCTTGAACTTACCAACCAGAGCGGCGGTAGCCTCCTCGTCGAGAGCGGCGCTGGTAATCAGCATGGTTTCGTACTTTGCCATTTTGTAGCACCTCCTTTTGGACTTAAGGGCCTCAAGGTTATGAGGCCAAGGGTACACACGACATGCGGCATCGCCTGCCGTGTGCGGCGTGTCTGTTCAGACAGCAATTTATTATAGCAAGTCCCTGCTGTTTTGTCAAGCCCTGCGGGCCAAAAATCCGCACAAAAATTTGTACTGAAGCTTTGGCGAACTTTGTCTGTTTTTTAACGAGAAAGATTGAAAAGTATTTTGATTTTGGTTCGGAGCGGCGATATAATAAAAAAATAGGGGGTCGGGTGCGGCCGACAGCCCTATTCAATGAAATAAAACGGAGGAAGGTAAATTTATGTATTCTGTTTTTCGCAACCTCGCCATCATCATCCTCAGTGCCAAGTTCTTCGGGCTGGTGGCCCGCAAGTTCAAAGCGCCGCAGGTGGTGGGCGAGATCATCGCGGGCCTGATCATCGGGCCCTGTCTGCTGAACCTTGTGCATATCAGCGATACCATCTCGATCTTCGCAGAGATCGGTGTGGTGCTGCTGATGTTCTCCACGGGCCTTGGCACCAACCTGAAGGAGCTGATCAAGGCAGGCCCCATCGCCACCCTGATCGCCTGTGTGGGCGTGGCGGTGCCGCTGGCAGGGGGCACGCTCCTTTATAGTTTATTCTACGGCTTCTCGGCGCTGGGCAGCCAGGAGTTCTACCGCGCCCTCTTCATCGGTACCATTATGACCGCCACCAGCGTGTCCATCACCGTGGCTACCTTGCAGGAGCTGGGCCACCTGAAGAGCTTCCTTGGCACCACCATCGTCAGTGCCGCCGTTATCGATGATGTCATCGGCATCGTGGTGCTGACCTGTGTGCTGGGAGCAAGCTCCGGCACCGGTACAGGGCTGGGCAAGGTGCTGTTGAACACCGTGCTGTTCTTCGCCACCGCCATCGGCGTGGGCATCATTGCCCATTTCGCCATGAAGTGGCTGGACAAGCGCAACCCCCACACCCAGCGCATCACCATCGTCAGTATGGCGTTCTGCTTTGCCATGGCCTATATTGCCGAGGCCTACTTCGGCATTGCAGACATCACAGGTGCCTACATCGCGGGCATCGTCCTGTGCACTCTGGAGGATGCCCCCTATGTGGAGCGCCGGGTGGACATCAGCAACTATGTGCTGTTTGCTCCCATCTTCTTCGCCAGCATCGGCCTGAAGACCGATATCAGCGGCCTGACCCCGGAGATCCTGCTGTTCAGCGTGTGCTTCGTGGTGGTGGCCCTGATCACCAAGATCATCGGCTGCGGTCTGGCGGCCAAGATCTGCAGGTTCAGCTGGGGTGATTCCCTCAAGGTGGGTGTTGGCATGATGACCCGCGGCGAGGTGGCCCTGATCGTGGCCCAGAAGGGTCTGGACATCGGCGTGGTGGATTCCGTCTACTTCACCGCCGTCATCCTGCTCATCGTCGTGTCCAGTGTGGCCACTCCGCTGGTCCTGAAAGCGCTGTTCACCAAAATGCCTGTGCAGCCGCATCCCAGTCAGGCAAAGCAGTAAGGGAGCTCTGCCAGAACCCTTTTGATATTTTCCAAAACGACAGCAGCACCTCACCAGAAATGACGGGGTGCTGCTGCTTTATGGGGCGAAACAGGGCGAAAAGTTTTCGCAAACGGTGCAAAACGGGCTGAAAAGCGGGGCCCTTTTGTGAATAGTGCTAAAGAAATGGCAGAATCCTTGTAAAAAATAACAGCAGGTGGTATAATTTACCTGTAAAACGAAAATGATTGGCTCAAAAGAAACAAACTTGGAGGGATTTACATGAAAACTGTAGCGCAGACCGTGATCGAGGCAGATCGCTTCTATACCATCGCTGCCAAGGGCGGCAGTGTCATTCAGGCCGTGGAGAAGGCCACCAACGGCGGCGATATCCGCCTGGGCAAGTACGAGCACAAGCCCGAGCAGGAGTGGGCCTTTGTGCGCGAGGGTGACGGCGTGTACCGCATCCGCAACCGCGCATCCGGCAAATTGATCGACCTGATGATGACCGGCACCGCCAACGGCACCTGGCTGCACCTGTGGGAGGATGTGGGCGGCACCTCTCAGATGTGGACCGTGGAGCCCACCCCCGCCGGCACCGTTCGTCTGCGCTCTTCCTGGGCCAGCGGCAAGTGCATCGATACCGTGGGCATGGGTGCCAACGATGGTGCCATCCTGCAGATCTGGCAGGAGGCCGCAGGCGATGACCAGCTGTGGACCATTTCCGAGGTGAAGGACCGCGCAAAGCGTGCCCCTGCCAAGAAGGCAGAGGAGCCCATTGTAGAGGCTGCACCTGTGGTCGAGAGCGCTCCTGCAGAGGAGGCAAAGCCGGAGGTCAAGGAAGAACCCGTTGTGGAGAAAAAGCCCGTGGAGGAGCCTGCAAAGGCTGAGGAAAAGCCCGCTGAGCCTGTTAAGGCCGAAGAGGTGAAGGCGGAGCCTGTCAAGGCCGCTGCTCCCGCTGCCAAGGCTCCTGCAAAGAAGCCCGCCGCCAAAAAGACCAGCCGCGCTGCCCGCAAAAAGGCCGCTGCCGCTAAAAAGTAAGTAATATAAGCAAAAGCAGCTGCATTCCGTAAAAACACGGAGTGCAGCTGCTTTTTTGTTGCAATCTTACAGGCCTCGCCTACGAGGAAAACTGGAACGAAACGCCTGAGAAGGTCAGACGTGCATCATGCCGCGCTGTGCATGGATGCGGAATTTGAGTGCGGCGGCGATAAAGCCCTTGAACAGGGGATGAGCGCGGTTGGGGCGGCTCTTGAACTCGGGGTGGAACTGTGCACCCAGATGGAAGTCACGGCCGGGCAGCTCCACAGTCTCCACCAGACGGCCGTCAGGGCTGGTGCCGGAAATGACCAGTCCGGCATCCTCCATCTCCTGACGGAACTCGTTGTTGAACTCGTAGCGGTGGCGGTGACGCTCCCAGATCTCAGCCTCGCCGTAGCACTCGGCCATCTTGGTGCCGGGCTTGACGGTGCAGGGGTACTTGCCCAGACGCATGGTGCCGCCCTTGGGGATGTTGCCCTGCTGGTCGGCCATGAGGGCGATGACGTTGTGCTTGCCGTCCGGGGTGAACTCGCTGGAATTGGCGTCGGCGTAGCCCAGCACGCCCCGGGCAAACTCCATCACCATGATCTGCATGCCCAGGCAGATGCCAAAGTAGGGCACGTTGTTCTCGCGGGCGTACTGGGCGGCCTGGATCATGCCCTCGATGCCGCGGTCGCCGAAGCCGCCGGGCACGATGATGCCGTCCACGTCCGCAAAGATCTCCTTGCAGGCGTTCTGGTCGGTCAGGTCCTCGCTTTCCACCCACTTGATCTCCACCTGGCTGTCGTTCTCAAACCCTGCGTGGTACAGGCTCTCCATCACAGAGAGATAGGCGTCGTGGAGCTTGACATACTTGCCCACCAGCGCGATGGTGCAGGTCTTGCTGCGGGTGGCGATGCGGCTCACCACCTGCTTCCACTCGGTCAGGTCGGCGGGGGGCACGTCCAGCTTGAGCTTTTCCACCACCACGTCGTCCAGACCATTGGTGTGCAGCATCAGCGGGCACTGGTACAGGCTGGGCATGGTCAGGTTCTCGATGACACACTCCGGCTTGACGTTGCAGAAGGTGCTGATCTTGCGGCGGATGTCGGTGCCCACGCTGCCGTCGGCGCGCAGGATGATGATGTCCGGGTTGACGCCCATGCCCTGCAGCTCCTTGACGGAGTGCTGGGCAGGCTTGGACTTGTACTCGTTGGAGCCGGAGATGTAGGGCACCAGCACCACATGGATGAAGCAGCAGTTGTCGCGGCCCTGCTCCAAGCCCACCTGCCGGATGGCCTCCAGGAAGGGCTGGCTCTCGATGTCGCCGGTGGTGCCGCCGATCTCGGTAATGACCACATCGGCCCCGGTGGAGGAAGCCATGTTGTAGATGTAGCTCTTGATCTCGTTGGTGATGTGGGGGATGATCTGGACGGTCTGACCCAGATAAGCGCCCTGGCGCTCCTTGTTCAGCACGTTCCAGTACACCTTGCCGGTGGTCAGGTTGGAGTACTTGTTCAGGTTCTCGTCGATGAAGCGCTCGTAGTGGCCCAGGTCCAGGTCGGTCTCGGTGCCGTCGTCGGTGACGAACACCTCACCGTGCTGCAGGGGGCTCATGGTGCCGGGGTCCACGTTGACGTAGGGGTCCAGCTTCTGGCTGGCCACCTTCAGGCCGCGGCACTTGAGCAGGCGGCCCAGCGAGGCGGCGGTGATGCCCTTGCCCAGGCCGGACACGACACCGCCGGTGACGAAGATATACTTGGTTTGCTTTTCTGCCATAAAAATACTTCCTCCTCTATCAAGATCAAGTCAAATGCATCAGATTCAGAATACGTTTTCCCAATCCAGTATTATACACCCACATCCTCATAAGAATCAAGGATTTCCTGCGCGATCTCGGTGCGGTCGCGGCGGGTGTCCATGGCCAGCTTTTCAATGCGGCGGTGGGCCTCGGCCTCGGTGAGGTGCGCGTGCTCCACCAGGCAGCACTTGGCCCGGCTCACCAGACGGATCTGGGAAATTTTGTCCTGCAGGCGGGCGTTCTCCTGCCGCAGGCGCTGCAGGCGGTGGTTGCTGGCGGCGGCCATGTGCATCACCTGCACAAATAAGGTGTTGCTGAAGGGCTTGCTCAGCAGCAGCACCCCCTGCTCGTTCAGGGGGGCCAGCAGCTGTTCGGCCTGTGCGGCCTTGACCAGAAACACCACGCCCGCGTCGGTGCTGGCCACGGCGTCCATGCACAGCTCGTGCCCGAACTCGTCGGGCAGGGGGGCATTGACCACGATCAGGTCAAAGTCGGCGTCCGGCATCCTGCGCCGGGCCTCGGCCCCGCTGGGTAGGATCACCGGCCGGGCATAGCCCATCTCGGCCAGCCGGGCGGCGATGTACTCGTTGGAGCTGGCACCGGCGCTTACAATGAGTGCGCGTCCCATACGTTCCGCTCCTTTCTCCTACGCATGTTGATGCAGGGGTCAGATGGCGTTGAAGTAGTGGATGCGCTCGTACTCCGCCGGGTCGGCGGCGGCGCGCAGGGCCTCGCACCGGGCACGCTCCTCGGCAAAGTAGCGGCGGCTCAGCTCCTCCGGCAGCACCTTGTGCAAAAAGTCGCTTTCCTCGGCGATGGCCACGGCCTCTTCCAGCGTGGCGGGCAGCATTTCCAGCCCAAGGCCCTCGGCCTCGCCAGGGCGGAACAGGTTCTTGTTGACCGGCGGCTGCAGCACCATGCGGTGTTCGATGCCGTCCAGACCGGCGGCGAGCAGCACCGAATACGCCAGATACGGGTTCGCCACCGGGTCGAGTCCACGGAACTCCATACGCGCGGAGTTGCCCTTGCCGGGCTTGTACTGCGGGATGCGCAGCAACGCGGACCGGTTGTTGTGACCCCAGCAGATGTAGCTCGGCGCCTCAGCACCACCCCACAGTCGCTTGTACGAGTTCACGAACTGGTCGGTGACCGCGCAGATCTCCGCCGCATGATGCAGGATGCCCGCGGCGAACTGTCGGGCGGTCAGGGACATGTTGAACTCCTGGCCGGCCTCGTAGAACGCGTTGGAATCACCCTCGAACAGGCTCAGGTGCGTGTGCATGCCGGAACCGGGCGCGTCGGCGAGCGGCTTGGGCATGAAGCTGGCGTGAATGCCGCGCTCCAGCGAGATTTCCTTGACGACCGTGCGGAACGTCATGATGTTGTCGGCCGTGGTCAGCGCGTCGGCATACCGCAGGTCGATCTCGTTCTGGCCGGGACCCGCCTCATGGTGCGAGTATTCGACGGAGATGCCCATCTGCTCCAGCATGTTGACGGTGGCGCGGCGGAAGTCCATGCCCGGACTGCGCGGCACATGGTCGAAATAGCCGCCCTCGTCGATTGGAGTCGGTGCCTTCGACCAGTCGGTCTGGTTCTCGAACAGATAGAACTCAATCTCCGGGTGCACGTAGAACGTGAAACCCTTCTCCTTCGCCTTGGCGAGCGCACGCTTGAGCACGTGGCGCGGGTCACCCAGGGACGGCTCGCCGTCGGGCGTGAGAATGTCGCAGAACATGCGAGCGGTACCCTGCGGGCCGCCACGCCACGGCAGTATCTGGAACGTGGACGGGTCGGGCTGCACGATCATGTCGTCCTCCGACACGCGCGTCATTCCCTCGATGGCGGAACCGTCGAAGCCAAGCCCCTCCTCGAACGCCGCCTCCAACTCGGCGGGCGCGATGGCCACGGATTTCAACGTGCCCAGCACGTCAGTGAACCACAACCGAATAAAGCGCACGTCGCGTTCCTCGACCGTGCGCAGGGCAAACTCTTGCTGCTTATCCATAATCCCTCATGGTTTCACGTCCGTGTTACGAGACTCGTTAACATGCCATCGGACACGCCGGGGCATCGCCGGAATGTCGCTCCCGCGTCGGCGTTATCGTGGAGCCATGAGCGAGAACCATCCCATCATCGATATGTCATGGCACATGGCCGACACGCCGCTGGGGCAGGCCAAGGCCGGCATCGCGCTGCGCAAGACCACACCGTTGGAGAGCCACGCCGACTGGAAGATCGTGTCGCGCCGGCGCGACGTGATCGGGCTTTTGGAGGAACAGTCGGCGCAGCGGGTGCCGGATCTGATCCCGCTGAGGTACTACCGCATGAGCGATTCCGCGTTCACGTTCTACCGCGGCACCGCGCTCATCATGGCGAACGACCTCGCGCACACGCCGACCACCGGCATCCCCGTCCAGGCGGTCGGCGACGCGCATATCGGCAATTTCGGCATGTTCCGCTCCCCCAGCGACCGGCTCGTGTTCGACATCAACGACTTCGACGAGACAACCACGGGACCGTGGGAATGGGACGTGAAGCGGCTCGCGGTGTCCGTGGAGATCTGCGGGCGGGCGAACGGCATCAAGGAGAAGGACCGGCGCAACGCGG
>ENA-OOZX01002237-OOZX01002237.1-human-gut-metagenome-genome-assembly--contig:-NODE-2237-length-10466-cov-4.946403_pt1 | contig 10466 bp, 4 predicted proteins | sample MGYA00241048_ERZ501412 | MGnify/ENA primary metagenome ERZ501412 (study PRJEB25962, sample SAMEA2042518) | human gut metagenome | biome: human gut; feature: human-associated habitat; material: faeces... | reverse complement strand
CTCCGGACAGACCATTCTGGTATCCAGTGAAATTGCGGAAGATCTGACGTACTATTTTGCCAATTCGGAGCAGGTGCCATCCTCGGTAGGACTTGGGGTGCTGATGGGTAAAGATAATACAGTGGCATGTGCAGGAGGCTTCATTATCCAGATGATGCCATTTGCAAAGGAAGAGACGATCAGTCAGATTGAGGAAAATCTGAAGAATATCACATCTGTAACGGATCATCTGAAAAAAGGTGAAACACCAGAGCAGATCCTGGAAATCCTGCTTGGAAATCTCGGACTTGAAATTACAAGTACAATGCCGGCAAAATTCTATTGTAATTGCTCAAAAGAAAGAGTAGAAAAGGCTGTGATCAGTGTCGGAAAGAAAGAAATCCAGGATATGATAGATGACGGTCAGGATATAGAAGTAAAATGTCATTTCTGTAATACGGCATATAAATACAGCGTAGAAGAGTTGAAAGATATCTTAAAACGCTGTAAACGATAAGGAGAAAAGTCATGAGAGACGGGTTTGTAAAAGTGGCAGCAGTAACTCCGGATATCCGTGTGGCGGATGTTGCCTATAATACACAAAATATTTGTAAGATGATTGATGAGACTGTTGCAAAAGGAGCAAAAGTTATCGTATTTCCGGAATTATGTGTAACGGGATATACCTGCAGTGATCTTTTTACGCAGGACATTTTGTTAAAGAAATCTAAAGAAGCACTGTTTAAAATAGCCGAATATACAAAAGAGAAGGATGCGATTATATTTATCGGGGTTCCGCTTGCCATAGATGGAGAACTTTATAATGTTGCAGCAGCTTTGAATCATGGTGAGATCCTCGGCCTTACGACGAAGACATTTCTCCCGAATTATGGGGAGTTTTATGAAATGCGGCAGTTCCGTCCGGGACCGGATAAGGCGAGATGGGTCACATTGGATGGAAAGCAGATCCCGTTCGGACCACAGCTTTTATTCGTGGCAGATCAGATGGAAGAATTGGTAATCTCCGCAGAAATCTGTGAGGATGTATGGTCGCCGGTTCCGCCAAGTACACTTGCAGCAAGAGAAGGAGCAACTGTGATCGTAAACTGTTCCGCAAGTGATGAGACGATCGGTAAAGCATCTTATCGTGAAAGCCTGATCGAGGGGCAGTCAGCGAGATTGATCTGCGGATACATTTATGCCAATGCCGGAGAGGGAGAGTCTACTCAGGATCTGGTATTTGGCGGACAGAACCTGATCGCAGAGAATGGCACCATGCTGGCTGAGGCGAAGCGCTTCCAGAACACTGTGATCTACGGAGAAATTGATGTGCAGAGACTGGCAGATGAGAGAAGAAGAATTTCCACCTATCCGGCATCTGATGATGCTGACTGCCAGATCGTACCTTTTGATGTGGAAGTGGAAGAGACCTCTCTTACCAGGAAGTTTGCCCCCTATCCTTTCGTACCTTCTGTAAAAGAAGAGCGTGATATGCGCTGTGAGGAGATTCTGAACATTCAGGCTATGGGACTTAAGAAGCGAATGAGCCACATTCACTGCCAAAAGGCAATGGTTGGACTTTCCGGGGGACTTGATTCTACACTGGCATTGCTTGTAATTGCACGTACTTTCCAGCTGATGGGACTGCCATCTGAGAATATCCGCTGCATTACCATGCCATGCTTTGGTACCACAGACAGAACTTACCAAAATGCCTGCAAATTAAGCCAGTGCCTTGGTGCTGCTCTGACGGAGGTCAATATTAAAGAGGCGGTAAATATCCATTTCCGTGATATCGGTCACGATGATTCCGTTCATGATGTAACCTATGAGAACTGTCAGGCCAGAGAGCGTACGCAGATTCTTATGGATATGGCAAACCAGGAGGGAGCACTTCTTGTGGGAACCGGTGACCTTTCCGAGCTTGCTCTTGGATGGGCAACCTATAATGGAGACCATATGTCCATGTATGGTGTAAATGCCTCTGTTCCCAAAACGCTTGTAAGACATCTTGTCCGCTATTATGCAGATACCTGCGGAGAGAAAGAGCTGGAAGAAGTTCTTCTGGATATTCTGGATACTCCGGTAAGTCCGGAGCTTCTGCCGCCTAAGGACGGCAAGATCGCACAGAAAACAGAAGATCTGGTTGGTCCTTATGAACTTCATGACTTTTATCTGTATTATATGCTTCGTGCAGGCTTTGAACCGGATAAGATCTATCGCATTGCCTGCTGTACCTTTGAGGGTACCTATGACAAGGCTACAATTCTGAAATGGCTGAAAATCTTCTACCGCAGATTTTTTGCCCAGCAGTTCAAACGCTCCTGTCTTCCTGACGGCCCGAAAGTAGGTAGTGTGGCACTGTCTCCAAGAGGTGACCTGCGTATGCCAAGTGATGCAAGCGCAGCGGTATGGATGGAAGCTCTGGAGAAGCTTGAAGTATAAAACTATTGTGCGGTACGCTTTCCATGCATTTTGCAGCTGTATTTCGCGTAGCATACAGCTGTAAAGGTAGGAAATAATTAGGTTTGTTTATTGCTCAGCCGGCGGAGAACTTACATGGTTCTCCGCCTTTTTTAATGCATCTTCAATGGCAGAAATAAGCAGCTGTGACGTATATTTTCTGTCCGTGGAATATTTCAGGTCGTCCAGGGACTGGCTGTCAACAATCTGGCTGGCCAGTGATTCCAGGGAAGGCTTTACCAGCGGAAACATGGCAGTGGTGCTTTCACTTAAATTTACCAGCTCAATAGACTGGATATTGTTTTGATCTACTGTAACCTCCACGTCAAAAGTATTTTTATTCAAAGTAAGGGAACTGCGGTAAACGCCAGGCGTATAAAGCCCCTCTCCAGCAGCAGAAGTGGTCTGGCTTTTTCCAGGCCCGAACATAAAGTAGATCAGGATTCCCAGAAGAACAGCAAGAATCAGAAAGGCAATGGTATATACCACTTCCTTCATATGTAACACGATAATCCTGGTTTTCGAACTCATGGACTGCGCCTCCTGTATCGCACTGATAATGAAAAAAATAATCCTGGCCGCAAAACCAGGCTCTAACCTTCTTATTCTATCCTATTATCAAAGCATGGAAAATATGATAGAATATAAAACAGAATGATTTTTTATCAGATACAGGCTTTTTTTATTCCATATAATTGGCAGAAGGAGGAAAAAACGTGTCCCTACAATTCATCATCGGCAGCTCCGGCATTGGCAAGACGCATTATGCATGTGAACAGATCATCCGGGAATCTATGGAAAATCCACAGCACTTGTACTATATTATCGTCCCGGAACAGTTCACTATGCAGACACAGAAAAATGTAGTCGAAATGCACCCCGGAAAGGGAATCCTGAATATCGACGTGCTCAGCTTCCAGCGTCTTGCCTATCGTATTTTCGAGGAGACAGGCGGTGCTCGGGAAGTGCTTCTGGATGACACTGGAAAAAGTATGGTTCTTCAGAAGCTGGTGCAGCAGCATCGTAAAAATCTGCCCTATCTTGGCAGCCAGATGAACAAACCGGGCTATCTGGACGAAGTGAAATCTCTGATTTCAGAATTTATGCAGTATGATATCCGGGAGGAAGAACTGCAGGACATGCTGGGAAAAACAGGGGAGGACTCTCTTCTTCATATGAAAATGCAGGATGTGGGTGTCCTCTATCAGGCATTTCTTCAGTATCTGGAAGGTCATTATATGACCGGCGAAGGCGTGATGGACGCTTTGAAAAAAGCCATTCCTTTTTCAGATAAACTGAAAAAATCCGTACTCCTTCTGGATGGCTTCACCGGTTTTACTCCGGTGCAGATGAACGTGATCCGGGAACTTTTAAATGTCTGCGATAAGGTTCTGGTAACTGTCACTATGGATGCCGGAGAAAATCCCTTGCAGATGGGAAAACCACATCAGTTGTTCTATATGAGCAGGAAAATGATCCACACCTTGTCTGGTCTGACCAGCAATCTGGATGATCCCATTCTTCTGAAAGATGAGAGAAAGGGCCGCTTTGGAAATTCCACCTCCCTTGACTTCCTGGAGAAGCATCTTTTCCGCTACAAAAGATCTGCCTATGAGAAGAAACAGGAAGAAATCTGCATATTTGCAGCAGAATCCCCTGTAAAAGAACTGGAAGAGACAGCCAGGAGAATACGCCGTCTGGTCCGTGAAAAAAATATGAAATACGGAGAAATCGCTGTGATTACCGGAAATCTGGAGGCGTACAAAAGTATTGCATCTCAGGTATTCGAGGAATCCCGGATCCCGTATTTCCTGGATGAGAAGCACACCATTCTGATGAACCCATTTATAGAATATATTCGTGCTGCTCTTGAAATGGTTACAAAGGGTTTTTCCTACGAAAGTGTTTTCCGATATCTGCGCTGCGATATGTCAGGTCTTGGAAGGGAACAGGTGGATATGCTGGAGAATTATGTGCTTGCCCTTGGAATTCACGGTTACAAAAAGTGGTCCGAGAAGTGGGTGAGAGTTTACCGGACCATGGACCCGGAGGATATTCAAGTCCTGAACGAATACCGGGAAATATTTGTGAGGGAGGCTGAAATCCTGGCTCAGGGATTTTCCAGTGGAAAGAGAAAAGTATGTGAATATTGTTATAGTTTATATCAGTTTATCGCAAGCTGTGAAATACAGAAAAAACTGAAGAAACAGGAGCTTTTCTTTAAAGAAAAAGGGGAAAAAGCCCTGGAAAAAGAATACGCCCAGATATACGGAATTGTTATGGAGCTTCTTGACCGTATGGTAGAGATCCTTGGAGAGGAAGAAATTACAAGAACGGAATTTGTCCAGCTTCTGGAAACTGGTTTTGCCAAGTCGAAGGTTGCGCTGATCCCGCCAAGTATGGATCAGGTTCTTGTTGGAGATATGGAAAGAACCCGTCTGAAAGAAATAAAGGCATTGTTTTTTGTAGGGGTAAACGAGGGAAATATTCCGAAAAATACAGATGCCGGCGGAATTTTGACCCAGATGGATAGAGAATTCTTCGCAGATGAGGGAATGGAGCTTGCACCAGGTCCGAAAGAGCTGATGAATACCCAGCGCTTTTACCTGTATCTGAATCTGACAAAGCCAAGTGAGCATTTGTGCCTTTCCTACAGTTTATCAAATGGAAAAGGAGAACCTATAAGCCCGGCATATCTGATCCACAGTATACAGGCTCTATATCCCGGACTGGAGGTGAAAAATGCAGGTGATGAGGAATTCAGCTTGAACGCCATGGAGCTTCCGGGAACCAGTCTGGAATGCTTCCTGAAAGGTCTTGGAGAGGGCGCTGTGGGACAGGGAAGTCCTTTGTACAGCGAGCTTTACAGCTGGTATCTTAGAAGTCCCAAATATAGGACTTTAGCCAGAAAACTGGTGGAGGCTTCCAGAACCAGAAAGCCTGCTGATATTATCAGTGAAAGTGTGGCAAAGGTTCTCTATGGAGAGGTGTCGCCCTATAGTGCCACCAGGCTGGAGCGTTATTCTGCCTGTGCCTTTGCCCATTTCCTCCAGTATGGTCTCAAACTTACGGAGCGTGCAGAGTATGAATTCCGCGCCATGGATATGGGAAATATTATGCACAAGGTGCTGGAGTCTCTGATAAAGGAAGTGAACAAAGAAAAGCTTTCTCTGGCAGAGCTTTCTGAGGAAGAGAGGGATGCGCTGGCAGACCGCCTGGTAGATGAAATAAGTGCAGATTATGGCAATACCATTCTAAAAAGCAGTGCACGCAATGAATATATGATTCAGCGCACCAAGCGAATGGTACGAAGAACTGTGTGGGCAATTCAGAAACAGCTGAAATCCGGGGAATTTGAGCCGGAAGGTGTGGAGGTCGTTTTTCAGGGCGGTCGGATTGATCGCGTGGATACTATGGAGACAGATGATGGGAAGCTGTATGTCCGGGTCATTGATTATAAGACCGGGAATACTTCTTTTGATCTGGTTTCCCTGTATCATGGCCTGCAGCTGCAGCTGATGATCTACATGGATGGTGCCCTTACCGTAGAGCAAAACAAGCATAAGGATAAAGATGTGATTCCTGCAGGGGTATTTTATTACAATATTAAGGATCCTATGATTCAGGAAAAAATAGATGCAGATATAGAGACTGTCCAGGAAAAAGTGCTGAAGGAACTGAAGATGAACGGACTGGTTCTGAAAGACAAAGAACTGGTTCAAAAAATGGACAGTTCCCTTATGTCAATTCCCGTATCCTTTAACAAGGACGGAAGCTTCCGGAAAAATTCTTCTGTAGCCTCAAAAGAGCAGTTTGATATTTTAAACCGTTATGTAAAAACAAAGATTTCGCATATCAGACAGTCCATTATGACCGGTGATGCCCAGGTTTCTCCTTATATGCTGGGAAAGAAAAATGCCTGTACCTACTGTCCTTACAGCGGCGTATGCGGTTTTGACATGGAAATTCCAGGCTATGAATTCCGCAGGCTGAAAAACTTTACAGATGAAGAGCTGTGGGATGCTTTTGTGAAGGAGGTGGATGAATAATGGCAGTGAACTGGACGAAAGAGCAGGAGCAGGTTATCAATTTAAGAAACAGGAATATTCTGGTCAGTGCAGCGGCTGGTTCCGGAAAGACTGCGGTGCTTGTGCAGCGAATTCTAAAAAAGGTGATGGATCCGGAACATCCTGTTGACATTGACAGGCTTCTGATCATGACATTCACAAGAGCAGCAGCAGGGGAAATGCGGGAACGAATTGCAAATGCCCTGGAGGATGCTCTCTGTGAGAATCCGGACAATGAGCATCTGCAGCGCCAGACTACCTTGATCCATACGGCGCAGATCACCACGATAGATGGCTTCTGTGCTTATGTGATCCGCAATTATTTTCATCTTATTGGTCTGGATCCTGGTTATCGGACAGGAGAAGAGGGAGAATTGAAGCTTCTGAAAGAGGACGTGATGAAGGAGCTTCTGGAGAACTATTACATAAAAGATGACAAAAAGTTTAAGTATTTTATCGAATGCTACGCATCCGGCAAAACAGATGATGGAATCAAAGAATTGATCTATTCTCTGTATAATGCTGCCATGAGCAATCCATATCCGGATACCTGGCTGGAAGAATGCATAAATAGTTATAGAAATACGGATTTAGAGTCTGTAAAATCATCAGAATGGATGAATTTGTTATGGAAAAACATTACGGAGGATCTTTGTCAGGCAAAGGAACTGATTACTCAGGCTAGGAGCTTTTGCAATGCGTCAGGAGGGCCATACCTGTATGATGAAGCACTGCAAAGTGATCTCATCCTCATTCGTGAAGCAGAAGAGAAAGCCGCCGCCGGTGATTTTGACGGAGCAGGGGAGCTTCTTGGTAAACCGGCTTTTGCCGCTCTTTCCAGAAAGAAACCAAAAGATCCTGTAGATGATACGCTGAAGGAGCAGGTAAAATCTCTTCGGGAAAATGCAAAGGATATTTTAAAGAATATTGGAACACGGTATTTTTCCGTAAAGGAGGAGGAACTTCCAGTGCTTCTGGAAACCTGCCGGGAGCCTGTAGAAATGCTGGTGGAGCTTACCAGGGAATTTATCCGTATGTATGGAGAGAAGAAGCGGGAAAAAAATATTCTGGACTTTACGGACATGGAGCATTTTGCTCTGGAAATCCTGATTCAAAAGGTTCATGCAGCGGAAGAAAATGGCGAAAACGACGGTGATTGGACGGGAGAGAAAAAGTATATTTATCACATGAGTCCGGCAGCGCGTGAACTTTCCATGAAATATGACGAGGTCATGGTGGATGAGTACCAGGACAGTAACCTGGTACAGGAAATGATTACCAACTGTGTTTCCGGCTGGGCAGATGGAAGAAAAAATATATTTATGGTAGGTGATGTGAAGCAGAGCATTTACCGGTTCCGCCTTGCCAGACCGGAGCTTTTTATGGAAAAGTATGAACAGTACAGTTTAACGGACAGTACAGAACAGCGAATCGATCTTCATAAAAACTTCCGAAGCCGGTCTCAGGTATTGGATAGTGCAAACTTTATTTTCCGTCAGATTATGGGAACAGATCTTGGTGGAATTGCTTACGATAAAGCCGCAGCTCTTTATCCTGGCGCTGTGTTTCCGGAAGGAAACAAGGAAAGCTTTCTTCCTGCAGAAGTTCTTCTGGTAGAAAAGGATTCCGAAGAACTGGAGGATCTGATGGAAGGAAAGGATGCCCGGGAACTGGAGGCTCTTGCTATTTCCCACAGAATTAAGGAAATTGTGGGAAAAGAGCTGGTACTTGATAAGGAAACCAAAGAATATCGTCCTGCGAAATACGGAGATATTGTAATCCTTCTCCGCACCGCTTCCGGCTGGTCAGAAACCTTTACAGAGGTACTTTCTGCCCACGGAATTCCTGTGTATGCCGCTTCAAAAACGGGATATTTTTCAGCACTTGAGGTGGTTACGATTCTGAATTATCTGCAGGTCTGCGATAATCCTCTTCAGGATATTCCTTTGACGGGTGTGCTGAGGTCGCCGCTGGTGGGATGTACTACCCAGGAGCTTGCCGTTTTGCGGGAAAAATATCCGAAGGGGATGTTGTATGACAGCGTGTTGAATTTCCTGAAAGAATATGAGGGGCAGGAAAGAACTCTTTACCACAAATTACATGGGTTTATAGTCCTTCTAAATGAAATGCGTGATCTTGCGGTGTACACTCCTGTCCATGAGCTGATTCTTGAGATTCTCCGCAGAACCGGCTATGGTAATTATGCAAAAGCTCTGCCAAATGGTGCACAGCGGAGCGCCAACCTCGCTATGCTGGTGGAAAAGGCAATGGATTATGAGAAGACCAGTTACAGAGGCTTATTTAATTTTGTCCGATATATTGAACATTTGCAAAAATATGAAGTTGATTATGGCGAAGTAAATCTTTCTGGTGCAGGAGAAGGTTCCGTGGAAATCATGACGATCCACAAGAGTAAGGGACTCGAGTTTCCGATTGTAATCCTTGCCGGTATGGGAAAACAGTTCAACATGCAGGATCTGAACGCCAGACTTCTGATTCATCCAGATTACGGTCTTGGCGCTGACGCCATTTTGCCAGACCGTCGGCTGATCGTGTCAACACTGTATAAGCAGGTGATCCGCCGTAAGCTTCTGGAAGAGACTCTGGGGGAGGAAATCCGAGTACTTTACGTTGCCTTGACGCGTGCCAAGGAGAAACTGATCATGACCGGAACAATAGGAAATCTGGAAAAAAGGCTGCTTTCTTTATACAGATTCCGCGAAAATGAACAGGAACTTCTTCCGGCAGAAACGCGGTTGAATGGAAAAACTTACTGGGATTATGTGCTTCCTGCGCTTGCAAGGCACCGCTGCATGGATGAACTTTTTGAGGAGTTTGGATTGCTGCCATCCCATGATAATCTGCTTTATGATGATCCGGCAGAGTTTCAGGTGAAAAGGATCACAGCGCGGACTTTAACGGAGGCTGAAGTGGTGGAACAGGCTGCCGGGCAGATGGAAGACGATATTCTGGATAACTGGGATTGTGAGAAAATCGTGGATCCTGAAATCAAAGCGGAACTGGAAAAGCGTTTTGGATTTGTATATCCTTATGAATATCGTAAGGATATTCCGGTGAAGGTCAGCGTATCGGATCTGAAAAAGAAGAGTTACCATGAAGATACGGATATTGAAGAAGCTGTATATTTCGAACCGGACATTGTTCCGCTGGTTCCAAGATTTATTGAGGAAAAGAAGGAAACGGAAGAGGCGTTCACAGGTTCGGCAAGAGGTACTGCTTACCATCGTGTGATGGAATGTCTTGAGTACAATAAAACGGACAGTGCACAGCTGCTGAAAGAGCAGATCGACGCACTGGTTCAGAGCAAAAAAATGTCTGAGGCAGAAGCAGAATGTATCAGAATTTCAGATATTCAGTCTTTTGTGAATGGGACACTGGGGCAGAGAATGAAAGCCGCCGCGTTATCGGGGCTTCTTTTCAGGGAACAGCCTTTTGTCATTTCCAGAAGTGCTGCTGAAATAGATGAGGCATGGGATTCCCAGGAACGTGTGCTTGTGCAGGGAATCATAGACGCTTATTTTCTGGAAGGGGATGAGATCGTGCTGGTTGATTACAAGACGGATCGTGTGCGCAGAGGGGAAGAGCAGAAGCTGGTTGATCTGTATCACACCCAGCTGGAGGATTATGCTCAGGCACTTCAGAGAATGACTGGGCGGAGGGTGAAGGAGAAGTATATTTATTCCTTTACGTTGAAAAAAGAGATATTGTTACTCTAGAGTGTGCTTGAAAGGGTTTTCTGCAAGATGTGCGTGGATGTGGCGTGCCTGATCTGAGAACTGTGCGAAGAACCCGGAAAATCTAAGAGGACAGGATTTTGCTAAAAGCGAAGACATGAGAGGCCAAACTCGCTCCTTCGGAGCTCAGACAGTGTCCTCTCATGTCTTCAACGCAAAATCCTGTCCTCTAGAGCGTGTCTGAAAAATCATTCCCGCAATC
>ENA-OOZX01002228-OOZX01002228.1-human-gut-metagenome-genome-assembly--contig:-NODE-2228-length-10497-cov-2.523654_pt1 | contig 10497 bp, 5 predicted proteins | sample MGYA00241048_ERZ501412 | MGnify/ENA primary metagenome ERZ501412 (study PRJEB25962, sample SAMEA2042518) | human gut metagenome | biome: human gut; feature: human-associated habitat; material: faeces... | reverse complement strand
TTTAATCTGCGGGTAAGCGATCATTCCGGCAATCATCAAAACAATTGCGGCCGTCACGCTCCACTTCACTCTCTTCGTCATATTTTTCTGGTATTCTACTTAAAAACACTTATCGACACGTAAATATACACAAGTACGCGAAATTATAGACGAATTAGGTGCAAAAAGGTTTAACAAGAAACAAACTTTTGTTTTAGTCCGGCAGAAAAAACAGCAAGGACCTTCACAGGCACTTGCTGCCAAACACAAATTATGTTGAAAATCGTTTAGTCTTCCGTGATAACTGAAAACTCAGCAATTCCAACACGTTTTACGTTATCAACAATTCGTGTTGCCTTAAAAACTAATTTTTTGCCCTTGACAGGAGCAAAATGTATTTCTTGTTCAATCGGGTTATGTTTGATGTTTGAGAACTCGCCCGAAGCCACGACCTTTCCATCCACTGACAATTGATAGTTTGAAATATGTCCCTGCGAATCGCGTCCCTGATTAGGGGTGTAAACAAAACCGCTTATCGTATGAGGGGCGGCCAACTCTACTACTATTTCGTTTTTGCCTTCGGGCAGATAATAGGTGGAATAACCGTTTCCGTCAAACATGAGATTTGTCCGCTCATCGGCAGGGCTGGTCACCTTGTAATCGGCTGCTGGCAGGTCGAAACGGCGGCTGGCTACAGGACCGGATTTGCCGGACTGCGCATCATAAGTAATCGCTTTGACGGTTCCTTTCTTGTCTAATGTAAACGGAACTTCATATTTTGCAGACTGTGCCGTCGGCTCCGTTCCATCTGTTGTATAATAAATGTCGGCTCCTTCGCTTTCCACATCTATATGGACTTCATTTTTCGCATTTCGCACGATACGCGGCTGTTCCAACAGCGGGGGAGCCAGGAAGGCTTCCACATTATTAATACATAACGGGCCTTTTGCCTCTGTGAAATGAATGCGCAAAGCATCTGCCGGAGTCGTTTTGAAACGGACGATCCGTTTGTAACCTACTGTCGAAAGCGTATCGGTTGTTTCCACCGGCAGCCATTTGCCATCCTTTTCCACTTCAAGCGTAAAGGCGCATACACGTTGTCCAAGAGGTATATACTCTTGAATCATCACCCGGTTCAGCGAAGTCCCTGTCGGTAACGGGAAAGTCAGCGAGCCCGACGTCATCCCGTCGGAAGTAGCCCAATAAGAATCCCAGTTGTTGTCCGTCACATTCGATGCTTTATAAGCACCCCCACGGGTTTCGCTTGCTTTTGGCTGGATACCTGCCAAAAGATTATCTTTCAATTCTGCTTGGATCGTATGATACCAGTCGACGGCACGTGCCGAATCGACCGGATGAATCTGTCCGTTCAGTGCTACCGGGAAGTTCAGCAGGAAGTTGGCATTATGCCCCACACTGCGATAATACAAATCGACCAGATTCGGAACAGTACGAACCTGATGATCTTCACGATGATGATAGAACCACCCCGGACGGATCGATACGTCGCATTCTCCCGGCAACCACTGGTTTCCGTCTTTCATTCCCCATTGGTTTTGTGTATAATGTGTCTCCTTGTCCAACGAATAGGGCGACCAGTTTGTTTCGCCGGCCCAACCGGACTCGTTGCCGATCCAGCGGATATCGGGAACCGTTCCGCCGAAGATCATCGCTTCCGGATGTTTCGCTTTGATCATTTTTCGGGCAGTCTCGTAGCCGTAATAGGTTTTCGGATCGATCGAACGCGTTTCATTCGTTCCACCGTACCAGCCATTTCCTCCGTTCGCCCCGTCAAACCAGAACTCGAACAACGGACCGTAGTTGGAGATCAGTTCGTTGATTTGCTCATGATAGGTCTTCTGGTATCCTTCCCACCCATATTCGGCATTATGACGATCCCAGGGAGAGAGGTAAAGCCCGAACTTCAAGCCGTGCTTCTTGCAGGCATCGGACAATTCGCGAACCATGTCGCCCTTTCCGTTTTTATAAGGCGAGTTAGAGATATTATAGTCGACCGTTTTGGTCGGCCAAAGGCAAAAGCCGTCGTGATGCTTAGCTGTCAGGATCACCCCTTTCAGGCCGGCCGCTTTGATGATACGTACCCATTGTTCGCAATCCAGGTCTGTCGGATTGAATGTTTCCGCAGGTGTATTCCCATAGCCCCATTCCAAATCATTGAATGTGTTCAACCCGAAATGCACGAATGCATAATTCTCCATTTTCTGCCATTTGATCTGCTCCGGCGTCGGAACCGGCAAAACAGGTGCGGGCGGCTCTACTTCCTTGCAGGAAAGAAATAACCCGGCAAACATACCGGTGATTAAAAGATTCTTTGTGTTCATGTTGTTATTTTGTAAATAAGATCTGCTGGTTTTTCCCTTCTTTTATTCGGGAAACTAATTTGTATGTATCCGTTTTCACTTTCCCCTTGACAAATTCCGGGATATTATACGATTTGGTGAGAAATGTATAATATTCCGTTGATTTCTGAGGCAGGACGAACGGCTTTGAGAGAACGCCTCTTTCACCGACATGGGCAATGAAAGGACGTGTGTACAAGCCATCCAAACGACGGCTGCTGAATACCACCCACTTGCTGTTGGACGACCAGGAATGATAACTGTCCGTATCAGGGCTGTTCGCTTCTTCTGTTGGAACTTGCGCACCCGTGCTCAGGTCGAACATGCACAGATCCGCATCTTTGTGCCAGATAGGGAAGGTGCCGTAAGATGTCGTTGTACAAAGCAGATATTTTTCGTCTGGCGAGACACGGGGAAACAAAATGCTTTGCCCTTCTGTTTCCGCTTGAAAGATCGTGTCGACAACAGAACCGAAAGTCCGGCTTTCAGGATCAAAAGAAACGCGGCAAAGACTATAACGAAGGTCACGCAATTCGCCCGGAACTTTCAATGCCGGGGCGGAACAAAAGTAAAGTTGTTTTCCATCCGGTGAAAAAGTCGGGAATGTTTCAAAACGTTTTTTTGAGAATAGTGCTTGAGTCGTGACGATTTCCTGTTTTTCTACATCGTAGACGACTACATCCGATGCCTTGTCATATACTTCTGTACGATGTACCGGATGCGTATCCTGGGTTGTATTATTGATGGAAAAAGCAACAAACTTTCCCGAAGGATGCCAGGAAGGGTAGACCAATGCCGATATCGTCCGATCGGTTTTCGTATCGAACGTTTCTATCCGGTCGCCATCCACAAACACGGTACAGCCATACTTTGCACGGACATGGAACAGCATTTTGTCCGGGTCCTGCATGCAAAACGAATGGCAGTTCATGCAATTATTATCCGTCAGGCGGTTTTCCAGAATCGGTTCCTGATCGAAAGAGGATAATTCGCGTTGATAGATTCCCATCTCGTTCCATAGCTGGTAACCAGGATCGATCAGGCGGTAAGCGATATACGGATCGATCGGGTCTTCGGAAACCCGGATATGAAACGGAAGAAAGGCATTCCATTTCCCTTTTTCTTCTGTCAGGACAGATACCTCTACCTGTTTCCCTTTTGCCGCAGTCAATAACTTTTCCCAGTCTGTATCGGGAATGGAAAAGGCTCCGTTGGAGGCGTAAACGGTAAATGCATATCCTTCGGTTGTAAATACCGCGCATGCTTTCCCTTCCGTTTGCACGGCAAAATTCAAAGGTGCGATCGATTGCGGTATGGTTACGTCAATATAATCCGGATAGATGGCCGGCAGTTCATCTATCTGCCCGGAGACGGCAGGTGGCTGGTTGGAAGAACATCCTTCCAACAACAAAAGGAATATGCAAAAAAGCAATTGTTTCATTTGTCCATCATATTAAACATATAATAGTACCAATACGTTTTGCCATACTCGGAAGCCAAAGCGACCGCAGGATTCTGCCCCGAACGGGAAATATCTTGCACTTTCTGCATAAAAGCGATCGCTCTGTTCCTTACTTTGATGCTCACCCCATGCTCTAACCAGAAGTGCGGATCATTGGGACTGCAAATCACGATTGCCTCCTGCTGGCATTCCGTCATATCGCGCCAGGCGGGAGAACGGTATAAGCTCTCCTGCAAGGTTTTATAAGTTTCAATATCTTTGTTCAACAGTAAAAACGAAGTCAAATATGCTAATCCTGCTTTATTATCCGGACAAGCCGGGAGCAAGTTTGTTAATGAACTGACAGGATCTGTATATAGTTTTGCAGCAGAGGCTTCGGCCTTCCAACAGCGACGTTTCATTCCTAAAATTTTATCTTCCTCGACTGCTTTATCATTGTAAAGAAATCGACGGTGAGCAGTAGCCCAATCCTTATAGAACCAAGTCTTTTCCAACAATTGAATATATTTATCCGCAATCGGATAGGACCCTGTTATCAGATTTGTCTCTATCAGCCTTTTCAGCATCCGCGGATTACCGGAAGAACGAGAACTGACAAACGCTTCAAAAGCGAATTTTTGTGCTGCGCTTATTATTCCCATACAATAATACAGATCACTATGCAGTTGTGCTGTATAGATCGACTGATCCCAATGTAGCATCAAGGTTTCAATACCGTGTTGAGGATAATCTAACAATCTCTCTGAAAGTTGGCCTTTATGTGCCAAAGCTAAGTTTAAACCGCACATTCGGCGTTTAGACAATACATCATGGTTAAATTCACTGATAACAAGGTCCCACTGTTCCGTCCGGAGCAAATAGTCCTGCTTCATGGAATGCTGTGCATCCAATTTCCCAAAATGAAAGATACCTTGATAGACCAATAGAAACATGATTGCCCATTGTACCCCTTCCCATATACATTTCCCTTTTAGAGAAACGGGTTCTTTGTATCGTTTCAAATAAGCAACCAGAAGCATTGTCATAGGTAATGCATACCATGCATAATATATCCCGGATACTGTTTGTAGTGGATTACAATAAGCCTCTGGTAAAAACGCTAAAGTTAAATTTCTACTATATCCTAAGTAAGTACCTGCAATTGCTGAAAGTGCGGCAATCAACAAATAAATAATACTAATATATTTTTTCTTTCCATTGGTTAAAAACTCAAAGAACAATGCCGATATAGCAAATAAATGTACGATAGGACCTGCTATTCCATATAAAATAGGAATGATGCAAATGCCATAAATAAATTTTATTCGTGTTTTTATGTTTGTATATAGCCATAGAAAAAGCAATAAAAATAAATAAGCAATAGTTCCTTGTTCATAATAATCATAGTCTAAACTAATAATTAGTAAAGATAGCCAGGGTAACAGGAAAATAAGAGGTAAATCGTTTCGTGAGTTAATCTTTTTCAGTATTAATGATGATAATAAAGCCACTAAAGTTAAAAGTAGAGCAGAAATGATAGGTCCTGTCCAAAATACCACATAGAATTGAGAGAGAAATTCCGATATATAAATAGCGACACCACCAGCCTGCTTCAGTGTTTCAGTTAGGTACTGTGATGTAAATTGAAACATTTGTAGCTGTTCCTTAAAAGGGAATAAATAGCAGAAGAAATAATAAAAGACTATTATTTGACTAATAAATAAAAGAATATTTAATATTAAGTCTTTCTTGTTCATATAAAATCCCGTTTTGAACATCTACTGTATACATGCCAGATTTCGGAACATTTATGATGTGTGTAACTCTCTATATATTCTATAGGGTTGTAATATAAACGTCCTGTTAGCCAGCAGACAATAAGATAAGTAATATATTCTCATTATATTTTATTGAGGGAAATAAAGAGGGAAGGCTAACCTTCCCTCTCGTATGAGATTTATTCCCAACCCGGATTTTGTTTTAGAAGAGAACCATGGCTTGCAGACAATGTAATCTGACTTGTTGGGATAGGATAGTACAGACGCTTGTCGTTTCCTGTCCATTTACGGCCGGCTTCGTTCAAACTTTTACCAGAATACATGCGGATATAAGTTTTACCATTATATTCGATTAAATCACGGGCTGTTGATCCTTCGAATACTTCAGGTTGGTATAACGCTTTTACTTTATCTGTAACACGCATGCCTAGATATGTTTTAGGATTTTCGAATAGTTTCATCGCATTCCAACGCATGATATCATCATAACGGAAACCTTCCAAAGCCAACTCGATACGACGTTCACGGCGGATTTCATATAACAACGGAGTTATAGAATACCCATAATCAACCGGATTCAGATCGGCTACTGGAGATACTGTTAAATGTTTCATCTCAACACGGTCGCGCAATTTATTAATCGTCTCATCCAAAACAGCCTGTGTGCATTCACCTAATTCGCATTTGGCTTCAGCGTAGATCAGCAGGATTTCTGCGTAACGGAAAACAAACCAGTCGTAAGAAGATGTTTTCACTGCATCTTGTTGGCTCTGGCTTGCTGACACCAATTTGATAGGTGAGTATCCTGTGGCAGTCCCGGTTAATCCCGGAGCTGAATGGATATTTGTTCCTGGTTCTTCAGACGGACTAAATTCCTTTTTATCATCAATACCGGAATTTACTACACGCATACCATTGCTTTTGACCGTATATGGACGATATTTACTGTCTATAATCTGATACATACGAGGATCGCGGTTTGCCATTTCATCATCCAGTGTTTCATCTCCCTTGTATTCACTACTGTTTGCAATAGGCAAACCGTCCTTGCAAAGGAATGATTCTGCAAAATCTTTAGAAAGGCCGACTCCTCCACCACGAGCGAGATTATGAGTCAATACGTCTGCTTCGAAAACACGTGCTAAAATACATTCTTTATTAGTCGTTAAATCCTCTTGTGTAAACTGGTTTGCATAATACAAGGGATAATCGGCAAAAGCAGACTGGTTTGCTCCGGCATCCGAGCCTTGTACGATATCGTAAAGACCACTATCCATCACTTCTTTGGCAAGAGTCGCCGCTTTTTGTAATAATTCCTGAGATGTAGGTGATGTCGAAACATTATGATACTTTTTATATGTTCCATAATGTAGGCAAACACGGGCTAAAAATGTACGAGCGGCATCTTTATGTAAAGCACCTACCTCTGCTGCACTTTTTTCCGGTAACCATTCAATTGCAAATTCCAGATCTTCGATAATTTTCCCTAGTACAAAGTCACGGTCGTCACGTGCTTTATACAATTCGTCAATATCGGCAGTTGTCAAATCCTTTTCATACCAAGGAACATCTCCAAATGTCTTGATTTTATCGAAATAATCGAAAGCCCGGAAAAAGCGAATTACGGCAACAACCGGATTTACTTCAGATTCTGTCGCATTTACCCGTTGGTAACGAGTCATAAAATAGTTTAGATTACGAATATTGTTCCAATACCATTTTGAATCGAAATTTGCTTCAGAAGGTATAACCCATTCGTTGAACAACCATTGGTCGGGAGAAGCGACCAGACGATTGTCACTTCTTTCATCAAGAGTATTTAAATCATCCAAATTTTCACTTCCATCTGCCCTTAAACCTTTTCCTGTCAGGTTCATGTAAAAGCCTTTGGCATAATTTTCCAAATCGCTAACTGTATTCCAGTAGCTATTGTCGGTAATGCTGTCTTTTGGATTGAGGTCTGTCACGTCACAAGCCGTAAATCCTCCTAACAAACCAAGACTTAATCCTAATAAGATATGTTTAGTTTTCATTGTCATCTTTCGTTTTTTACAGTGTTAAATTTAATCCAATTGCAACTTTTCGATTAATCGGGTATGTCATTCCTCCCAATGTTTCGGGATCGAAGGCATCGTTCAGAGGAGTGATAGTGAGTAGGTTTTCTCCTGTCACATATAATCTCAAACGAGAAATGCCCCACTTTGTCGTTAGATTCTTCGGAATTGTGTAACCTACCGTCAAATTCTTCAAACGCCCGTAAGCTGCACTTTGTAAATAACGGTCACTTGTGACTCTGTTACCGCCATTTTGCCATCCTGGTCTTGGAAAATAAGCATCTGTATTTGTTTCTGTCCAATAATCAAGGGCCGGAGTATATGGAACATCCCATTGGCTGGTGAATCCCCAGAACTGAGCGCCACTCAACATATAGTCACGTTTTCCTGTTCCTTGCCAAAACATCTCGAAATCGAAGTTCTTATAATCAAATCCAACGGTAATACCAAATTGATAACGAGGTGTTTTATTACCTATGATACTCTTATCACCCGGGTTATAGATTGTTTCTTCCCCTTTTGTGATTTTACCATCATTATCTAAGTCTTCGTATTTTACATCACCCGCACCCCATTTTCCAGCATAAAGTTCGCTTTGGTCTATTGTTGCAGCTTCATCGTCTGATTGGAAAAGGCCGTTTGAGTGATATCCCCAAATCTCACCAATCTTTTGTCCTACATAATATTTACCATCACCATCACTTTGTGAATAGAAACCTGCGTCATTTCCGGCATATTTGGTAATAGTTGCCTGATAGTCAGATAAAACACCTTTTACCCAATAAGAAAATCCATTTTCTAATCGATCATTCCATCCTAAAGAAAGTTCCCAGCCTATGGTCTTCATGTCAGCAGAGTTACTTTTAGGAACACTGGCGCCCAATGTTGCAGGTAAAGTTGCTCCGGCTACCAACATGTCTTTTGTATTTCTACGATACCAGTCAAATGTTCCCGTCAGTCGATTATTCAGAAATGAAGCATCAAAACCGAAGTCCATTTGAGTGACTGTTTCCCAAGTAAAATCAGGAGCGACAAGCCCCGGTGCTTTTACAATAACAGGTTTGGAGCCGTTAATCAAATAATTGTAGGAAGAATTCGTCCCATATGTTGCTAAATATGGGAAATTACCTAGATCATCCATTACCTGATTTCCCAATGAACCATAAGAACCACGGATTTTCATATTATTCCACCAACCTTTTAACGGCTGCCAGAAATTTTCTTCTGAGATACGCCATGCTGCGGAAACAGATGGGAAGAATGCATAACGATGATCTTTTGCAAACTTGGATGAACCGTCATAACGGCCGTTAACTTCGAGTAGATAACGTTGTTTGTAATTGTAATTGAAGCGGAAGAAGAAACCATTAATTGCCCAATATGTATCTTCTGAAGACATGCTTTGTTCACCTGTCGCCAAATCCAAGTCAGGAATATCTTCAACAATCAGATTGGTACGTTTTGCATTATATTTTTTGTTGGATTTCTTTTCTTGGTTATAACCGGCCATAATCTTAAAGTTATGCGTATTTTCTAAAAATGATTTAGAATATTCTGCAAATGCATTGAATGCATAGTAGTAATCTTCATTTGTAGTATAATTTGCATAACTTGGCTTTGTCCAACCATAAAGAGCTTCTGTTCCAGCTACAGCCGTATAATCTGTAAATGTCCGTTGAACCTCTGATGCATTCTTGCTATAAATATTATATGTATAATCAGCATTGATAACCAATCCTTCCAAAGGAGTGATTTTTACAGCACCTGTCAACCATAAATCGTTGATTTTATATTTGGTATATCCGCCTAAATCTCCTACAGCAGCGGGATTTGTGTTCCCGTTCTGACCTGAATAGTTGTTAATACCTTCTTCTTTATAGATATAATCGCCTGAAGTTTGGATACCTAAGTTAGAATCATTGATGGCTGCTGCGCCAGGACTATAAACGAGTCTTCCTGTATGGCCAAAACGTACAGGCATTAACGGGCTTAAGTCATTTTTCAACATACCTCCATAGGCATCGATTCCAGCTGTAGAGTTGGTAATGGGGTGATCCTCTGTTGAATAATTAAGCAGCACATAAAGATTGGAACATTCCACATAAAGCTCAAAATCAAAACACAGCGAACCTAAAAACTGTTTGATAATATCTGTTGCACGATCTGCTAAAAAAGATATGCAGTTATCGTCATGACCAATTCTGTCAAAACGGATTCCTAAAATCTGAAAAATACCTTCACGAAACCGGAAATGAAACTGGGCATTTACAGCCTCAATAGAAGAATCTCCCTTTCTTTCACTGCTTCCATAGATCAGTTGGGAAATAAATCCCGTCCGAAGTCTTTCAGCATCATTTTTCAATGCAAGACGCACCCGCTCCTCAAAATCCAACTGCTCATTCCTCTCACGGCAGATATCTACTATTTTTTCCAGTGTTTCCCTTAATTCATCTTTACGAATAGGCTTTAACAGGTAATTTCGAACTCCGTAGCGAATAGCTGTCTGCGCATATTCAAAGTGCCGATAACCGCTGATAATAATAATTTCTGTATCTGGACATATTTTTTTAGTTCGTTCAATCAGTTCCATCCCATCAATCCCAGGCATCCTGATATCCGTTATCACAATATCCGGCCTATATTCCATAATCTTTTTTACAGCATCTACCCCATTAGATGCCACTGCAGCTACCTTCAGTCCCAGAGATTTCCAGTTAATCAGCTTTTCAATCAGCTGGCAGATTTTCTCCTCATCATCTGCAATCAAAACCTTCAGCATAATATCCTCATATTTTTCATTTTTGGTCTTATTTGAATAATCAGTTGCGCTTTCAGTTTATCATCTTACCACATATTTGCCAAGCAAAAGGGGATTTTTTACAAAT
>ENA-OOZX01002215-OOZX01002215.1-human-gut-metagenome-genome-assembly--contig:-NODE-2215-length-10557-cov-2.587031_pt1 | contig 10557 bp, 11 predicted proteins | sample MGYA00241048_ERZ501412 | MGnify/ENA primary metagenome ERZ501412 (study PRJEB25962, sample SAMEA2042518) | human gut metagenome | biome: human gut; feature: human-associated habitat; material: faeces... | reverse complement strand
GTTGGCAACGACCGGAAACGCAGCCCCTGGATGCCCCTTGAAACGCCGGCACAGGGCTCTTTTTCGGCGCTTATCTTTCCCGATTCCCAGTCCGCTGATTACAGCGGCTGGAAGGCCCTTGCTCAAAAGGCCTTTAAAGACCATCCTGACGTGTCCTTTTTTGTGAATATGGGGGACCTTGTGGATAACGGGGAGCATGCCTACCAGTGGGATGCCTGGTTTGATGCCCTTCAAGGCGTGATTGAACGGATCCCCGTGGCTCCCCTCCTCGGCAATCATGAGACCTATACCCTTGATTGGAAAGTGCGCCGACCTCTGGCTTATCTCCAGCTTTTTCAGCTGCCTGCAGGCGATGCCCGCTATGCCGGGGAATTTTATTCCTTTGATGTCGGGGAGGTCCATTTTACGGTCCTCAATACCCAGGACAGTGAACTCAAGGCGTGGGAACCGAATCTTCTTAAGGATGAGGCGGAATGGCTGCGGCGTGATCTGGCAGGAACAAAAAAGAAATGGAAAGTCGTTCTTATGCACCGTGATGTGCTGCAGTATGGATTTGCCTCAAGACCGACCCCGCGGGAGGAAGGTTTTTCTGATACAGGACGCTTTTTTATGCCCATTTTTGACGAGGCTCAAGTGGATGCCGTGCTTACGGCCCATCTCCATACCTTCCGGGACCGCGGGCATATCAAGGGGTTCCGCCGTGATGAAACAGGGCCCCTTTACCTTTTGACCGGGGTTGCCGGTGATGTGCAGTACCCGGGGCTATGGAAGCAGCATGCCCTTGACAAGATGGTGGCACCCCAACCGGAGGATAGGAATTATCTGCTTCTTCGGGCTTCAAATGAGGCCTTGGAGTTTATCTGTTATGACAAAAATGGACGAAAGATGCACGCCGTAACCGTTACAAAATAGCTGGAGGAAAGGAAAGCGCCGCGCTTTTCCTTATGCTGCCTTGAGGATAAATTGGCCTGACGGAGCGCTTAAAATATGGTAAAATAAAAAGGTTAAAATAAGTTTTTGGGGGAAAGGAAATTTAGCCATGAAAAAGCAAATCATCACCGTCCTGGTCCTCGGCGCGATTGCAGCCATGCCCTTTTCGGCAGCGGTAAGCGCCGCGGAAAGTGCCCAGTGGCGGAAATATACAACCAGGGCCAAACAAAGAGCTGCCGAGGAAGCGGCTGCTAAGGAAGAAAAAGATAAAGAAGCGGCTCTTGCCCGTCAAAAAGCAGAAGAAGTCCTTTCCAACGAGCCTCTGTGGAAACGCTATACGAGCCGCGGCAAAGCGGCACGAGAAGCGCTTGCGGGAAAAGGCCTGACTGGAGAAGCCCTTGGAACTTCAACCGGAGAAGAGGCTGCACCTAAAAAGACCGTGCAGCCTGAAACATCGGCCCAATCCGTGGCGGGGAGAAAAGAAATGGCAGCCGGCCCAGCCAAGAAATGGATGTGCCCCAAAAAATGGCGGATCCTATCGCGGAAAAGGCCAAAGCAAAATCTGTGGCGGAACAGGAAGAGCCTTCCTGGAAAAAGTATTTGAGACGGGCGGAAGAAAAAAATAAAATGAGGCAGGAATCTACGGAAGAAGCGGCAACATCCTCCCAAAAAGGAAACAAGCTTTCAACCCTTGAGGAAGAATCTCTTCCCACCGTGCCGAGTGACAAGGAGGCTGCCTGGGAACTGGCTGCCATGAACTCCCACTATGAAGTCTATTTTGATTCCCGTTCCCTAAGCTATGATAAAGAGACGGGCATACTGACGGTCTGGAACAAATGGGTCCGCCGGGGAGGCAACACGACCTTTCTTTATTCCCGTTACGATGTGAGACTCAAGACCTATATGGACCTGTACCGCGCGGATTACAGCCGCCGGCAGGGCACCATGATCAGCGAGTCCACCGTCCGTGACAGCGCTTGGACGCCCTTATCTCCTCATACGCTGGGGATGGAGTTATCCCAGGCCTTAAACGCGTATCTGCTCAACCAATAAGGCGGGAAGCCGAAGAGAGCGCACAGTTCCTTGCCTTTCCTTGGCGTACGTGTTATAATGAACGATAGAAAACTGAGGCAAACCTTGGAGAGTGGGTATTTATACCCGCTCTTTCGTTTACAAGGAGCAAAAGGAGCATGCTCCCAGTCGATTTTCCTTCTCCCTGGAAGTGGGGAGGGGGCAGCAAGGTGCGGACCGATGTTTTGCTCCAATATCCGGTGCTCTCCGGAATCATGAATGAAAAAGAAGCAGGTGCCAAATGGACAAAAAGAAAATCGTGGAACAGGTCAGCGAGCTCGCCCTTCCCATTTGTGAAGCGTGCGGCGTAGAACTTGTCGATGTGGAATATGTCCGGGAACGGGACTGGTATCTCCGGGTCTACATCGATAAAGAAGGGGGTATCGATATCGATGACTGCACGGCTGTAAGCGGTGACCTTGAAAAAGTATTGGATGAAAAAGACGTCATCAAGGAACAGTACTATCTGGAAGTCTCTTCCCCCGGGATTGACAGACCGCTTAAAAAGGACAGTGATTACGTCGATCACTATGGAAAAAAGATTGATGTATCCTTTTATGCCCCGTTTGAAGGCAAGAAGGTGCAGACCTATGAACTCGTCAGCCACGATGAAGCCCATTTGGTCGTGAAAAACTTCAAGAAACAGAAAGTGACCCTGGAGCGGTCGCTTATTTCATCTGTCAGACCACATTTGGATTTTTAAGGGAGGATTTTACAAGTGAATGCGGATTTTGTAAGAGCCATTGCGCAGCTGGCCAAGGAGAAGCATATTTCTCCGGACGTACTGTACAGTGCGGTGGAAGAGGCGCTCATCACAGCCTATAAGAAGAATTTCGGCTCCACTCAGAATGTCAGGGTTTCCATGAACAAGGAAAATGGGGAAATCCACGTCTATGCGCAGAAAAATATCGTAACGGAAGTGGAAAATCCCCTGACCGAAATCAGCCTTGACGAAGCGTTCAAGCTGAACCCGCGCTATCAGGCGGGGGACGTTGTGGAAGAAGAAGTGACGCCCAAGAACTTTGGCCGCATTGCTGCCCAAAATGCCAAACAAGTCATTGTCCAACGCATCCGCGAAGCAGAGCGAGGGATGGTCTACGAAAAGTATTCCGATCGGGAAAACGATATTGTTACCGGAACTATCCAGCGCATCGAGGGCCGCAACATCTTTGTCGATCTGGGCACGGCCGAGGGAACGCTCCTTCCCAACGAACAGATTCCGGGGGAAACCTATGAATACCATCAGCGGATCAAATGTTATGTGGTCGAAGTCAAAAAGACGACCAAGGGGCCGCAAATTATCCTGTCACGGACCCATCCTGGTCTTTTGAAACGTCTTTTTGAATTGGAAGTGGCGGAAATCCAGGATGGAACTGTCATCATTGACAGCGTTGCCCGTGAACCGGGGATGCGCAGCAAGATTGCGGTCCACAGCACCAATCCCAGTGTTGACCCTGTTGGTGCCTGCGTCGGTCCTAAGGGAATGCGTGTCCAGACCGTTGTTGATGAATTGGGCGGCGAAAAGATTGACATTGTCAAATACAGTGACAATCCGGAAGAATATGTCGCCAGCGCCCTTTCCCCATCGAAGGTCGTATCGGCAGCCGATGCCGAACACAAGATTTGCCGTGTCGTCGTGCCTGACTTCCAGCTTTCCCTTGCTATTGGCAAGGAAGGCCAGAATGCTCGGCTTGCAGCTAAACTCACTGGCTGGAAAATCGACATCAAGAGTGAGACCCAGGCTCGTGAAAGTGCGGAAGCCGCAGCTGGTGAAGAAAACGGGGATGAAGCATGAAGGTCAAGAAGATCCCGCAGCGGAGCTGTATTGGCTGCGGCACCAAAAAGGACAAGAAGGATCTGATTCGCATCGTTCGGACACCGGATGGGGACATTGTCCTTGACCGGACCGGAAAAAAGGCGGGCCGCGGTGCCTATGTCTGTGATGATCCCAGCTGCATCCAAAAAGCCTTTGCTTCAAAGAGCTTGGAACGGGCTTTTGACATACCTGTATCCAAGGAATGCAAGGATGCCTTGTTAGAGGAACTGAAAAAATCATGAAGACCGATGAACAGCTCTATTTTGCTTTGGGCCTTGCCCAAAAGGCAGGAAAGACCGCATCTGGCGATATGGCCGTCAGCGAAGCCCTGAAAAAGGGAATGGGTTGCTATGCTGTCCTTGCCGAGGACGCAGCACCCCGGACGGTCGAAAAAGTGGTGGCTCTCTGCAAAGAGACCCATGTTCCTTTTACCAAACGTCTTACAGCCGCAAGGCTTGGCCAAGCCCTTGGGAAGGCCCCTCGCGCTGCTGTCGTGTTATTAGATAAGAACTTTATGAAAATGATGATATAGTCGTTTTACTGGAGGTGTGCGGATGACAAAATTTAGAATATATGAGATCGCCAAAGAAATCAATGTGGACAGCAAGGAAATCGTGTCTTTCCTGAAGGGCCGCAACATTGCTGTCAAGAGTAACCTGAGCTCCGTCGATGAAGGGGTCCGGCAAACGGTCCTCAAGGAAATGGGCCGCAAGGGAAATGGACCCAAAGCCTCGCAAAAGGTTCAGGCGCCTCAGCAATCTTCTGGCCAGCCGAAGGAACGAGTTGCTCCCAAGGCTGCTCCTGTTCATCCAGCGCAGCCTGCTCAGAAAGACCAGCAGCGGGAAGACCGCCGCAAGGAAGGCCACAATCAGCAGGGAAGCCAACATGGCGACCATAACGGTCATGGCGGGGAGAGCCGTCGCCCTGACAATCGGGACCGTCAAAACAGCGGCCGCATGAATCAGCAAAATGGTCAGCGCACTCAGCATAATGGAGCAAGCACTGCCCATAATGACCATAATGATCGCAGCCGCGGCAGCCAGCAGAACCATGGCAGAGCAAATGGGAATGGCCCCCGTCATAATGACAATCGGGATAACCGCGGCGGTACCAGCAATAACCGCCGCAGCCAGAACAATCCCCGCAATAACGGCGGTCCGCAAAACAGCGGATTCAATATGAACAGCCCCCATGCCGGAAAGGATATGGGAAAAAGAAACCAGAACTTCGGACATAAGGAGAAAAAGGAAAAAATCAAGGGATCGTACGCAAGCCGCGATACACGCCCCTTACGCAGTGCAGATCATATGATGAAAAACCATAAACACAAAAACAACAACCAGGCCGCACCGAAAAAGCAGGCTGAAGTCGTTCGTCCGACGAGCATTGAAGTAGGCGAGAGCATCAGTGTCAAGGACTTTGCCAAACTTTTGTGCCGCGATGTCAATGAAGTCATCAAGAAGCTCTTCCTCTTAGGGAAGATGGTGACCATCAATCAGGAAATTGACCATGAAACGGCCGAGCTCGTAGGTATGGACTTCAACTGTGAAATCAAGGAACCGCCTCCTGAACAGGATCCGACGGAACTTCCGGAAGTCGAAGATGATCCGGCCAAACGCAAGCCCCGTCCCCCTGTTGTTACCGTCATGGGTCACGTTGACCATGGGAAGACGTCCCTTCTTGACGCTATCCGTAAGACCAATGTGACGGCCCGTGAAGCTGGCGGGATTACGCAGCACATCGGTGCCTACCGTGTTATTTGCCAAGGCAGGCCCATTGTCTTTTTGGATACGCCGGGCCATGAAGCCTTTACGGCCATGCGTGCCAGAGGGGCTCAGGTCACGGATATTGCTGTCCTTGTTGTTGCCGCGGACGACGGCGTCATGCCCCAGACACTGGAAGCCATCAACCATGCCAAGGCCGCCAATGTGCCTGTTATCGTTGCCATCAACAAAATCGATAAAGAAGGGGCCAACCCTGACTTTGTCATGCAGCAGCTGTCCGAACACGGTCTCATTCCGGAAGCTTGGGGCGGCGATACCATCATGGTTCCTGTTTCGGCCCGCCAGAAGACGGGGATTTCCGATATCCTTGAAATGATTCTCTTGGAAGCCGATATGCTCGAATTGAAAGCAAACCCCGACCTGCCCGCCCATGGTACCATCATTGAAGCTAAACTGGATAAGGGCCGTGGACCGGTGGCAACGGTCCTTGTTGACCGCGGGACGCTCCATATCGGTGATTCCATCCTTGCTGGAACAACTTATGGCAAAGTCCGTGCCATGGTCAACGACCGGGGTGAAAAAGTAAAGAAGGCCGGCCCTTCTACGCCGGTTGAGGTCCTGGGCCTCAACGATGTGCCAGAAGCCGGTGACTTCCTTGATGCAACGGATGAACATACGGCGCGCGTTGTTGCTGAAAAACGGCTGGATAAGCAAAAGATGGACGAGCAGAAGAAAGCCAAGGTTTCCCTTGATGATATCTTTAGCCGTATCCAGGAAGGGGAAATGAAGGACCTGAACATCGTTGTCAAAGCCGATGTCCAAGGAACCATCCAGGCCCTTGAACAGGCCCTTACGAATATCAAGAACACGGAAGTCAAGGTTGTGATTGTGCACTCCGGTGTCGGTACGATCAACGAATCGGACGTCATGCTCGCCAGTGCTTCCAATGCCCTCATCATTGGCTTCAACGTTCGTCCTGATGCCAATGCGCGCAAAGCTGCCGAGACCGAACAGGTCGATATCCGGACCTACCGCGTCATCTATGATGCCCTCAATGATGTTGAAGCGGCTATCAAGGGGATGCTGGCACCGAAGTTCCGGGAAAAGATCATTGGCCATGTTGAAATCCGTAAGGTTATTCCCATCAACAAGAACCTTATTGCCGGTGCTTATGTCAAGGACGGGAAGATTACGAGAAACGCCAAGATTCGCCTTGTCCGCGACGGAATCATTGTCCATGAAGGTGAACTTGATTCCCTGCGCCGCTTCAAAGATGATGTCAAGGAAGTTGCGGCCAGCTATGAATGCGGTCTCACCCTTGCCGACTATCGCGATATCAAGGAAGGCGACCAGCTCGAAGTCTACATCATGGAAGAAGTCGCAGCTGACTAAGGAGAAGTACTATGTCAAAATTACGGGCTGAAAAACTTCAGGCCCTGATCAAACAGGAATTGAGCAATATGCTGCTGCGTGAAGTCAAGGACCCGCGTGTAAAATTTGTTACCATTACGGGCGTTGAAGTCACAAATGAACTCAGCTATGCCAAGATCTATGTGAGCCTTTATGGCTCTGAAAAACAGCAGGAGGAGGCCTGGAAAGGCCTTCAGAGCTGCCTGGGATATTTCCGGACGGAAATTGCCAAACGCATCAAACTTCGGATGGCGCCCCATTTAAGCTTCCATAAGGATACGTCCATGGAATACTCGGCTCATATTGAGTCTATCCTGAAGGAAATCAAAGAGAAAGAAGACCATCATGAGTAAAAACGTGGGCTATCAGGAAACGTGGAATCTCATTATGACGGCTTCCCGCATTGCCATCGTCAGCCATATCGGCCCTGATGGGGATACGACGGGATCCGGGCTTGCCCTTGCTGAAGCACTCCGTCAAAAGGGAAAGACGGTGCACCTTCTTGTGGATGATGTCATTCCCCCGACCTATCGATTCATGCCCGGTGCGGATGGGTACCATCAGGTGGCGGAAGGGGAGACCATTCCCACGGATCTTACTGTTGTGGTTGATGCTAGCTCCAAGGACCGGATGGGGGCCAATGAAGCGGCCTTGTCATCTCCCATCCTCAACATCGATCACCATATTTCTAATACGCATTACGCCGACTACCTGCTCCTTGACCCAAAGGCAGCGGCAACCGGTGAGGTCATTTACCGGCTCTTTAAGGAAAATCACGTTCCCATCAATAAAAATATGGCCATCTGCCTTTATACGGCAATTGTCACGGACTGCGGCTTCTTTAAGTATGGAAATACGACGCCGGCGTGCATGATGGCTGCCGCAGAGCTTCTGCCTTATGGCGTCCATCCCGACGAGATTTCCGATATCCTGGAGATGAAATCAAGGGAGACCATCGAACTGCTGGCCAAGGTCCTGCCGACGCTGACCTTCTATGAAGGTGGAAAGATCAGCACCTTGGAAATCCATCATGACCTTTATCAAAAGGAGATTTCTACGGACAGCTTCATCTACTATCCCCGCTATATTGAAGGCGTGGAAGTGGCCGTGGTCTTCAAGGCTGTGGAAGAAGATGAGACGCGGGTCAGCATGCGTTCCCGTTCGGTCGATGTCAGTCAGATCGCCCTTTCCTTTGGCGGCGGTGGGCACGTGAAAGCTGCGGGATGTACCATCAAAGCGCCTCTTCCCGAAGCCAAAGAATCATTGATCAAGGCCCTTTCGAAGGCCCTGCAAGGAGCCTGACATGGACGGCATCTTCAATGTGCTGAAACCACCGGGGATGACCAGTCACGATGTTGTCGGCGCCATGCGGAAGATCCTCCAAATGAAAAAAATCGGTCATGCAGGGACCCTTGATCCCATGGCTGCCGGTGTCTTGCCTGTCTTTACTGGGCAGGCAACGCGCTTTTTGGAATATGCGGCCCATGACCGCAAGACCTACCGAGCGGAGCTGACCTTTGGCTTTCGTACCGATACGGGAGATTTGGAGGGAAAAGTCCTTGCGGAAAGTCCTGTTCGGGACCTTGATCTTGCTGAACTCAAGGAAACCCTCCAATCCTTTGTTGGGGAGGGCATGCAGGTTCCCCCCATGTATTCGGCAATCAGTGTGGGCGGCAAAAAGCTCTATAAACTAGCCCGACAGGGGATTGTAGTGGAACGGGAGCCTCGACCCATTACCATCCATGATCTATCCCTTTTGACTTATCGGAAAAAGACCCTGCTCTTTGAAGTCACTTGTTCCAAGGGAACCTTTATCCGGACCCTGTGTGAGGATATTGCTAAAAAGCTTGCCATGGAAGGAACCATGAGTTTTCTTTTACGCACAAAAGTGGGGGACTTCACCTTGGAAAACGCCCATACCTTGGAGGAAATCCAGCAGGACCCCTATGGGACCGCTCTTTCATTGGATGTGGTGCTGCGTCATTTTCCGCATCGTGAGGTCAATGACATCCAAGCCCGCCGCATTGCCCAAGGGGTCGCCACGACGGTTCGCGGCATTGAAGAAGGACAACTTTATGTCATCGAGCGCAACGGTCATGAGGTCATTGGCCTTGCCCGTGCTAAACAAGGACGGCTGTGTCCCCATAAAATCATCTACATTCCGGAGTGATGGCGTACCATGCAAATCATAACAACATTGGATGAACTGAATCAGGCGGTGCTGCCGCCCTCGGCAGCGGCACTGGGAACCTTTGACGGACTCCATAGAGGGCATCAGAAGGTCATCCATACGACCAGGGCCTATGCGAAGGAGCATGGACTTTCTTCCTTGGTCTTTACCTTCAGCAATCATCCCTTGGCTTTTTTGAAGCCGGAAAAGGAACCGCCCCGGCTTCTTTCCAATCCCGATAAGATCGCCCTTCTTGAGGAAATGGGAATTGATATTCTCTGTAACATTCCCTTCACCCGGGAATTGGCCGATCTTTCCGCAGATGGATTTCTCACGCTCCTTGAAGACAAGGGCGTACGGGCCGTTGGGATTGGGACCAATTTCAGCTTTGGCGCCGGCGGTACCGGGAACGTGGACTTTTTGAACAAAGTCCATGAAAAATATGAGCTCACCCTCTTGACCAGTCCTCTTTTGACCTTGGATGGCTGCGTGATTTCCAGTACGCAGATCAGACGGGCCATTGGGGAAGGACAGATCCATAAAGCCAATTTCATGTTGGGACGGCCCTACGTAATCCATGGAACCGTCGTCCATGGGGATAAACGGGGCCGTACCCTGGGGTTCCCCACGGCTAATATCAGCCTTATGAATGCAAAGATTGCCATTCCCCAATATGGTGTCTATGCTGGTCTTGTCAAGGCCAAAGGCGCATGGTACAAAGCCATGCTCAATGTGGGCAACAATCCCACCTTCGACACGGAGGACATCCGGTTGGAAGCCCATCTGTTCGGCTTTGACCGCAATCTTTATGGTGAGACCATCACCGTGAAGCTGATGGAAAAAATTCGTGATGAAATCCGTTTTTCCTCGGCAGAACAGCTGATCCGGCAAATGGAAAAGGATAAAAAAGCGACGCTGCTCATGGATTTTAGTTGCGGCGGCTTCTAAACTATGATATACTACCAACGTGCCCACAAGGGCGAGCCATGACGCTGCCATGCGATCTCCGACGCTGGCTGCAGTTATCGGCATGATCTGTATTGAGGAGGAATTTATTATGTTGACACCTGCAAGAAAAAAAGAACTGATCGAAACCTACCGCATCAACGAAGCTGACACGGGATCCCCGGAAGTCCAGATTGCCATTCTTTCTGAACGCATCAGCTATCTGACAGAACACCTGAAGAACAACAAGAAAGACCATCATTCCCGTCGTGGTCTTCTGAAAATGGTTGGTCAGCGCCGCGGTCTTCTGAATTACCTCATGAAGAAGGATATCGAAAGATACCGCTCCATCGTTGAAAGACTGGGTCTTCGCAAATAATTTCGTACCTGAACCTGAAGCGTCACTGCAAACGTCCGTTTGTGGTGACGTTTTTTTTGGTTCTATAATTTATTTTGGGGCGCTAAAGTGACCGTCCAGATGCGTGTCCTCT
>ENA-OOZX01002208-OOZX01002208.1-human-gut-metagenome-genome-assembly--contig:-NODE-2208-length-10569-cov-7.819574_pt1 | contig 10569 bp, 10 predicted proteins | sample MGYA00241048_ERZ501412 | MGnify/ENA primary metagenome ERZ501412 (study PRJEB25962, sample SAMEA2042518) | human gut metagenome | biome: human gut; feature: human-associated habitat; material: faeces... | reverse complement strand
AAGAAGAAGACAGTTGAAATAAAAAAGAGATTACCACCAAATTTGACGAAGAACCCATAGAATCAATCACACTTAAAGCAGCTTCTTCGGGAGTCAACCCTAGAAAATGCGCCCAAGGATGAACGACAATGTAACTTTTCCTATTCGAAAGATCTGAAATAACAGCACATCCACCATTAATCTCCGTCAATGAATGAATAAAGCGTTGATGTTGCTCTACAACTCCATTGTCCAATATTTCATCGGCTATCAGTTGTGTCGCATAAACTTCATCTATTTCCTTTTGTAATACGTCCATCTTATAAAATGGTTATTATTCAGTATTGTTGCACACGGAGGTATGAGCTATCTTTGCACCACAAAGATAATCAAATAAGAAATGATCATGAAACATTTAAAAATCAAAATCATGTCAATAGCCTTTATGGCAGTAACAACTTCTTCTATGGCACAAAGTTTGAATAAGATGAACTGGCTGAACGAGCCTCAACAGTGGGAAATAAAAGATGGCAAAACCTTAGTGATGGATGTTCCTGCAAAAACAGACTTTTGGAGGATTTCTCATTATGGGTTCACAGTGGACGACGGACCTTTCTATTATGCGACTTATGGTGGAGAATTTGAAGCCAAAGTAAAGATAACCGGCAACTATGTCACCACCTTTGACCAAATGGGATTAATGCTGCGCATCGACCATGAGAACTGGATAAAAGCAGGTGTGGAATACGTTGATGGCAAACAGAATGTAAGTGCCGTAGTTACGCATCGGACTAGCGACTGGAGTGTAGTACAATTGCCGGATGCTCCCCGCTCTATATGGATAAAAGCAGTCCGTCGCCTGGATGCAGTAGAAATATTTTTCTCACGTGATGATAAAGAATATATTATGATGCGCACTTGTTGGTTGCAAGATAATTGTCCTGTCATGGTAGGATTAATGGGAGCTTGTCCGGACGGGAAAGGGTTCACCGCTACATTCGAAGAATTTAAAGTGACTCCATTAGCCGATCAACGAAGACTGGAATGGGCAAAAAGGCAAATGAACAAATAAAAATCAGTCCTGATGCTATTTATTTAAATAGAGAGAAAGCTCTTTATACTATAAATATGGTAGTATATCTTACTTTAAATGTTCTATTTTTAATATGATGAGTATAAATAGCATCACACGGATTTCCTCTTCCAGCAGTTCTGTTGTATAAAATAATGCAAGAATATACAGTTCCAGAGGAGTTTTTTACATAAAAACAGTCAAAAGATACACTATAAATAAACTTATTGACAATCGTTTCTTTAAAAGGAATAACCAGTTCCTTTTAAAGGAACGACTCATTGATCGGTGAGAAACACTTTATTCCTTTAAAAGGAGCATATAAAACTTTATTTTAAGTGCTATCCCAGAGCTAACCTACACCTGAAACAGCCAACACTCCACATATCAATTTGAGACAAAACAAAGGTAAGTTCTATACATCTATTCTATAAAAAATACAGACTAAAACAAATTGTCCCAAAACGCAATCGATTTATTTCTTTTCTAAATTCGAAAACAGCAAATCCTTCTCATTTTCAACTCATGCCTAAATATATCCTGCATATATGGAATTATACAACGATAAAATATACGTTTTTTCATATATTATCGCCAAAACCGTATATACTTATCTTTTTCACGATCCAACGCACCTTCATCGACACAATCATCCAACCGGAACCATGAATATTCTATCAATGAGCCTCTCTTTTTAACAGACTTATCCCAGTTTCCTATCACTTGTCCTTCATGAAGAACAATCGGATAAAACAGACCATTATTGGTAAATGCTTTCGAGTAATGCTCTTTAGGCAAAACGTCTGTCCGGTCTTTATAACCAAGCAAATATTCATCATAAGAAGGAAGAAGATGTAAACTGCCGGTAACTTTTCCACGAGTCCGGCAATCTTCATGAATATACCATGTTTGTCCATTCCATTCTTCTGCCGTTAATTCCGAATCAATCAAATAAATAGCTTGACGTGCATCTGTAATAGGCAGCCCCGACCACCAGACAAAATCTTGCAAAACAGCAGGAGCATGACTACGAAAATAGCTTCTAGCCAAACGAGCCAAAGATTCATCTTTGGTCAATTCCGGCATCGGCGGAACACTTTCTTCCAAAAGCGCATACGTACATTTACTTCCTTTATCTTCCCCACTACATACAATCCCCACCTGCTCCGCACGAGCCATAAAGCGGGTCATACGATGATTATCCGCTACAATCCCCGAACGGTTAAAATGCTCGGCAATCTCCTGCCTCGTCAAGCTTTTCTTCCCACAAAGAATTTTCTCCAACAGATTATGACTTTTCGTATAGAGTTCTTCAGAAATTTCCAAGTCATGCCCTTTCGCATAAGACTCATTAGCAGATATAATACGCCCGGCGGAAAGTTTCAACATCCACCGGATATCTTCTGCTGCTACGAGATGCCATGTCGGACGCATTACATGAGTCCGCAGGATTTCACCATCACGCAGTGCTTTTTCCACAGTTTGAATCGTTGCTGACTTCAAACGCATTCCTACTGCCCATTTCACCATGGAATAATTCTGTGCCTGCATAGCTCCCATCCAGGACACAAGTTCCTTGGGTTGAGAGAAAAGAGGACTTAATAACTGTTGGTTGAGTAAACGTATATTCGGTATTTTCATTTTAATTTATTGCCATTTTTATCAATATAAAACCAATCATCACTTTGCCAGGTCCAATGCTCCCCATAATCATCCAATGCCTTTTTTTCCCCAGTATAGGTCACTTCGGCCTTACCATCCTTGAAAGGGCAAACGAAAGCAAACTGTGGTTTGATGACAACATTCCCCAGTGTATCGGCAAACCCCATCAGCATCTCATCATTTATGATACGAAAAAGCCCTTCCTCTACATAATCCGGTCCATTATCAAAACTAAAGGCATAAAAAAGTTTTTCTCCTTTGTTATTAATAGTTGTCCATCCGGGTTTATGAGGTTCCATTACAAAACCGATATGCCGTATTGTATCACTTCCTCCATAATGATATTTACCAAAGGGAACAATCGTATCACCTTGCTCATTCAAATAACAGACAGAAGATCCTAATTCCGGATATTCAGTTGACATATAAGCAATAAGGATTGAATGATCCGACTGTTTTTGACCGTCCAAACAACCAGTCATAAAAATGCAAAACAATAAGGCATACAAAGATTTTAGTTTCATGAGCTTATTATTAGTATATTGCAAATATAAAATTTCTTTCCATACAAATCATTGTTAATGATAAAAAGAATAAATAAGAAGATACAGATATTGCCTCAACTCCTTAGCCAAGAGTCAAAACCAGTTGGAAGTCTCCGAATAAATCTCTACTTTTGTACTCCATAACAAAGAATAGATCAAGAAATGATGCTCTATAAACTCATCCCTCCTTCAGTAGTAACAGCAACTATCCAGTTGCCGGCTTCTAAAAGTATCAGTAATCGTGCATTAATCATCAATGCGCTGGGCAAAGGTATTTATCCTCCTGAAAACCTGTCCGATTGCGACGATACACAGGTGATGATAAAAGCTCTCACCGAAGGGAAAGAGACGATTGACATTATGGCTGCGGGCACTGCTATGCGTTTCCTTACCGCCTATTTAAGTGTGACTCCGGGGGAACGGACAATCACAGGAACAGCCCGTATGCAGCAACGCCCGATACAGATATTAGTCAATGCGCTCCGGGAATTAGGAGCTGAAATAGAGTATGTCCACCATGAAGGATATCCTCCCTTATGTATCAAAGGGGCAGAGTTGAAAGGAAATGAAATAACCTTGAAAGGAAATGTAAGTTCCCAATATATATCTGCTCTATTGATGATAGGTCCGGCACTCAAAGACGGTTTGACTTTGCATTTAAGCGGAGAGATTATTTCCCGCCCTTATATCAATCTTACATTGCAACTGATGCAGGACTTTGGAGCCAAAGCCGCATGGACTTCTCCCAGTAGCATTTCCGTTGCCCCACAGCCCTATCAGAGTATTCCTTTCAAAATAGAAAGTGATTGGAGCGCAGCTTCCTACTGGTATCAGATTGCCGCCTTATCTCCCAAAGCAGAAATTGAATTATTGGGGTTGTTCCGTAACAGTTATCAGGGTGATAGTCGGGGAGCGGAAGTTTTCTCACGCTTAGGTATAACTACCGAATTTACATCGCAAGGTGTGAAACTGAAAAAAACAGGCAAAGCGCCGGAAAGGCTGGAAGAGGACTTTGTCGATATTCCGGACTTGGCACAGACGTTTGTCGTTACTTGTGCCTTGCTGAATATCCCTTTCCGTTTCACCGGATTACAAAGCCTGAAAATAAAAGAGACTGACCGTATTGCCGCCCTGCGAGCCGAGCTTAAAAAACTGGGATATGTGATCGAGGAAGAAAATGACAGTATATTAATGTGGAATGGCGAACGATGTGAACCGGAAGAAACTCCGGTGATTGAAACCTACGAAGACCATCGGATGGCAATGGCATTTGCACCGGCAATTATCCGCCATCCCAATCTACTTATTGCCGATCCGCAAGTCGTTACCAAATCATATCCCGGATACTGGGAAGATTTGAAACAGGCCGGATTTCAGGTTATAAACGAAGGCTAATTTTCATACGCTGTGGAAGATTTCAACAAATATACTTCCCACATCAACTACTCCCCTATTGTAGATTTTGTATTACAACAGGGGAAGCAGACCTATTATAAGAAAGGAGACTACTTTTCCCGCCAAGGAGAAGTATGCAAAACAATGGGATTCGTCAGTTCCGGTTCTTTCCGGTACTGTTGCACCAACAGTGTAGGCGAAAACAGCATTGTAGGCTATACTTTCGATCATTCTTTTGTTGGCAACTATCCGGCTTTTCAGTTACAGGACAAATCAAATGTAGATATACAAGCCTTGTGTGACTGCTCGGTATACGTAATCAATTATCAGCAAATGGCAGACTTCTACGATACCAACGACGCTCACCAAAAGTTAGGACGCCGCATCGCAGAAACGTTATTGTGGGAAGTCTACGACCGGATGATTTCAATGTACAGCCTGACACCGGAAGAACGCTATCTTGAAATTATCAACCGTTGTCCCGACTTACTGAAACTGATAACTTTAAAAGAACTGGCTTCCTATCTTCTGATTCGTCCCGAAACATTAAGTCGTATCCGAAGAAAAGTCGTACAAAAATAAATTCTTGATTTCAATCAAGAGTTTATTTATTCCCTACCCTTACTTTTGCGGGCAAACAAAGTATATTGTATTTCATGAAAAAAATTATAATTATAGGTGCAACTTCCGGCATCGGTCGCGGATTGGCAGAAGTCTATTCTCAAGAAGATTATCTTATCGGCATTACCGGTCGCAGAGAAAATCTATTAGAAGAGGTATGCGCCCGGGACAAAGACAAACTATTCTATCAAGTGTGCGACATCACCGATACACAAGCTACCATTTCATCCCTCGAAACTCTCACTCGAAAAATGGGTGGAATGGATATATTGATTATCTGTGCCGGGACCGGAGAACTAAACCCCGAACTCTCCTACCAATTGGAAGAACCTACCTTACTAACGAACGTGATAGGATTCACCAACATCGCAGACTGGGGTTTCCGATATTTCGAACAGCAAAAAAGCGGGCATCTGGTTACTATTTCCTCTGTTGGAGGTACGCGCGGCAGTGGCATCGCTCCCGCCTACAATGCGTCGAAAGCCTATCAAATCAACTATATGGAAGGATTACGACAAAAAGCAACTAAATCTCCTTATTCTATTTACACTACCGATATTCGTCCCGGATTTGTAGACACCGCTATGGCAAAAGGAGAAGGATTGTTCTGGGTTACTCCCGTTGATAAAGCTGTGAAACAAATTAAAAAAGCTATTTCTAAAAAGAAAAAAGTAGCTTTCATTTCCAAAAGATGGAGATATGTAACTATCCTGTTTCGTCTGTTGCCATCTGCTATTTATTGCCGGATGTAATGATAGATACTCCATAGCCAACACATATTTGTCTAAGTAAATCTAATAAAAAAACACCTGCCCCAACTGTTTATACAGATATTGGTATCTACCAAATTCTAGTTATGTATATAAGTCTGTACGGGAATCATATTAATGATAATAGCTAACTCACAAATAAACAGCTCTCTTACAATTGGAGGACACTTTTAGGGTTCAGTAATCAATGATGAAAAAATAAGTTCTTTCAGAACTTATTCCGTGCGTAAAACGTTGGATTCAAAGCCTTAAATTCAAAAAAAGAGTCATCTTTTAAGCGATCTTTTCTACTTGTTTTATACCCATTTTATATCTATTTCGTACCTGTTTGTGTTAGATGAAATAACAAGGATGATGAAATAAACAAGTCGTTTCATTTCAATATGAAGATAAAATACGGCTTTGGGTATTCTTAAAAAGAAAAAATGAATGAGAATTTGATATTATTTTTGAAAATACATGCTATGTATTAAAATATATTATATATTTGTGCCGTTAATTCTAATTTTATAAACCATCCTAGTTCTGAAAGAACTTATTAAAAGTAATTCCGGATTCTAGGAAAAACTCTAAATTCAATGCTATGTTAAAACAACTAAAGTCAGTTAGTATGTTGTTGTTCCTACTGACAATGTCAGTAGAAGCAGCTTATCCGGAAATAGGTGAAAGCACTCTAAAAGTTTCCGTTGTACAACAGGGTACTACTTGTAAGGGTGTAGTAAAAGATGCAGCAGGTGAAACCATCATCGGTGCATCCGTCGTAGCCAAAGGTACGACGAACGGTACAATCACCGGAATCAACGGTGACTTCTCTTTAAACAATGTAAAAACCGGAGATATTATTGTAGTCTCTTTTGTTGGTTATCAGACTCAAGAAATCAAATTCACAGGACAATCATTGAATATCATCCTTAAAGACAATACACAAACATTGGATGAAGTTGTTGTGGTTGCTTTTGGTACACAAAAGAAAGTGAATGTAACAGGATCTGTATCTACGGTAGGAGCAAAAGAAATTTCGGCACGTCCCGTTAACTCTACCATAGAAGCTTTGCAAGGTATGGTTCCGGGGATGAATATCTCTACTGGTGATGGTGGTGGCTCCTTAGGTTCAGACAAAAAATTCAATATTCGTGGTGTTGGAACAATTGGAGCTGGTTCAAAGGTAGAACCATTGACTGACCGGGATAAAGGCACCGGACAGGCCGCCCACATGGTTGGAGGCCATCACGCCACCCTTCTTCACGGCATCGTTCAGCAAGGCCAGGCAGGCGGTGGTGCCGCAGCAGCCGCAGGTCTCCAGACCCATTTCTTCCAGAATGTTGGCCACACTGTCGCCCACGGCGGGGGTGGGGGCCAGCGACAGGTCGATGATGCCGGCAGGCACGCCCAGCGCTTCGGAAGCCAGGTTTGCCACCAGCTGGCCCACGCGGGTGATCTTGAAGGCGGTGCGCTTGACCAGCTCGGCCACCTGGTCGATGGGAGCATCCTTGGGCAGGCGGGCCAGGGCGGCACGCACGGCACCGGGGCCGGAAACGCCTACATGGATCTCGCAATCCGGCTCACCGGGGCCGTGGAAAGCACCGGCCATGAAGGGGTTGTCCTCCGGGGCGTTGCAGAACACCACCAGCTTGGCAGCACCGATGCACTGACGGTCGGCAGTCAGCTCACTGGCCTTTTTGACAGCCTCGCCCATGAGCTTGATGGCGTCCATGTTCAGGCCGGCCTTGGTGGCACCGATGTTCACAGAGCTGCACACAATGTCGGTCTCGGCCAGGGCACGGGGAATGGACTCGATCAGGCGGCGGTCACCGGCAGAAAAGCCCTTGTGCACCAGAGCACTGTAGCCGCCCACAAAGTTCACGCCCACCTTCTTGCCGGCAGCGTCCAGGGTCTTGGCAAAATCCACCGGGTCTGCCTCCGGGCAGGCACCCAGCAGCATGGCAATGGGGGTAACGCTGATGCGCTTGTTGATGATGGGGATGCCGTACTCGGCACTGATGTGCTCCACGGCAGGTACCAGGTTGGCAGCCTTGGTGGTAATCTTGTTGTAGATATTCTCGCAGGCCTTTTTGGGATCCGGGTCGATGCAGTCCAGCAGGCTGATGCCCATGGTCACCGTGCGGACGTCCAGGTTGTCCTGGGTGAACATCTCGATGGTCTCAAGAATATCACCGGTGTTAAACATACTCATAGCAGTGTTGTACTCCTTTGCTCGGTCAGATGGTGTGCATGGCGTCAAAAACTTCCTGCCGGGTCACGTTGATCTGCATCTTCATCTCAGCAGCCAGGGCATCGGTGCGGCGGTGCAGTTCCTCGTGGCCTACGTTGCAGTGGCTCAGGTCCACCAGCATGATCATGGCAAACATCCCCTGCAGGATGCTCTGGGTTACGTCCTCGATGTTGATGTTCAGCTCGCTGCACAGGCCGGAGACCTTTGCCACCACGCCCACAGTGTCGTGTCCCATGACAGTAATAAATGCTTTCATCGTTTCCACCCTCGTTTTCTTGTGATTGGATCGTGCCGCAAAAAGAGCCAGCACACGGTTACTCTTTCAGTATAGCAGATTTGGCAAAATTTGAACACACTTTTTGTAAAAAAGAGCAGATTGCGGGTGCAAAAGACATTCTATGCAAAAAATGGTGTGCATTCCGGCAGGGCTTGTGCTATACTTATATTTAATTTCCCGTAGGGACCTGCAAAAAGGGCTTTTCTGTGGGATTCCGTGTAGAGGGACAAGAAGGAGTATACAACAATGGAACAGCTTTTGAAGATTCTGGAAGACAACGCGCGGCTGCCCATCGAGGACATTGCCACCATGCTGAACAAATCCCCCGCCGAGGTGGCGGCCATGATCGACCTGGCCCGCGCGCAGGGCATCATCAAGGGCTACAAGACGCTGGTGGACTGGGAAAAGGCCGGGGTCAACCGGGTGGAAGCCGTCATCGAGCTGAACGTCAGCCCCAAGAAGAGCCGCGGCTTTGACGAGATCGCGGCCACCATCGCGGCCTTTGACGAGGTGGAGAGCGTGCTGCTGATGAGCGGCGGTTACGACCTGCAGCTGGTGATCAAGGGACAGACCTTCCAGGAGATCGCCCTGTTTGTGGCAAAGCGCCTGAGCCCGCTGGATGACGTGCTGTCCACCGCCACCCACTTTGTGCTGCGCACCTACAAAAAGGAGGGCCGCCTGTATCAGGACGATGAAATTGACGAAAGAGAGTGCACGGTGCTGTGATGGACTACGATAAACTGATCGCGCCTGCCGCTGAGGCCATGCGCCCCTCCGGCATCCGCAAATTTTTCGATCTGGCTGCCGAAATGCCCGAGTGCATCAGTCTGGGCGTGGGCGAGCCGGATTTCAAAACGCCATGGGCCGTGCGCGAAGCCGGCATTGAGAGTCTGGAACATGGCCGCACCCGCTACACCTCCAACGCAGGCCTGAAGGAGCTGCGCGCCGAGGTGGCAAAGTATCTGGAGCGCCGCATGGGCCTGCACTACGACCCGCTGCACGAGGTGCTCATCACGGTGGGCGGCAGCGAAGCCATTGATATGTGCATCCGCACGCTGGTGCAGCCCGGGGACGAGGTCATCATCCCGGAGCCCTGCTTTGTGTGCTACGAGCCCATCACCACCCTGTCCGGCGGTGTGCCGGTGCATGTGGCCTGCCGTCAGGAGGACGAGTTCCGCCTGCGCGCCGACGCCCTGAAGGCGGCCATCACCCCCCGGACCAAGCTGGTGATCATGCCCTTCCCGAACAACCCCACCGGCGCGGTGATGGAGCGGGAGGACTTGGAATCCGTGGCCGAGGTGCTGCGGGACACCAATGTGATGGTGCTGTCGGATGAGATCTATGCGGAGCTGAACTATGGCCTGCGGCCCCATGTGTCCATTGCCTCCCTGCCGGGCATGGCAGAGCGCACCGTGGTGGTGAACGGCTTCTCCAAGAGCTACGCCATGACGGGCTGGCGGCTGGGCTACGCCTGCGGCCCGGAACCCATCATCAAGATCATGACCAAGATCCACCAGAGCGCCATCATGAGCGCCCCCACCACCAGCCAGTACGCCGCCATCACGGCCCTGAAGGACTGCGATGGTGAGATCGACCGGATGCGTGACGAGTACAACATGCGCCGCCGTCTGGTGGTGCGTTCCTTCAACGACATGGGCCTGACCTGCTTTGAGCCGCGGGGCGCGTTCTACGCCTTCCCCTGCATCCGGTCCACCGGCATGAGCAGCCAGGAGTTCTGCACGAAGCTGCTGGAGCAGAAGCATGTGGCCATCATCCCCGGCGACGCCTTTGGCGCATCCGGCGAGGGCTACTGCCGCGTGTCCTACGCCTACAGCGTGGAGCACCTGACCGAGGCGCTCAAGCGCATCCGGGAGTTCCTGCAGGAAAACGGCCTGGTTCAGGGCAACTGAGGAGGGAATGCTCCATGCGAAAGCAAAATGTGGTGACCGTTCTGGCCCCGGCAAAGCTCAATCTGGCGCTGGACGTGGTGGGCCTGCTGCCCAATGGCTACCATG
>ENA-OOZX01002204-OOZX01002204.1-human-gut-metagenome-genome-assembly--contig:-NODE-2204-length-10595-cov-3.810911_pt1 | contig 10595 bp, 10 predicted proteins | sample MGYA00241048_ERZ501412 | MGnify/ENA primary metagenome ERZ501412 (study PRJEB25962, sample SAMEA2042518) | human gut metagenome | biome: human gut; feature: human-associated habitat; material: faeces... | reverse complement strand
TGGCACAGAAATCCTTGGCAACCTTGTAGTTGACATCGGCTTCCAGCAGGGCCATGCGCACTTCCCGCATGGCGGTCTTGATGTCGGCCTCGGTCAGTTTGCCGTGGCCGCGCAGCTTTTTGAACACACCGGCAAGGCGGTCGGTCAGGGATTCAAATGCCATTGTGCGGTGCTCCTTTCGGTTCAGTCCTCGTTTGCCTCGTCGATCGAGCGGATGATGCCCAGCATCTTTGTCAGGGTGTCGGCATACTCGGTGGTGGTCAGGCAGGCGCTGGGGCCCGTGCATTCGAACCGTGCGTCGATCACCAGCTGTTCCAGTTCTTCCAGCTTCTGCTGCACCCGGCGGTACCGAGCCGCAAAGCCGACCTTTTCCTCCAGCTCCTTCAGGGTGGTCTCGCCATGCTTGATGGCGTCCCGTGCGCCCTGCCGGGTAATGCCGAAGTTCTCACCGATCTCGCTCAGGGAGAGGTCATCGTTGTAATACTGGCGCAGCATCTCCCGCTGTTTTTCGGTCAGCACTTCGCCATAAAAATCGAGCAGATACCCCATTTCCAGATCTTTTGCCATTGCGCGTGACCCCCGGTATCCTGCTCGTGTTTCGCGTTCGTGATGTAAAGTTCATTTGCTTTACGGATGGAGTATACCAGAACACATGGAGCTTGTCAAGGCTTCCGGCGCAGTTTTTCCAAAAAATCCGGCAAAAATTCGCTGTTTTTGCCAAAACACTGCTTGACGCGGTGCGTGGTTTGCGTTACGATAAGGTTGTTGTATCCCACCCGAAAGGAGGCCTTCTGTGCCGATCTACCCGAATTTTTACCAGACGCTGACCCCCTGCCCCATTGTGGAGCTGCGGGGCTACGCGGCCGCCAACGGGCTCAAGGGCCGCCTATTTGCGTATCTGGACTTCAACGGCCCCACCGGCACCGCCCGCGACGGCCTGGCCGAGGGCATGCTGGCGCTGGCCATCGAGCAGAAAAAGCTGGCTCCCGGGCAGCCCATCATTGAGGCGGTGTCCGGCCCCTTTGCCACTGCCCTCACGCTGGCAGGCCTGACCGCCGGGCACCCGGTGGTGCTGGTGATGCCGGAGGACGCCCCCGCTCTGCGGCAGGAAAACCTGCTGCGTCTGGGGGCACAGATCCAGCACAGCCCCGCCCGCAGCGGGCTGGCCGGGGCCCGTGCCATGGCCGCACAGACCGCCGCCACCAACGGCTGGTACTACACCGACTGGCTGGCCAACGACAACAACCCGGAGTATCACCGCCGGGTCACCGGCCCGGCCATCCTGCAGAACATCGCCCGGGAGGGTGCCAGCCTGGTGGACGCCATCACCGTGGGGGTGGGCAGCGCCGGCACCGTGACCGGCGTGGGCGAAACCATCAAGGCCTGGACCAACGATGTGCGCATCGTGGCCGTGGAGCCTTTTGAGTGTCAGGCCCTCACCGGCGGCGTCACCGGCCCCCACAACATCCCGGACATCGGCTTCGGCCTCGTGCCCAAGAACTTCAACTCCTATGTAGTGGACAATGTGGCGGCAGTTTCCAGCAAGGACGCCCAGCGCGCTGCCCAGCAGGTGCTGCGCACCGATGCCATCCCGGCCAGTGCCAGCGCCGGGGCGGCCCTGCACGCGGCGGCCAAGCTGGTGGCCAACGGCATCAGCCGCTCGGCCCTGGCCGTGTTCAGCGGCCGACAGAATCTCTTATAAATCGGAAAGGACTTCGCATTCACCATGACCAAAGATATGACCAGCGGCAAGATCACGCCGCTGCTGATCAACTTTACCATCCCGCTGGTGCTGGGCAATCTGTTCCAGCTCACCTACAATGCCGCCGATAGCATCATCGTGGGCAAGTTCGTGGGGGAGGATGCGCTGGCTGCCGTGGGCACCGCCAACCCGCTGATGACTCTGGCCATCCTGTTCATCAACGGCATATGTCTGGGTGCCGGCATTCTGGTCAGCACCGCCTTTGGTGCCGGAGACACGGAGCTGGTGGAACGGCAGGTGTCCACCACCGCCATTGCCGGTACGGTGTTCTCGCTGGCCTTCTCGCTGTTGTGCATCCTGCTGGCAAATCCCCTGCTGCGGCTGCTGCAGGTGCCGGCGGAGATCCTGCCCATTGCCGTGAACTACCTGCGCATCGTGTTTGCGGGCCTGCTCTTCACCTTTTTTTACAATTTTCTGGCCGCCACGCTGCGTGCCCTGGGCGACAGCAAGAGTGCCCTGTACTTTCTGATGATCAGCGCCGTGCTGAACATCGGCGGCGACCTGTTTTTTGTGGAGGCCCTGGACTGGGGCAGCGAGGGCTGCGCCCTTTCCACCGTGCTGAGCGAGGGCATGTGCTGCCTGCTCTGCGCCCTGTACATCCGCTGGAAAGTTCCGGTGCTGCAGCTGGGCAGACGCTGGTTCGTGTTTGACGGCAAGCTGCTGTGCAAGACTGTAAGCTACGGCTGGGTCAGCGCCATGCAGCAGGCCACCGTGCAGCTGGGCAAGATTGCGGTGCAGGCCATCGTGAACACCATGGGCGTCAGCGCCATGGCCGCCTTTACCGCGGCATCTCGCATCGACGACTTTGCCTACACTCCGCAGCAGAACATCGGCCACGCCATGACCACTTTCATGGCCCAGAACGAAGGTGCCGGGAAGAAAGACCGCGTGAAGGATGGCTACCGCTGCGGCATGCGCATCGAGGTGGTGTATGCACTGGGCCTGATGGCGGTCTGTCTGATCTTTGCAGAGCCCATCATCCGGCTGTTCGTCACCGACCCGGAGGTGGTGGACCTGGGCGTGCGGTTCCTGCGCACGATCTCGCTGTTCTACCTGATGCCCGCCGCCACCAACGGCATCCAGGGCTTCTTCCGCGGCATCGGCGACCTGAGGATCACACTGATCAGCAGCATCCTGAACATGGCAGGCCGTGTGGCCGCCGCGTCCGTACTGGTGCTGCTGTGGAAGATGGAGATCGAAGCCCTGCCCTACAGCTACGTCTTCGGCTGGGTACTGATGCTGGCCTACGAGCTGCCCGCCATGCTGCGCTATCTGCGCAAGAATAAAATGTAACCCTCTCGGTCGCATAAGAAAAGCCGCTGTATCGTTCGATACAGCGGCTTTTCTAGTACAGACTTCCGCAGGCTTATGCGCGCTTTGCCAGCAGAGCCTCGATCTTCTTCAGCGGATCAATGATGCTGGAAACGGACATGTCGTGGTTCAGGGCCACCACGAAGTAAGCAGCGTACTTGGACACATCCACGTCCACATACCAGTCGCGGGTCAGCAGCTCCGGCGTGCGGTAGGTCAGGTTGGTGCCCACCACATAGGTCAGCTTGCCCTCGGCCACAGCCTGGTCAAACTTGGCCAGGCCGCTGGTGAACAGCGGGAAGGTAGCGTTGGCGATGATGCGGGCAGCGCCGCGCTCCTTCAGGTTGCTGGCCACTTCCAGCATGCTCTCGCCGGAAGCGATGATGTCATCGGCGATAAAGACAGTCTTGCCTTCCACGCTCTCGCCCAGGTACTCGTGAGCCACGATGGGGTTGCGGCCGTTGACCACACGGGTGTAGTCACGGCGCTTGTAGAACATGCCCAGGTTGCAGCCCAGCACGCTGGAGAAGTACATGTTGCGGTTCATGGCACCCTCGTCCGGGCTGACCACGGTGAACTTACTCTTGTCGAAGGAGATCTCCGGGTCCTTCTTCAGCAGGCTTTTCAGCACCTGATAGGTAGGCATGGCGTTGTCGAAGCTCATCAGCGGCACAGCATTCTGCACGCGGGGGTCATGTGCGTCGAAGGTGATGATGTTCTGCACACCCATGGTCTGCAGCTCCTGCAGGGCCACGGCGCAGTCCAGGCTCTCACGCACCACGCGGCGATGCTGACGGCCGCCGTACAGGCTGGGCATGATCACCGACACGCGGTGTGCCTTGCCGGCCACCGCCTGGATCAGGCGCTTCAGGTTTGCAAAGTGATCGTCCGGGGACATGTGGTTCACGTTGTCAAACAGCTTGTAGGTCACGCTGTAGTTGCCGGGATCCACCACAATAAAGATATCGTCGCCGCGCACGGACTCCTTGACCAGACCCTTGGCATCACCGCTCTGGAAGCGGGGGCAGTCGCAGGAGATGATGAAGGTCTCCTTGTCAATGCCGGCGTCCTTGGCCCAACGGACCAGGTGCTTGTCGATCAGGCCGGTAAGCTCCTCGGCACCGGGGCAGGCGATCAGCCGCATGTCTGCCACACTGGGCTGCTGGAAAAACGACTTGGGGGAAATTTCAATGGACATAATCACAACTCCTTATTGCTGCTTTCCAATCCGAACGATCTGCGTACAAATGCGCATATCTACTTTTATTTTATCACAATTTGACATTTGTGCCATATCAATTTGTTTCACCTGTTGATTTTCTGCGCCTTGCACATCTGTTTTGCCTTTTTCAAAAAGAGACTGTGTGTTTTCGACAAAAAGACAGCCATTTCCCTTCGCAGTCGCAAAAATCCACCGATTTTTCGAGAAAAGTATTACTTTTTTCATTTGGACACATCCCACCGCCGCTTCCGGCCGCACCATGCAAAAAGGCCCCTCTGCCGGTCGGCAGAGGAGCCTTTTTCTTCATTTACCGGTTCTTCTTTACAGAGCAGCCACGGCAGCCTTCAGGGCATCCACGCGATCGGTGTTCTCCCACTTCACGCCCAGGTCCTCGCGGCCCATGTGACCGTAGGCAGCCAGCTTGCGGTAGATGGGCTTGCGCAGGTCGAGGTCACGGATGATGGCAGCGGGGGTCAGGTCAAAGACCTTCTCCACAGCCTGCTCGATCTTCTCATCGGAGACCGTGCCGGTGCCGAAGGTGTCCACCATGATGGACACGGGCTTTGCCACGCCGATGGCGTAAGCCACCTGCACCTCGCACTGCTTGGCCAGGCCGGCAGCCACGATGTTCTTCGCAACCCAACGGGTGGCGTACGCGGCGGAACGATCGACCTTGGACGGGTCCTTGCCGCTGAAAGCGCCGCCGCCATGGTGCCGGCACCGTAGGTCACATCGAGCTTGGGCAGGGACTCCCCCACGCGGGCGGCTGCAACAAGGTCGCCCTCAAACCCCTCCGGGATAAAGAACACGCAGTCGGCGCTGCCCTTGGCGCTATTGCTCTTGGAGAGCGCGTCCGCAAGATCGTACGTATCGTCGCCGATGCCCGTGACCAGCTCAAAACGCGACCCCAGATGCTTGGTAAGCGCACGCGAAAGGTCGCTGTCGTCGCGGTCGACCACAATCACGTTGGCGTCGTAGGGCTTGTACTCGGTGAGCTGCGACGAGTTCCAGCTCACCGAGGCCGCGATGAATACGCCCATGAGCGAGATGAACACCGTATAGATGAGCAGGTAGAACGGGTGCGCGAACGCCATGCGAAGCGCAGTCTTAAAGGTGCTCATAGCGGCTCCTTCCAAAGATCAGCGTGGCGGCGGCAACGAACAGCAGCGCCATAAGGACCAGTGCGCCGGCGCGAACGGCAAAGGGGCCCAGGTCCTCAAAGAAATACAGGCGGTTGAACATGTCGCAGATGAGCTTGACGGGGTTGAGCCAGCACTCGGCCGGGCAGGCGCGGGCGACGTCGTCGGCAAGCGCCATCGCCGGCTCGCCGTAGAGGCCGGCGAACAGGGCGCACGTGGTAGCAAAGCCTGTGAGGATGCCCGACTTGGACGCCTTGCCGCCCTTAACGGGAAGCGTGCCCACAAAGAGCCCCAAGCCCGTGGCGGCAAGCGCGGAAGCGGCGGCGCCCACCAAACACAGTCCCTCGCGCCCGCCAAAGTCGACGCCCACGACCAGGCGCACGTAGCCGATCGTGATCGTCATCGAGGCGAAGGAGACCAGCCACGAGCCGACAAAAATGCCGGCCAGCGACGCCGTCTTGGAAAGGCCGCCCACGCAGCGGCGTGCGCCAAGGCCGGACAGATTGGGTTGCAAATCGACGACGCTCAAGGCGGCAAACTCGGCAGACATCATCGCGACCAGGCCAAAAAGCGCGTAATAGTAGATGACCGTGCCATCGGGCGTGGTGCGTGTCAGGCTTACGCGGCGGGTGCCGCCCTCGAGCGACAGGGCGCGCGCAACCGCCTCGGAGTCGGCGAGCGCCGCCGGGTTGTCCTGGGCAATCTGGGACATGAGCTCGGCATTTTGCGTATACGAGCTCGCCACCGTCTCAAGGATGCTGCGGTCGGTGAGCACCGACGACGCACGAGAGCTGTCATAGCTCGAAAGCAACGTGAGTTTGGGCGTGCCCGCATCGTCGACCGTATAGATGCCCGCGACCTCGCCGGCCTTGAGCGCACGGTTCGCATCGGCTGCGTCGTCGCACTCATGGATCTCGAGCAGTTGGTCGTCGCCTTCCTTGGCAAGCGACGTCGCCACGTTCTTAAAGGTCGAAGCGTCCCAGGCCTCGTCCGTCACGATGGCAACCGGCACCGGATCGACCGTGCCGTCGGAGCTGAGATTCGCAAACATAAACATGAACATCGTGGAAAGCGCGATGGGAAAGAGAGCGCCCCAAACCCACGTGCTCGGCCGGCGCAGCAGCGTCTTGACCGTAATGATAATGGTATTGAACATGGCTGCCCCCTAGTCGCGCAGCTCGTGGCCGGTGATCTCGAGGAACACGTCGTTGAGGGTCGGCGGCTCGCTCCACACGCGGCCGAGTGCCACGTCGGCGGCGCGCAGCGTGTCGAGGATGTCGACCAGATTGTGCGGGCTCGCTTCGCAGGTGCAGACGAGCTCGCCGCCGGAAAGCTCAACCGAAAGCACATGCTCGAGGGCACGCAGCCGCTCGACCGTGGCGGGCTCGACGGCGCCGACCTCGACAGTCACGCGCTCGCCCATCTGAATCATGCGCTTGAGCTCGTCGTTGGTGCCCTGCGCCAGCACGCGGCCGCCGTCCATGATCATGATGCGGCTGCAGATCTGCTCGACTTCCTCCATGTAATGGCTGGTATACACCACCGTGGCGCCCTCGTCGCGCAGGCGACAGATGCCCTCCAGGATGGCGTTGCGGCTCTGCGGGTCGACCGCCACCGTGGGCTCGTCAAAGAAGATGAGCTCAGGCTTGTGCGCGATGCCGCAGGCGATGTTGAGGCGACGCGCCAGCCCGCCCGAGAGCTTGCCAGGGCGGAACTTGGCAAAGTCGCCCAAGCCGACAAAGTCGATGGCCTCGTCGACCAGCGCACGGCGGCGCTTGCGGTCGTTGACGTAGAGGCTGCAGAAATAGTCGATGTTCTCGCGCACGGTGAGCTCGTCGAACACCGCCACCTGTTGCGGCACCACGCCGATGCGGCGCTTGAGGTCGTAGCGGGCGGGCGTCATGGGCTCGCCGAACAGCTCGATGGTGCCTTTGTCGTAGGCAAGCAGCTGCAGGATACAGTTGATGGACGTGGTCTTGCCCGAACCGTTGGGTCCGAGCAGGCCAAAGATCTCGCCGGGGGCGATACTCAGGTTAAAGTGGTCGAGCGCAATAAGGTCGTCATAGCGCTTGACGAGGTTTTCGACGTGGACGATGTCTGTCATGAGGCGACCCTTCTGTTGATTGCGGCCCGGTACGATTGCATCATCGCAGGAGCCGCCGGCGCGCACCAGTGAGCTTTGTCACGAGTGCGAGGCTTGGCCGCGTGGCCTGCCGACGCCCCCGATTTGCCGCGTGGGAGGAATGTCACGGTTGCGCAGGCGGCCCCTCCACCACGCGCGGCATCGCGTACAATACCCGTATGAACAGGCTATTCGACAAATCGATCGTGCTGGCGTGCTGCATCGCAGCCGCCACGGGTCTCGCTGTGGACGCTCGCCTGGTCGCGGCGTTTTGTCTTGGCATTATCGCCACCTCGCTGGCCGAGGTCGCACAGGGGGAACGCACGCGCCGTGCGAGCGAGGCCGCAAGTTACGCTTACATCATCGCGGCTGCCTTCGTGCCGCCGTTTGTGCCGTTCGCACCCCTTGCCTTCTATGACATCGTGCGACGCGTGCGCCGTGAACGCATCTGGCCCGCGCTGGCGATTGGCGCAGTGTTTGTCTGTGCGCTTGTCGCGGACCTTCGCGGCGGCGCGCTCACCACCCGAACGCTGCTGCTAACCGCCATCCTTTCGGTCGCCGCCACGTTGCTGTCGCTGCGCACCGCGCAGCTGGAGCGCGAACAGGAACGCATGCGTCGCACCCGCGACAAGCTGCAAGAACGCGCCCTGGCACTCGAGGCACGCAACCGCGACCTCGTCGACCGCCAGGACTACGAAGTCGAGCTCGCGACGCTCGCCGAACGCGCCCGCATCGCGCGCGAAATCCACGATAACGTGGGCCACCAGCTCACGCGCGCTTCGCTTCAAGCCGAGGCCTTGCGCGTGGTCCATGCCGATGAGCCCGGCGTCGCCGCCGATTTCGCCGACGTCAAACGCACGGTTGACGAGGCGCTCCAGCTCGTGCGCGCCAGCGTCCACGCGCTCAACGACAATGCGACTAACCTCTCCGTGCAGCTCGAACGCATTGTTGAAGGCGCGCGCTCGGACGGCAGCCCGCAGATTGAGCTTGACGTTATGACCGAGCATGCGCCCGCAAACGTCGCCAACTGCTTTGCGGCGGTCCTGCGCGAGGCGCTCTCCAACACCATGCGCCACGCTTGCGCCCAGACCGTCACCGTACGATGCATGGAGCATCCGTCGTTTTACCAGCTCATTGTTACCGACGATGGCGCGGGCGGGGTCCAAGCAAGCAGCCGCGGCGCCGCGGAGGGCATGGGGCTCGCCTCTATGCGCGAGCGCATCGAGGCGCTTGGCGGCACCTTCACCGCCGGCCCGCGCGCCGGCGCCGGCGGCTGGCGCGTGTTTGCCACCGTTCCCAAACAGCAAGGAGATGAGGGCCGATGAGGCTCATCGTTGTCGACGACGACCGCTTGGTGGTCGATTCGCTCAAGATTATCCTGGGCGCCCAGCCGCAGATCGAGGTGGTGGGCACCGGTGCCAACGGCAACGATGCGGTGGCGCTCTATGCCGAGCACGTACCCGATATCGCACTGCTCGACATTCAGATGCCGGAACGCGACGGCCTTTCGGCGGCACGCGAGATCCTTGAGCGCAACCCTGCGGCACACGTGGTGTTTCTGACGACATTCTCGGATGACGAGTACATTGTGTCGGCGCTCAAACTGGGCGCCCGCGGCTACCTGATCAAAACCGATGTCGCCGCCATTCCGCCGGCGTTGGCACAGGTCATGGACGGCAAACGCGTGCTCGAGGGCAAAGCGATCGAGGATGTCGACTTTGATGGGGCGGACGTCGAGGCCGGCGCGACCCGCCGGCCCGCGGCCTTTGCCGATCTGACCGACCGCGAGTTCGAAGTCGCCGAGCTCATCGCCCGCGGCCTCGACAACAAGGAGATCGCTGCCACCGCCTATATGGGCGAAGGCACCGTGCGCAACCACATCAGCTCGATCCTAGCCAAAATGGGCCTGCGCAACCGCACGCAGATCGCCATCGCCTACCTGCGAGGGCAGTTGCCCGAAGATTGACCGCCCCGGCAGAGTAAAATGGCTGTTACCGATTTAATGCCATTTCAAAACTATGTCGGTTTACTACGATGAATCGCCCACCTTCGACCACGGCAAATTGCGCGCTTGGAAAACCGCAGGTAGAACGCTTGCGATATTTAGAAAAATACGGTCATGGTCGGGAATGTCGAATTCGTCGTAGTAAACCGACATAGTTTTGTTCGGGCGGCCCTGCACGAGCGCCTCCGCAAGCCTCGCGAGACCAAAATGATCCGTTTCTTCCGCCCCCGGAGATCGGCTGACGGCGCCCGCCACGAAATCGACCCATCTACTACGTTTGACCCGATACCCCTGACCATAGCCGCGTTTTATGAAAAATCGCAGGCGTTCTACCTGCAGTTTTGTTTTTGCGTTTTTCGCCATGGTTGAGGGTAGCGGCTTAAACGTAGTAGATGGGCCCTTTTCGTGGCAGACGGGTCACGCGGCAGCCATCGCAAGGCCAAAATGATCCGTTTTCCTCCGTCCCCGAGGGATCAGGGGCTGGTACTGATATGGCGTCATTTCAAAACTATGCCGGATTACGGGGCTAAAGTCGGGGCCCTCATCCATACCCGTGTTTTCTACAAAATGATGGCTCGTCTACCTGCGGTTTTATTTTCACGAATATCGGCATGGCTGGGGACTCGTGACTCAGCCCCGTAAACCGGCATAGTTTTGTTCGGGCGACCCTGCACGAGTGCCTCCGCAAGCCTCGCGGGACCAAAATGAGCCGTTTTCCTCCGTCCCCAATAGATCATTAGGAACGTCCCTAAGTGCCAGACTCGGGTGGGACTTTTGTCCCATTTGACGTTCCGTTGGCCCAGATATTCGTCATGTGTGTCCGCAAACGTGGGACAATGGCGCTGTTGGTTTTACAGACAAAGGATGTGCCTATGAACACCCTCGCCGCCAAAGTCAGCCGGCAGCGCCACCTGTTTGCGCGATTCGCTTCCGTCTGCGTGCTCGTCGCGCTTGCGTTGTTGCTGCTGCCTGTCGCCGCGCACGCCGATGGCTACTCCATGACCCAAACCTACATCGGCGCCACGGTCGAGGCC
>ENA-OOZX01002197-OOZX01002197.1-human-gut-metagenome-genome-assembly--contig:-NODE-2197-length-10643-cov-7.391198_pt1 | contig 10643 bp, 7 predicted proteins | sample MGYA00241048_ERZ501412 | MGnify/ENA primary metagenome ERZ501412 (study PRJEB25962, sample SAMEA2042518) | human gut metagenome | biome: human gut; feature: human-associated habitat; material: faeces... | reverse complement strand
TCTTAAATTGATGTTCTTTGCGAGAGTTCTGCGTATATATCCCTCCGCTGACTTAAGTCCTGCAAGCGTATCAGCCTGTGATTTCTTGTCACCAAGCACACTGATATAAGCCTTTGCTGTCTTTAAATCAGGTGCCACCTCGACAGCAACAACACTTGTCATGGGATTGATACGCGGATCCTTTATCTCACCGCGTATGATATTTGACAGTTCACGCATTACCTCTTCGTTGATACGAATATTTTTTATGCTGTTCTTTCTCATAGTCACTCAATCCCCTATCTTGGTACTTCCACCATAATGTATGCTTCTACCTGGTCTTCCTCTTTGATATCATTGAAGTCTTCAAATACCAGACCACACTCGTAGCCTGCCTTTACTTCTTTTACATCGTCCTTGAAACGTTTCAGAGAGGCCAAAGCTCCCTCATAAATCTGCTCGCCTTCCCGTTTGATGCGAATCTTGCAGGCTCTCTGGAAGATTCCATCTAGCACATAGCTTCCCGCGATGGTTCCCACTCCGGACGCCTTAAAGGTCTGGCGTACTTCCGCATGACCGATCACTTTCTCCTCATAAATTGGGTCCAGCATTCCCTTCATAGCGGCTTCCACATCCTCAATCGCCTGATAAATGACGCGGTACAGTCGAAGATCTACGCCTTCCTGCTCTGCCAACTGCTTCGCCAAAGCGTCTGGACGCACGTTAAATCCAATTACAATTGCATTAGAAGTCGCCGCCAAAGTGACATCTGACTCATTGATGGCACCCACGCCGCCGTGGATGACCTTCACCACAACTTCTTCATTGGACAGCTTGGTCAGACTCTGTTTAACAGCCTCGACAGAACCCTGTACGTCTGCTTTGACGATGATCGGAAGCTCTTTGAGGTCACTTGCCTGGATCTGATCAAACAGGTTATCCAGAGAAAGTTTGCCTTTTGTTTCTTCAAGCAGATGTTTCTTGTTTTCAGTAACGAATGTAGCTGCAAAGCTCTTGGCTTCCTTATCGCTCGGGAATGCCATCAGGATCTCACCTGCATTCGGAACATCACTGAGGCCAAGGATCTCAACCGGTGTAGAAGGACCTGCTTCTTTGACACGTCTGCCTCTGTCATCCATCATTGCACGCACTTTACCACTGCATGCGCCTGCTGCAATAAAGTCGCCTACATGAAGTGTACCTTTCTGTACAAGAATTGTGGCAACCGGTCCCTTACCTTTATCAAGCTGAGCCTCGATTACAAGACCTCTTGCGGAACGGTTCGGATTTGCCTTTAATTCACATACCTCGGCTGTAAGAAGGATCATCTCAAGAAGAGTATCGATTCCCTCTCCTGTATGTGCGGATACAGGAACAAAAATCGTACTTCCGCCCCAGTCTTCCGGAATCAGTTCATATTCAGAAAGTTCCTGTTTTACACGCTCAATATTAGCACTTGGCTTATCAATCTTGTTGATTGCAACTATGATCTCAACGCCTGCCGCCTTCGCATGGCTGATAGCCTCTACTGTCTGAGGCATCACACCATCATCAGCTGCTACAACCAGAACTGCAATATCTGTGGAGTTTGCACCACGCATACGCATAGCTGTGAAAGCTTCATGTCCAGGTGTATCCAGGAATGTGATCTTCTGTCCGCCAACCTCTACTACAGAAGCACCGATATGCTGTGTGATACCGCCGGCTTCTCCACGTGTTACATTTGTCTTACGGATTGCATCCAGAAGAGATGTTTTACCATGGTCAACGTGCCCCATAACACAGACTACAGGTGGTCTTGAAACCATATCTTTTTCGTCTTCTTCATCCTCTTTGAGGAGTTCTTCGATAACGTCTACCTTCTCTTCCGGTTCTGCGATGATATCATATTCCAGAGCAATCTCCTGAGCTTTCTCAAAATCGATCTCATGGTTTACGGTAACCATCATACCCTGCATAAAGAGCTTCTTCACAATTACTGACGGCTGCATTTTCATAGCTTCTGCCAGTTCGCGGATCGTCATCTTCTCCGGAAGTGTGATTTCCTTAACCTCAGGTTTCTTCTCTTCCTGTTTTGGCTGCGGAGCCGGTTTCTGCAGAGCTTTCGGGATTCTGGAATTCTTATTGAATCCACCCTGGTTTGGTCTGCGTCCGCCACTCTGTGTCTTATCAAAATCTTTTTTCTTGTTTTTGTTCTCTCTGTCTCTTTCTCTCTTGCTGTCTTTGGAAGTCTTTGTCAGTTCCGGTGCAAATGCCATATCGTCATTCTTTCTTGTATTCTGGCGCTGTCCCTGACGTCCCTGACTGCCGCCGAAGCGTCCGTCACGTCCTTCACTTCTGTTTCCGTCCGGACGACCCTGGCCATTGCCCTGCGGTCTTCCTCCCTGACGGTTTCCATCTCCCTGTGGTCTTCCCTGTCCGAAACGTCCTCCCTGACGATTTCCATCGCCCTGGAATCTTCCGCCCGGACGGCCCTGACCATCGCCCTGGGATCTTCCCTGTCCGAAACGTCCTCCCTGGCGGTTATCTCCCTGGGATCTTCCCTCGCCCTGAGGTCTTCCCTGACGGTTTCCTTCGCCCTGGTTTCTTCCCTGGCCAAAACGTCCTCCCTGGGATCTTCCTTCACCCTGAGGTCTTCCCTGACGGTTCTGTCCGTCCGGTCTTCTGTTGCCTGTACCTGGGCGGTCATTATTATTTCTTCTTGGTCTGTCACCGTCTGTTCTTGAACTGTCGGAATTTCTTCCTTCTGCATTTCTTGGTGAACCTGTTCTCTCGCCTTCAGCTTTCACAGGTTTCTTTCTTGTTTTTCCTCCGTCACTTGCATTCTGTGCATGAAAAACGCGGATAATATTTTTTTTCTTTTTAGGTGTTTCAGTTTTATCTCCTTCTGATTTTGCTGTTACAACCTTTTCTTCTGTCTTGGGAGTCTCCAATTTCGCAATATGCTCCTTTCCCCTGTTATTATTGTCTTTTCTGAATCTATTCTTTACTTCCGAAACCGCAGGCTCATCCACCATACTCATATGGCTTCTCACATCAACGCCTTTTGATTTCAGAAACTCGATCACTTCTCTGTTCTGTCGTCCAAGCTCTCTGGCCAGCTCATGTACTCTTAATTTTGACAATCGCTATACCTCCTTCATGATTGCTTTCGCAAAGTTCTCATCCTGGACAGCCAGACAGGCGCGGTACTCCTTTCCCATTGCTCTGCCTAAGCTCTCTTTATCTGAGAAGAAGAAAATCGGAACTTCATAAAAACTGCACATATTCCTGAATTTCTTCTTTGTATTCTCGGAGGCATCCTCAGCAACGATCACAAGCAGTCCTTTTCCGGTCTTTACAGATTTCTCTGTGGAAAATTCTCCGCTTACGGTCTTGCCTGCTTTGGTAGCCAGCCCTATCAGCGACAGTACTCTGTTATTTTTCAATATCTTCCAGCTCCTTCTTAAGTCGTTCGTATACCTCATCCGGAACCGCAGTTTTCAGTGAACGCTCAAGTCCATGATTTTTAATCGCTTTATCCAGACATTCTCTGGAAAGACACAGATATGCGCCTCTGCCGTTTTTCTTACCGGTAGTATCAAGCACGATCTCATCTTCTGTAGTCTTAAGAACTCTGAGCATCTCTTTCTTGCTTTTCATTTCCCTGCAGCCGGTACACTGGCGCATGGGAATCTTATTCTTCGTCTTCATTCTCTCCTGCTTCCTGAGCCTGTGGCTCTTCTTCTACAGGAACTTCCTCTGAAACTTCTTCTGCTTCGGTTTCTTCTGTCAGGGAATCTTCTGCTGAAGTTTCCTCTGCTGATGCCTCAGCTGCATCTTCTGCAGTCTCGTCATCATCATAATCATAGAAATCTCCGGCTTCTTTTGCCTGAGTCTCACTCTTGATGTCAATCTTAAATCCTGTAAGTCTTGCAGCAAGACGTGCATTCTGACCTTCTTTACCGATTGCAAGGGACAGCTGATAATCAGGAACAACTACCAGAGCTGTCTTCTCATCAGGATCTGCCATAACTGCGATAACCTTTGCAGGGCTCAATGCATTCTCGATCAGGATCGCAGGATTCTCATCCCAGTTGATGATATCGATTTTCTCACCGCGAAGTTCCTCAACTACTGCATTGACACGTGCGCCGTTCATACCTACGCATGCACCAACTGCATCTACATCCGGATCGTTGCTCCATACAGCGATCTTTGTACGGGAACCGGCCTCACGTGCGATGCTCTTGATCTCAACAGTTCCGTCTTTTACTTCTGCAACTTCTGACTCAAAGAGACGTTTCACAAGTCCCGGATGAGTTCTGGATACCAGAATACGAGGTCCCTTCGGGGTATCCTTGACTTCAAGAATATACACCTTAATTCTCTCTGTCGGCTGGAAGGTTTCCCCTTTCACCTGTTCATTCTCACTTAATACTGCATCTGCCTTACCAAGATTGATGCTTACATTCTTGCCCATCACACGCTGTACAATACCGGTTACTACTTCTTTTTCTTTTCCATAGTATTCATCATACAGCACTTTACGTTCTTCCTCGCGGATTTTCTGCAGGATAACGTTCTTTGCATTCTGTGTCGCAATACGTCCGAATTCCTTAGACTGGATTGGAACCTGTATCATGCCTCCGATCTCAGCTCTTGATGTGATCTTCAAAGCATCTGCCAGAGAAATCTCCATTGCAGGATCCTCTACGTATTCTACGATACTTCTGTCTGCATACACTGAAAAATCGCAGGTTTCCGGATCAATAGTTACATGTACATTGTCAGCTTTTCCAAAATGGTTCTTGCAGGCCTGGATCAGAGACTGCTCAATTGCCTCAAGCAGAGTATCTTTGCTGATACTCTTTTCCTTTTCAAGGATATCCAGTGCCTCCCTTAACTCTCTGCTCATTTTTTTCTTATCCTCCCGAATTAACTAAAACTCTATTGCGAGGCGTATCAGGGCTGTGTCTTTCTTATCAAAAACACGCTCGGTTCCATCCTCATCGATTGTCACACTGTTACTATCATATGCGGTCAAAATCCCGCAGAACTCTTTTTGCTTCTCGATTGGCCGATAGGTACGGATTTCCACCAGTTTTCCCATGTTTCTCTCAAAGTCTTTGTCTTTCTTCAGCGGTCTGTCCAGTCCCGGCGAACTGATCTCCATGATATAACTGTCTTCGATAAAATCATTCTCATCCAGTTTGTCACTGAATGCTCTGCTGACTGTCTCACAGTCATTTACTGTAATTCCGCCTGGTTTGTCAATGTATCCTCTCAGATACCAGTTACCTGCTTCCTTCACATATTCTACATCAACCAGTTCAAAGCCGTTAAGTTCTACGATCGGTGCCAGAAGTTCCTCTGCGCGCTTTTCATACTCTTCCCGTCTGCTCATTTTCCCACCTGCCTTTCCATGCAACAAATAAGAGTGGGCTCACGCCCACTCCTTTGTCAACAAGTTCTAATTTAGATGTATTGTAACACCAATTTCCGGCAATTGCAAGGCTTTTCCTGCAAAAACCTTGATTTTAGCGGATTTGTTGGTTTTATATACGTGGTTTTATTCCTTTACTGTCCCGTTTGGACAGTTTTATCCTGTTGAGAACATAGGGTTTATCATGATAAGTAATGGTATATTCCTGGCGGCTTTCCAGAAGATATGCATGATCCAGCTTATCTCCTTCTGCCAGTTTCATTCCACGCACCCCGATAGATGTTTTCTTCATAGCAGAAATATCCTGTTTCTGAAATCTTAAGAAATATCCGCCTTCACTCTGGAATACCACCTGTTCCATTTCATCCGCAGAACCCACAAAAATCAGAGAATCCTCTTCAGCAAGTTTCGTAGACACGATCGTTCTCTTCGCCACATCAAACTCTGCACCACTCACCAGCTTGCACATGGATGCAGCAGTGACAAACAGAAGTGTATTTTCTTTTACAGATGCCAGTGGTGCTACATAGAGCATACGTTCCTGTGCACTGTCATAATTGCTCAGATTATCTGCCGGTGTCCCCTTATCCCTGAAACGAACCAGCGGAATATCTGCCACCTTGATACTGTGCATCTTTCCATTATCTGTAAAGATACAGATCTTATCTGTATTCATACAGTTAAACACATATTTGTTCTCTGCATTGGCAGCTTCTTTATTTCTCTCATATGCAGACTTATCAATGGTCCGCATATATCCGAAGCGGTCCATAAGGAATGTGACTTCCATTTCTTCCATCTTCTTTTCCTCATAGACAACTTCTTCTGCATTCTCGATCACTGTGCGGCGTTTCGTACCGTATTCTTTCTTGATCTGATCCAGTTCTTTCATGATCACTTCTGCCATGGAATCATAATTATTCAGGATATCTTCATAAATGGCAATGTTCTTCATTGTTTCTGCATAGTCTGCCTGAAGTGCCTCGATCTCCAGACCGATCAGTTTGTACAGACGCATATCCAGGATCGCAGCTGCCTGTTTTTCTGAGAAATGCAGCTTCTGCGCAGCTTTCTCGCTTGATTTGCTCTTGAACCTGATTCCTTCTGTCACACCGTCAACCAGGCATTTCTTTACCTGTTCTCTGTTCTTGCTTCCTCGCAGGATCTCGATGATCAGGTCGATCACATCACATGCCTTGATCAGACCTTCCTGGATTTCTTTCTTCTCCTGCTCTTTATTCAGAAGTGTGGTGTACTTTCTGGTCGTGACATCGAATACGAAATCTACGTGATGCTCGATCACCTGCTTCAGACTCAGAGTCTCCGGTCTGCCATCCGCAACTGCCAGCATATTCACGCCAAAAGTATCTTCCAGCTTTGTCTTCTTATAGAGCATATTGGTAAGATTCTCTACATCTGCGTCACGCTTCAGGTCAAGAACAATACGGATTCCCTCTTTGGAAGACTGATTGGAAATATCCACGATATCTGTTGTCTTCTTGTTTTCCACAAGAGACGCAATATCATTCAGGAATTTTCCGATATTTGCCCCGATCATTGTGTAAGGTATCTCTGTGATCACAAGCTGCTGTCTGCCGCCTTTGAGCTTCACTGTCTCCACCTTACCTCTGACACGGAGCTTCCCTGTTCCTGTCTCGTAAATCCTGAGCAGATCATCTTTATTTACTACCAGACCACCTGTCGGAAAGTCCGGTCCCTTGAGATAGCGCATCAGCCCTTTGACACTGATGTCATTATTCTTCATATATGCCTTTACAGCATCTACCACTTCACCCAGATTGTGAGGTGGAATACTGGTTGCCATACCGACAGCGATACCATCCGCACCGTTTACCAGCAGATTCGGGATTCTGACAGGAAGTACCACAGGTTCCTTCTCTGTCTCGTCAAAGTTCGGCATAAAATCTACTACATTCTTATCCAGATCTTCGAGGAAGACATCCTGTGTCAGTTTCTCCAGTCTGGCTTCTGTATATCGCATGGCAGCTGCACCGTCGCCCTCGATGGAACCGAAGTTTCCATGTCCGTCGACCAGTGTTTTGCCTTTCTTAAAATCCTGAGCCATTACCACAAGCGCTTCGTAGATAGAACTGTCACCGTGGGGGTGATATTTACCCATGGTATCCCCTACGATACGGGCACATTTTCTGTATGGTCTGTCATAACGGATACCCAGTTCATACATATCATACAGGGTTCTTCTCTGTACAGGCTTCAATCCGTCACGCACATCCGGCAGGGCTCTGGAGATAATAACACTCATGGCATAATCTATATAGGATTTCTGCATGACCTCCGCATAGTCGGTGGGAATCACATTCTCCTGTTTTGTTTCCATTTAATCTCTTTCCTCCATCTCAGACACATATCCATGTATCTGTCTTAATTTCCATATAACACTCCGGCAAAATCAGATGTCCAGCTCTGCATCCTGTGCATGCTCATAGATAAACTTCTTTCTCGGCGGAACATCGCTTCCCATCAGGATCTCTGTCACGCTTGATGCAAGTCTCGCATCCTCAATCTCCACTCGCTTCATCATTCTTGTCTCCGGATTCAGAGTAGTCTCCCAGAGCTGCTCCGCATCCATCTCGCCCAGACCTTTATATCTCTGAAGAGTAAAGCTTCCCGGTTTATGGGCACGTCTGTATCTCTCCAGTGCCTTATCATCATACAGGTATTCCTCCTGCCCCTTCTTAGGCATGACTTTATATAATGGCGGCATGGCAATATACACATGTCCCTCAGTGATCAGATCCGGCATGAAACGGTAGAATAAAGTCAGGAGCAGTGTGGAAATATGCGCCCCATCCACATCGGCATCAGCCATGATCACAATCTTGTCGTAACGAAGCTTCGTAATATCAAAGTCATTTCCGTATCCTTCGGAGAATCCACATCCGAATGCATTGATCATGGTCTTGATTTCCGCATTGGCAAGCACCTTGTCAATAGTAGCCTTCTCCACATTCAGGATCTTACCTCTGATAGGAAGGATTGCCTGGTAATTACGGTTGCGGGCAGTCTTTGCAGAACCTCCCGCAGAATCTCCCTCTACGATAAAGATCTCGCACTGGGAAGGATCCTTCTTCTCGCAGTTTGCCAGCTTTCCGTTAGAGTCAAAGGAATATTTCTGCTTTGTCAGAAGATTCGTCTTCGCCCTCTCCTCTGTTTTACGGATCTTTGCTGCTTTCTCTGCGCAGGAAAGGATGGTCTTAAGAGTCTCCAGATTTCTGTCAAAATAGAGTACCATCTGCTCTCCTACAACCTTTCCGGTTGCGCGTGATGCATCCTGATTATCCAGCTTTGTCTTGGTCTGTCCCTCGAAACGCGGTTCCGGATGCTTGATGGAAACAACCGCTGTCATTCCGTTACGGATATCTGCACCTGTGAAGTTCGGATCCTTGTCTTTAAGAACGCCAATCTCTCTCGCATAAGTATTCATGACTGTGGTAAATGTAGTCTTAAATCCAGTCAGATGAGTACCGCCCTCTGCATTGTAAATGTTATTACAGAAGCCCAGTACATTCTCACGAAATTCATTGGTAAACTGAAATGCCACCTCTACCTGAATGCCATCTGCTTCCCCTTTCAGGTAAACCGGATCATGCAGGACTTCCGCACTGTGGTTCAAATCCTTGATAAATCCAATGATACCGTCCGGCTCATGATAGGTAATATCCTCGACCTCTGCGCCTCTTTTATCCTCAAAACGAATAGTCAGTTCCGGATTCAGATATGCAGTCTCATGTAGTCTGCTCTTTACTTCTGTTGCTGAGAATCTGGTCTTTTCAAAGATCTCCGGATCCGGCAGGAAATTGATACTGGTTCCGGTCTGTCTGGTCTTACCCAGCTTCGGCAGCAACCCTTCCTCAAGTTCAATGGTCGGGATTCCCCGTTCATAGTGATCATGATGCACATATCCGTCACAACTGATCTTAATGTCCAGATATGTAGACAGGGCATTTACAACCGAAGAACCTACTCCATGAAGTCCTCCGCTGATCTTATAGGCAGAATTATCAAATTTACCGCCTGCATGAAGAGTTGTAAATACAAGTCTCTCTGCCGACACTCCTTTCTCATGCATATCTACCGGAATCCCTCTTCCATTATCCGTAACCGTACAGGAACCATCCTTCTCCAGAATCACATGGATCAGACTGCAGTATCCTGCCAGATGTTCATCTACTGCGTTATCTACGATCTCATAAATGAGATGATTTAATCCTTTTCGTGAAACACTTCCGATGTACATTCCCGGACGCTTACGAACCGCCTCCAGACCTTCCAGGACAGAGATGCTCCCTGCATCATAGGTGTTTTTCTTTGCCATGTCTGTTACATTTCCTTTCTTTCTATCAACCGGATTGCTTACTGTAAATCCGGGAATGATTTTTTGCATTACAAACATTTGTTCGTATTATAACCCAGTTTTTATTCTTTTTCAAGTGCGAACTTTCCCTTGTCAACGGAATAAAACACAAAAAATAATCAGAACCGAAATTCTGATCCTTTTCTGACTGTAAGCCTGTTCTGTTATAATTTGAGTGCATTTATCTTATCATTGGTTTTTTCAGCTGTCAACTGTTTCATTTGCCTACAAGGCTGTTTGGCATTATCTTTACAGTAGAAATATCTGTAAGAAACAGAAGCTATTTCTTTGTCTTAAATTTCTTCATTGTGGAGTATGGACTGTAAACTCTGGATTTGTCTTTGGATGTTTGGTTCCATGCCCGTATGGTCACATACCAGGTACCCTTCTTTACGTTTGTAAAGGTTACAGTTACGGTATTTTTGCCTTCTGTACGTTTCAGATATTTCTTAACCGGATATTTTTCACCTGCGGAGGTTTTGTATTTGTTTCCCAGCAGGATTTCATAACCTGTGGCATTTTTGCATTTTGTGTAAGTAACAGTCACAGTGTTTCCTTTTACAGTGATATTCCTGATCTTTGGCTGCTGCGGTGTGACAACAGTGATCTTGATCTTCTTAACCTTTGTCCAGGAACCATAGACCTTATTGCCCTGTGCATCCAGAACCCAGCTTCGGGCTGCCACATACCAGGTACCTTTTGCCAGATATCTGAAAGATGCCTGTGGCTTGCCGGTTGAGGAAACGGTCTGGCTGAATTTCCCGGTCTGGAGCATATTTGATTTCTTACTGATCACGAAGTCATAACCCTGAGCACCTGCACATCCTTTGGAAAGTTTGACAG
>ENA-OOZX01002191-OOZX01002191.1-human-gut-metagenome-genome-assembly--contig:-NODE-2191-length-10666-cov-3.109321_pt1 | contig 10666 bp, 21 predicted proteins | sample MGYA00241048_ERZ501412 | MGnify/ENA primary metagenome ERZ501412 (study PRJEB25962, sample SAMEA2042518) | human gut metagenome | biome: human gut; feature: human-associated habitat; material: faeces... | reverse complement strand
CAAGGACAGCCGCGAGCAGTTTGAGCGCCGCACTCACAAGCGCCTGATCGACGTGGTCAAGCCCTCCCCCAAGACCGTCGAGGCCCTGATGAGCCTGGAGCTTCCCGCTGGTGTGGAGATCGAGATCAAGCTGTAAGACCAGCGTCTGAGCCGTTGTGAGCAGCGCGGATGGACTGGAGCGAGGGATACAAACCAAGAAGGGCAAAAGGCCCGGATGTTTGTGTCCCGAGTCGAAAGGAAGCCGCGCGTCGCGAACAGGCGAAGCGTGAGGACAACACAGCGATCTCAAACAACTACCTTGTGTACCCGCTGTCTGCCGCATATTGAGGCGGACGGGTCAAGTTGGCCGAGCAATAGCCAAGCGCTTGAGCCGTCGTGAGCAGCGCAGATGGACCGAAGCGAGGGATACAAACCAAGAAGGGCGAAACGCCCGGATGTTTGTGTCCCGAGTCGGAGGGAAGCCGCGCGTCGCGAACAGGCGAAACGTGATGAAGACTAACTCGCCCAACCAATAACCTATATAGGAGGAAAATCCAACATGGAGAAAGCGATCATCGGCAAAAAGATCGGCATGACCCAGATCTTCGATGAAGCTGGCCACGTGGTCCCTGTGACCGTGATCGAGGCCGGCCCCTGCACCGTGGTGCAGAAGAAGACCGCCGAGAAGGATGGCTATGAGGCCATTCAGCTGGGTTATCAGACCGTTCCCGAGCGCAAGCTGACCAAGCCTGAGGTTGGCCATCAGAAGAAGGCCGGCCTGGAGGAGCTGAAGAAGGTTCTCAAGGAGTTCCGTCTGGACGACTGCTCCAAGTACGAGATCGGCGACGAGCTGAAGGCTGACGTGTTCGCCGCGGGCGACCGCGTGGACGTCACCGGCATCAGCAAGGGCCACGGCTACCAGGGCGTTATCAAGCGTCACGGTGCTTCTCGTCTGAAGGAGACCCACGGCTCCGGTCCTGTGGTCCGCCACGCCGGCTCCATGGGCGCCAACAGCGATCCTTCCCGCATCTTCAAGGGCAAGATCGGCGCCGGCCAGATGGGCAACGAGCAGGTCACTGTCATGAACCTGGACGTCATCTCTGTGGACGCCGAGCTGGGCATCATCGCGGTTCGCGGCGCCATTCCCGGCCCCAAGGGCGGCGTGGTGTTCCTGCGCAACAGCGTGAAGAAGTACTTCGAGCCCAAGGGTGCTGCCGGCATCAGCAACAACCCGCAGAAGGCTTCCGGTCGTAATCCCCAGAAGGCTTCCGCCCGTAATAAGTAAGGAAAGGAGTGCTTGTAATGTCTACCATCAACGTTTTGAACATGGCCGGCGAGACCGTCGGTACCGTGGAGCTGTGCGACGGCATTTTTGGCATCGAGCCCAATCAGGCTGTTGTGCATGAAGTGGTCAAGAACCACCTGGCGAATTGCCGTCAGGGCACGCAGAGCGCTCTGACCCGTGCCGAGGTCTCCGGCGGCGGCAAGAAGCCCTGGCGTCAGAAGGGCACCGGCCACGCCCGTCAGGGCAGCACCCGTGCTCCCCAGTGGACCCACGGCGGCATCGTGTTCGCTCCCAAGCCCCGCAGCTACTCTTACGTTCTGAATAAGAAGGTCAAGAGACTGGCTATGAAGTCCGCCCTGTCCGCCAAGGCGGCCGCAGGCGAGATCATCGTTGTCGATTCCATCAAGCTCGACAGCATCAAGACCAAGGACTTCCGTGCGTTCCTGAACGCCGTCAAGGCCGACGGCAAGTCCCTGGTGGTCACTCCCGCCAAGGACGAGATCGTCGTCAAGAGCGCCCGCAATATCCCCGGCGTCGAGACCACCATGGCCAACCTGATGAACGTCTATGACATTCTCAAGGCCAAGTATCTGGTCCTCGATAAGGAAGCCCTCGCAGTAATCGAGGAGGTGTTTGCGTAATGGCTAACGTTTACGACATCATTATTCGTCCCATCATCACCGAGCGCTCCATGGAGGCCACCGGCACCAAGAAGTACGTCTTTGAAGTGGCTCCCACCGCCGGTAAGATCGAGATCAAGAACGCCGTGGAGCAGATCTTCGGCGTGAAGGTGGCCAAGGTCAACACCATCAACTATGATGGCAAGGCCAAGCGCCTGGGCGCTGCCCGTCCCGGCCGCCGCAAGAGCTGGAAGAAAGCTTACGTCCAGCTGACCCAGGACTCCAAGACCATCGAGTTCTTCGAGGGTATGGTGTAAGAAAGGAAGGAGTGTAAAAAATGTCTATCAAAACTTTTAAGCCGACCACCCCTTCCCGCCGGCATATGACTGTCTCCGGCTTCGACGGCATTGATAAGCACGCCAAGCCTGAGTCCAGCCTGACCGAGGTCCTGAAGAAGAACGCTGGTCGCAACAGCTATGGCCGCATCACCGTCCGCCATCGCGGCGGCGGCGAGAAGCGCAAGTATCGTGTCATCGACTTCAAGCGTGACAAGACGGATATGCCCGCCACTGTCCTGCGTCTGGAGTACGATCCCAACCGCAGCGCCAACATCGCTCTGGTGCAGTATGAGGACGGCGAGAAGCGTTACATCATCGCTCCCGTGGGTCTGACCGCCGGTGACAAGGTGGTCTCCTCCGCCGCTGCAGATATCAAGCCCGGCAACTGCCTGCCCATCGCCAACATCCCTGTGGGTACCGTGATCCACAATGTGGAGATGCACCCCGGCAAGGGCGCTCAGCTGGTTCGTTCCGCCGGCGCCTATGCACAGCTGATGGCAAAGGAGGGCGAGAACGCCCAGATTCGTATGCCCTCCGGCGAGGTCCGCATCATCCGCACCAACTGCACCGCCTGCATCGGTCAGGTGGGCAATCTGGAGCACGAGAACGTTCAGATCGGTAAGGCCGGCCGGAAGCGCCACATGGGTTGGCGTCCCACCGTCCGTGGTTCCGTCATGAACCCCTGCGACCACCCCCACGGCGGTGGTGAGGGCAAGGCTCCTGTGGGCCGTCCCGGTCCTGTTACCCCCTGGGGTAAGCCGGCTCTGGGCTACAAGACCCGCAAGACCAAGAATCCTACTGACAAGTTTATTGTCAAGCGCCGCAATGTGAAGTAAGGGAGGCAAGTAGAATATGAGCAGATCTGTCAAAAAAGGCCCGTATGTTGCCCCTGAGCTGCTGAAGCGGGTCGAGGAAATGAACAAGAAGGGCGAGAAGAACGTGCTGAAGACCTGGAGCCGCAGCTCCACCATCTTCCCCGCATTCGTGGGTCACACCATCGCCGTTCACGATGGCCGCCGTCATGTGCCCGTCTATGTCCAGGAGGACATGGTGGGTCACAAGCTGGGTGAGTTCGCTCCCACCCGGACCTTCCGTGGTCACGCCAAGTCTAAGTAAGGAGGATGCACAGTACAATGGAAGCTAAAGCTTATTTGAGATACGTCCGCATCTCTCCCCGTAAGATCCAGATCGTGTGCGATCTGATCCGTGGAAAAGATGCTCAGACTGCCATGGCGATCCTGATGCAGACCCCCAAGGCTGCCTCCGAGCCCCTGATGAAGCTCCTGAAGAGCGCTTGCGCCAATGCGGAGAACAACTTCAGCATGGACCCTGAGAAGCTGGTGGTCACCCAGGTGTTCGCTACCCCCGGCCCCATTCTGAAGAGAATGATGCCCCGTGCTCAGGGCCGTGCCTATCGCATCAACAAGAGAACCTCTCACGTGACGCTGGCCGTCGCTGAGAAAGAGTAAGGGAGGGAGACAGTTTTATGGGACAGAAAGTTAATCCCCACGGCTTCAGAGTGGGCGTCATCAAAGACTGGGATTCCCGTTGGTATGCCAGCAATGAGAAGGTCGGCGATCTTCTGGTCGAGGATCACAAGATCCGTGTGTACCTGAAGAAGCTGCTGTTCGCTGCCGGTGTCTCCAAGATCGAGATCGAGCGCAGCAACGAGGTCGTCACCGTTTACCTGCACGTGGCCCGTCCCGGCGTGGTCATCGGCAAGGGCGGCGTGCAGATCGAGGAGTACCGCAAGAGCGTGGAGAAGCTTATCGGCAAGACCGTGAAGCTGAACATCGTCGAGGTTCGCAACCCCGATATGGACGCTCAGCTGGTGGCCGAGAACATCGCCGCTCAGCTGGAGAAGCGTATCTCCCACCGCCGTGCCATGAAGAATGCCATGGGCCGTGCCATGCGTGCCGGCGCCAAGGGCATCAAGGTCAACTGCTCCGGTCGTCTGGGCGGTCGTGAGATCGCTGGCTCCGAGCACTATCACGAGGGTACCATCCCCCTGCAGACTCTGCGTGCCGACATCGACTACGGCTTCGCTGAGGCCGCCACCACCTTCGGCCGCATCGGCGTGAAGGTGTGGATCTACAAGGGCGAGATCCTGTCTCAGGCTCTGCGGACTACCCCCCGCACCCTGGATACCAGCAAGCCCTATCAGGAGCGCCGTGAGCGTCCCCGCCGCGACCGCCGCGACGGCGACCGCCGTGGTGGCTTCAACCGGGATCGTCGCGAGGGCGGCTTCAACCGCGGTCCTCGTCCCGCCGGCCAGGGCAACTTCAACAACAATCGTGGCCCCCGCCCCGCCGGTCAGGCCAAAGCTCCTAAGGAAGGAGGCGCTCAGTAATGCTTCTGCCCAAGAGAGTTAAGTACCGCAGAGTACACCGTGGCCGCCTCACCGGCAAGGCCACCAGAGGCAACAAGGTCACCTACGGTGAGTTTGGCCTCGTTGCGCTGGAACCCGCATGGATCACCAGCAATCAGATCGAAGCAGCCCGTATCGCCATGACCCGTTACACCAAGCGTGGCGGTCAGGTCTGGATCAAGATCTTCCCCGATAAGCCCATCACCGAGAAGCCGGCCGAGACCCGCATGGGTTCCGGTAAGGGTTCTCCCGAGTATTGGGTCGCCGTTGTTAAGCCCGGCCGTGTCATGTTCGAGATCGCCGGTGTCTCCGAAGAGGTCGCACGTGAGGCTCTGCGTCTGGCCAGCCACAAGCTGCCCATCAAGACCAAGATCGTCAAGCGTGAGGATCTGGAAGCTCAGGAAGTAGGTGAATGAGATGAAGGCAACTGAAGTACGTGCAATGAGCGTGGAGCAGCTGAATGAGAAGCTGACTTCCCTGAAGAAGGATCTGTTCTTCCTGCGTATGCAGCACGCCACCAATCAGCTGGACAATCCTCTCAAGATCGCTGAAACCAAGCGTGATATTGCCCGCATCAAGACCGTGATCCGTGAAAAGGAGGAGAACTGAAATGGAAGAGAAGAGAATTTCCTCCCGCAAGACCCGTGTGGGTAAGGTCGTGTCCGACAAGATGGATAAGACCGTGGTGGTCGCCATCGAGGACCGTGTTGCCCATCCTCTGTATAAGAAGATCGTCGGCCGCACCTATAAGCTGAAGGCCCACGATGAGGAGAACACCTGCGGCGTAGGCGATATCGTGAAGGTGATGGAGACCCGCCCCCTGTCCAAGGACAAGCGTTGGCGTGTGGTCGAGATCGTTGAAAAGGCGAAGTAAGGAGGTAACCGAGAATGATTCAGCAAGAGTCCTATCTGAAGGTTGCCGATAATACCGGCGCCAAGGAGATCAAGTGCATTCGTGTCCTGGGCGGCTCCAAGCGCAAGTACGGCAACATCGGTGATGTGATCGTTGCCTCTGTGCGTAAGTCTGCTCCCGGCGGTCAGGTGAAGAAGGGCGAGGTGGTCAAGGCCGTTATCGTCCGCAGCGCCAAGGGCGTCCGTCGTGCCGACGGCACCTATGTCCGCTTTGACGACAATGCCGCCGTCCTCATCAAGGACGACAAAAACCCCAGAGGTACCCGTATCTTTGGGCCCGTTGCTCGTGAGCTGCGTGACAAGGATTACATGAAGATCCTGTCCCTCGCTCCCGAAGTTATTTGATGGAGGGGCCAGAGAATGAATAGTCTGAAAATCAAGAAGAACGACACCGTCGTTGTTCTGTCCGGCAAGGACAAGGGCAAGCAGGGCAAGGTCCTGGAGGTCATGCCCAAGAGCGGCAAGGTGGTCGTGGAGAAGGTCAACGTGGTCTCCCGCCACACCAAGCCCCGTAAGCAGGGCGAGCAGGGCGGCATCATCCAGAAGGAGGCCCCCATCTACGCCTGCAAGGTGCAGAAGGTCTGCCCCAAGTGTGGTAAGCCCACCCGCGTCGGCCAAAAGGTCGAGGGTGACAAGAAGGTCCGCATCTGCAAGAAGTGCGGCGCCGAAATCTGAGAGAGGAGGAGTTAACCAATGGCCAATACGCCTAACCTGAAGAAGCTGTATCAGGACGAGGTCGCTCCTGCTCTGATGCAGAAGTTCGGCTATAAGTCCACCATGCAGATCCCCCGCCTGGAGAAGATCGTGGTCAACGTGGGCTGCAGCGAGGCTCGCGAGAACGCCAAGGTGCTGGACGCCGTGGTGTCCGATTTGACCACCATCACCGGCCAGAAGGCTGTGATCACCAAGGCCAAGAAGTCCGTGGCTAACTTTAAGCTGCGTGAGGGCATGCCCATCGGCGCTAAGGTTACCCTGCGCGGCAACAAGATGTGGGAGTTCCTGGACCGCCTGTTCAACGTGGCCCTGCCCCGCGTGCGTGACTTCCGCGGCATTTCCGCCGACTCCTTTGACGGCCGGGGCAACTACGCTCTGGGCATCAAGGAGCAGCTGATCTTCCCCGAGATCGAGTACGACAAGATCGACAAGATCCGTGGTATGGACATCGTCATCTGCACCACCGCTCAGACCGATGAAGAAGCCCGTGAGCTGCTGACCCTGGTCGGCGCTCCCTTTGAACGCTGATTAGGAGGAGAAACACCATGGCAAAGAAGTCTATGATCCTGAAGCAGCAGGCTCCCGCTAAGTTCTCCACCCGTAAGTACAACCGCTGCAAGCTGTGCGGCCGCCCTCACGCCTACCTGCGTGACTACGGCGTTTGCCGTATCTGCTTCCGCACGCTGGCTTATAAGGGCGAGATCCCCGGTGTCCGCAAGGCTTCCTGGTAATCGTTTTCCGCCATACTTCGTTGGCTCGGCTCAACGTACACAAAGTACGCCATCGCCTCGCCGCCTCGTCTGGCGAAAAAATCTTGGATCTATCTCATGCAGTGCTGGCATGGCTTGCTGTGCGCAAAGTACAGCGGTACCCTGCCGCTTCGTGTGACGAAAGAGTCCTTTCCGTTATATACCGTCGGCGTGTTAGACTGCACAGGTGCGGCGGCGCTGCCGGTATGGCGGGAACCATGCGGGAGAGAATATCTTCCCGCAAAGCAAGTGCCTAAGAGCGCTGTGCGCTCCGGCGATAAAGGATGGCGAAAGGTCACTGGTAATTAAACATCGCTGGTCATCGGACGATGCCTAAATTATCAGTGATACCTCGCTACCTCAACAGGGCTTTCCCTGTAACTCTAAATTAGGAGGAAACAAGTATGCACATCACTGATCCTGTTGCCGATATGCTGACCCGTATCCGCAACGCCAACAATGCCAAGCATGAGACCGTTGACGTCCCTGCCTCCAACATGAAGAAGAGCATCGCTCAGATCCTGCTGGATGAGGGCTACATCAAGGCCTATCAGGTCGTGGACGACGGTACCCAGGGGACCATTCACATCACCCTGAAGTACAACGCCGGCAAGGAGAAGGTCATCTCCGGTCTGCGCCGTGTGTCCAAGCCCGGTCTGCGTGTGTACGTGGGTGCCGATGAGCTGCCCCGTGTGCTGCGTGGTCTTGGTATTGCGATCGTATCCACCTCTAAGGGCGTCATGACCGACAAGGCTGCTCGTGCAGCACACGTCGGCGGTGAAGTCCTTGCGTTTGTTTGGTAAGGAGGGTATTGAACAATGTCGAGAATTGGCAGAATGCCCATTACCGTCCCCGCTGGTGTGGAAGTCACCATTGCGGAGAACAACGTTGTCACCGTCAAGGGCCCCAAGGGTACTCTGACGCAGGCTCTGCGTCCGGAGATGATCCTGGAGCAGGAGGGCAACGTCATCCATGTCAAGCGCCCCTCTGACGACAAGCTGCACTGCGCTCTGCACGGCATGACCCGTGCGCTGCTGCACAACATGGTCGTCGGCGTCAGCGAAGGCTTCAAGAAGGAGTTGGAGGTCAACGGTATCGGTTACCGTGCCGCCAAGGAGGGCAAGAACCTGGTCATGAACCTGGGCTACTCTCATCAGGTCATCGTTCCTGAGATCGACGGCATCACCATTGATGTCCCCACTCAGAACAAGATCGTCATCTCCGGTCCCGATAAGCAGAAGGTGGGCCAGTTTGCGGCGGAAGTCCGTGAAAAGCGTCCTCCCGAGCCTTATAAGGGCAAGGGCATCAAGTATGTCGATGAAGTCATCCGCCGCAAGGTCGGTAAGACCGGCGCCAAGAAGTAAGGAGGTGTGCCGTAATGATTAAAAGACCCAATACCAACGCTCAGCGTCTGAAGCGTCATAAGAGAGTCCGTGCCAAGGTGTTCGGCACTACCGAGCGTCCCCGTCTGAACGTGTTCCGCAGCGAGAAGAACATCTACGCTCAGGTCATCGACGACGTGGCCGGCAACACCCTGGTCTCCGCCTCCTCTCTGGATAAGGAGATCGAGGGCAACGGCGGCAACAAGACCGCCGCCCGTGCTGTGGGCAAGCTGGTGGCCGAGCGCTGCAAGGCCAAGGGGATCGACACCGTCGTGTTCGACCGTGGCGGTTACCTGTATCACGGCCGTGTGGCCGAGCTGGCCGAAGGCGCCCGTGAGGGCGGCCTGGAATTCTAAGAGAGGAGGATAACTGACAATGGCAAGATTTGAAAGAGAACCCAGCGAGTATATCGAAAAAGTAGTTGCTACCAACCGTGTATCCAAGACGGTCAAGGGCGGTCGTGTCATGAAGTTCTCCGCTCTGATGGTGGTGGGCGACGGCAAGGGCAAGGTCGGTTTCGGCCTTGGTAAGGCCGCCGAGGTCCCTGAGGCCATCCGCAAGGGTATCGAGGATGCCAAGAAGAACATGATCACCGTGTCCCTGTCCGGCACCACCATCCCCCACGAGGTGATCGGTGAGTTCGGCGCCGGCCGCGTGCTGATGAAGCCCGCCGCCCCCGGTACCGGCGTCATCGCCGGCGGTGCTGTCCGTGCCGTTCTGGAAGCGGTCGGCATCAAGGACATCTACACCAAGTGCCTGCGCTCCAACAACCCGCAGAACGTTGTTACCGCAACGATGGAAGGCCTGAAGAGCCTGCGCGACGCAGCTCAGGTAGCTGCTGTACGCGGCAAAGCCGTAGAAGAACTGTAAGAAAGGGGTAACTGACAATGGCTAACATGAAGATTACCCTGAAAAAGAGCCTGGCTGGTCGCTTGGAGAAGCACATCGCAACGGCTCATTCTTTGGGGCTTAAGAAGATCAATGACGTAACCGTTCAGCCGGACAACGCGCAGACGCGCGGCAAGGTAAAGCAGATCGGTTACCTGCTCGAAATCGTAGAGGAGGCGTAACCCATGAAGCTGCATGAATTGACGCCTGCCGCAGGCGCTACCAAGCCGGCATACCGTAAGGGCCGCGGCGCTGGTTCCGGCAATGGCAAGACCGCAGGTCGCGGTCACAAGGGCCAGTGGGCCCGCTCCGGCGGCGGCGTGCGCGTGGGTTTTGAGGGCGGCCAGATGCCTCTGGCCCGCCGTATCCCCAAGCGCGGCTTCAACAACATCTTCGCTAAGCCCCTGGAGTCCGTGAACGTCTCCGCTCTGGAGAAGTTCGAGGACGGCGCTGTGGTCAACGCTCAGGCTCTGCTGGAGAAGGGCATCCTCTCCAAGTGTGAGTATGGTGTGAAGATCCTGGGCAACGGCACCATCACCAAGAAGCTGACTGTCCAGGCGTCCGCTTTCTCCGCCTCTGCCAAGGAGAAGATCGTGGCGGCCGGCGGAAAGTACGAGGTGATCTAAATGATCAAGACCGTTCGGGACGCCTGGAAGATCCCTGAGCTGCGCAACAAGATCCTCTTTACCATCTTCGCGCTGCTCATCTTCCGTCTGGGCGCCGCCATTCCGGTCCCCTATATCAATGGTGACCAGCTGGAGACCTATCTTACGGCCCAGAGCGGTACCATTCTGGGGCTGATGAATGCCATGAGCGGCTCTGCCTTCTCTATGGCTACCCTGTTCGCCCTGAGCGTGCAGCCCTATATCAACAGCTCCATTATCATCCAGCTGCTTACCGTGGCCATCCCCGCTCTGGAGCGGCTGGCCAAGGAGGGCGGCGAGGAGGGCCGGAAGAAGATCGCCTCCATCACCCGGTACACCACCGTGGCCATCGGCCTGCTGCAGGGTTTTGGTTACTACACCCTGATCAACAGCTACGGTCTGGTGGAGACCGACGGTCTGCCTGCCATTTGGGTGGGCCTGGTCATCGTGCTGTCCTTCACTGCTGGCTCTGCCTTCCTGATGTGGCTGGGTGGGCAGATCACTGAGTTCGGTATCGGCAACGGCATCTCCATCATCCTGTTCGCGGGCATCCTGTCCCGCGGCCCCAGCATGATCCGCACCATGTATCAGGGCGTCCGCAACAATCTGGACGGCGTTACCGGCGAGGGAATCTTTAATCTGCCCGTGTGGGCCATCCCGCTGATTCTCATCGGCATGCTGGCCATCGTGGTTCTCATTGTATTCATTCAGAATGCGGAGCGCCGCATTCCCGTCCAGTATGCCAAGCGGCAGGTGGGCCGGAAGATGTACGGCGGCCAGAGCTCTC
>ENA-OOZX01002186-OOZX01002186.1-human-gut-metagenome-genome-assembly--contig:-NODE-2186-length-10708-cov-3.595701_pt1 | contig 10708 bp, 7 predicted proteins | sample MGYA00241048_ERZ501412 | MGnify/ENA primary metagenome ERZ501412 (study PRJEB25962, sample SAMEA2042518) | human gut metagenome | biome: human gut; feature: human-associated habitat; material: faeces... | reverse complement strand
CCACCACGGGATTGCCAAGCGCGTGCCGGACGAAGCATACGTGACCATGCCGAACCAGCTCGGCATCGACGAATTCGACCTTGACGATGCCCTCGGCGACCAGGAGGAGCATATGTGCTCCGCGGACCTCGGTGAATTCATCGAACGCAACCACCTCGACCTGGCCGTGGAGAACGTCACCCCGTTCAATCCGCGTGACGCGTTCGGCTCCCACTCTGATTCCGACCATGTTTACAACACCCCGCGCGCTTGGTACATGCAGCGCTTCCTCAACCCGTACGACGAGCAGTGGGACGGTCAGGACGCCGACCACCAGCCGACTTCGGACGACATTCCGTGGGCCCGCCAGCCCGATCGCAAGATCACCATCGAGGACGTGAAGTACGTGTTGAGCTCCCACTATCAGGGCACCCCGTACGATCCGTACGGCAAGCTCGGCGACCAGCATTCGCGCCACATGTTCCGTCCGATCGGCATCAACCGTCAGAGCCAGCTGTCCGTCATGCAGATTCGCCCGTACCGTCCGCAGGTCAACCGTGCCGTGCAGTGGATCGCCTACGGCTCCAACCCGTTTAACACGCTCGTGCCGTTCTTCCCGAACGTCGACTCCACGCCGAAGTATCTTGAGGACACCACCACGCGCGTCACCTCCGAGAACTTCTACTGGGAGAACCGCATCATCGCGGCCCTGTGCGACGCCAGCTTCGCCGACACCGCCAACGCGGTGGAGCGCTACCAGGAGAAGACCGGCGGCATGGGCCACCGCATGGTAGCCGCCACCGACGAGCAGATCGACCGACTGGTGGAAGGCGTGGTCGACGAATTCGACGCCGAAGACGAGATCGGCGACGTGCAGCCGATGGAACCGGACGAAATCATCGAAGCCGTCCGCAACGGCGAGGCGCGCGAAGTGCTCGCCACCGCCAACGAGACCATGGCCGCGCAGCTTAAGGCGGAAACCGACAAGCTGCTCGACTCCGTGCTCTACACCACCAGCATGAACATGAAGAACGGCTTCCACATGTCCGACTTCTGATCGTTCCCTGATGGGATGGCCGGTATTTTTCCGCGATTGCATATCGTTGCATAACGCCGGAAATACCGCCAAGATCAACGGCTCCCGCACTGCGCTCGCCACCGTCCGTTCCGTATGACGGCCGGACGGCGTCCGCTGTATGGGAGCCGTTTTCTATTGCTGACGCTCGTTCACTAGAATGTTGCTTATCTGTGTTGTTCCGGCCATGTTCGGCGCTCGACGCCGCCTGGCGGAAGGCTTCAAGAAAGGACTCCAGTGACCAGCATTGAGGATTTCACCAGCCAGTACGGCTTGGTGCAGAAGATTGATGCGTTCGGCTATCTCGATTACCTGAAGAGCAATCCGGATGCGCCGCGCAAGCATGGCAAGGTCGTCCTCGTCACCGCCGACACCCCGTTGAAGGCGTCCCGCGGTGAGGGCAAGACCACCACCACGATTGCGTTGATCGATGCGTTGCGCGAACGTGGCATCGACGCGGCAGCCGTGCTGCGCCAGCCGAGCATGGGCATCACCGCAGCCGGTTCCAAGGGTGGCGCGTCGGGCGGCGGCAAGGCCTCCCTGACCCACCCGGAGCTGATCGACTGGGGTCTGTGCGGTGAAATGGGAGCCATCGAGGCCGCCCAGAACCTGTTGGTCTCCTTTGCGGAGAAGGCTGTTGACGACGGCAAGCTGGACACCATCCTCGTACCGCGCGTCTCCGAAGTGCCGTCCCGTTCCCTGCGCCAGATCGCAGTGGACCGTGGAAAGGGCGACGTGGCTGAGCGTGTGGTGCTCACCCCGACCTGCGAGCTCATGCAGATCGTTGTGCTGTCGCGTTCCATGGATGAGATCTCCGAGCGCGTTGCCAAGATGGTCGCCGGCACGAAGGATGGCAAGGCCGTGACCTTCGGCGAATTCGTTGACCTGTGGCGTATCACCGGCATCCTCGGCGACGCCGTGAAGCCAGCCAAGACGGAGACCGTGAACGGCTCTCCGGTGTACGTGCACGGCGGCCCGTTCGCCAACGTGTCCATCGGCATTCCGACGCTGGTTTCCGTGGAAATGGCCTGCGCATTGCATGACGTGGTCATCGTCGAAGCCGGTTATGGTACCGACGCAGGCGCGCAGAAGTGGCTTGACATAGCCTGCCGCGAATACGACGCGCAGTGGCCGTCCGCAGCCATCGTCGTGACCCGCGCTTCCACGTGGCGCGACGATCCGGATCTGGCATGGCGCTACCCGTTCCACGTCCAGCGCCTCGAAGGTCTTGATATTCCTACCTTCCCGCTTATCAACCTGTGGGATGGCGAGGATGATCAGATTCCGGCGCTCAAGGACACCGCCAAGGAACTGGAATTCCGCGACCCGATCATCGGCAACCTGTACCGCGACGGTGGCGACGCGCTCGCCCCGCAGCTCGATGCGTTCGTCGATGCCGTGACGAACGGTTCCATGCCGGCCGAACCGCACAGCCACAAGGGCATGGCTCTGGTGGAGAACGTGCGTTGGGTGGCCGAGCATGCGTATGGCGTTCCGGCCGACCGTGTGATTCTGAAGGACGGTTTCGCCGAGTCGTTGCAGGCCGCCGAGGGTCTGTGCGCCAGCGCGGGCATCGATTTCGGCTCGCTTGCTCTGGTCGCGGTGAAGTCTCCGGCCACCATGACCGACAACGACCGCGCTCCGGAAGCCGAGCGCACCGTCACGCTGAAGAAGGTCGAAGTGCATTCCGGCGCGGGCCTGGTGCACGTGAACCTCACCACGTCGCTGACCACCCCGATGCCGAAGATCGTCTGATTTTCTTGCGATTGCGCCGCGTGGCGGTACGTCCCGTACCGTCGAGGGCGCTCGCTAATCGTTGATTCGGCGTAAATACAAAGCCGCTGGTCCCGTTCGGGCCGGCGGCTTTTTTCGTGGGTGATACCTTTACGTTGTCCGTTTGTGGGTGCGGGCGTGCTTGCATGTGCGCCCCCTTTTGCTCACGAGTTGCGGAATGGGGCGATTTTTCTCTCTTATGAGCAAAAGGGGGTATGATTACTGACGATTTTGCCGGTTTTCATACCCCTTTTCGCTCACGTCCCGTAGAAAAGGCCCGTTTCTCGCTTTTGTGAGCGGTCGGGGGTGCTGATATTGCGATTTCCCTGCCGTAGTCAGGCGAGCTTCCTAGACGTGCTTCCCGTAGGTGAGGTGAGAGGTTTGCAATATGGGCAAACCTCGAAGGAACGGTGGAACTTCGTCAGAAGTTTCCACCGTTCCAGCCCCAGTCAGTCGTGGCGGTGTAGCGGATGTAAGTGCGGTCGGCCGGAATGCCCAGCTCCTTGCCCAGCGCGGCCATGATCTGCTCCGTCAGCTTCTCCCAGGCGGAACCCGGCACGGAACGGCCGAACACATTCACTTCCACGTATGCGGCCGGCTTGGAATCGTCACCGCCGAAATAAATCGGCATATTGTCTTCGAACGGGCACATCAGCCAGCCTTCAGACTTGCCGGGAACGGCAGAAATCGCCTTGCCGTAGGCCGTCTTCAGCGCCTCGCGCTGCCCAGGGGTGGTGGATACGGAAACGTGCGTGTGGATGACTGGCATTGCTGCTCCTTGCAATCGTTGAAATATATTGTTCTTCGTTACCCAAGTTTAGGTGGTCTGCGCGCGAGTGTTAAATATCCCGTGTGAGAAAACTGATTGAACAGCTTATGAAATTCGGCATTGTGGGTGTGATCGCCTTCATCATCGACTGGGGTATTCTAAACATTCTCGTCGGCGCCTTCCACATGCACAACGTGCTCGCCGCCACCATCTCGTTTATCATCTCGTTGATCTTCAACTATGTCGCCAGCATGAAGATGGTGTTCAAGCATCGTGAGGACATGGCTCGCTGGATGGAGATCGTCATCTTCGTGGTCGGCGCGGTGATCGGCCTGTTTATGAACGACGCCATCATCTGGATTTCCACGTACGGCATGAACCATGATGCGTATGTCTCTCAAAGCGCCGAATATCTGATCCGTACCAACGTGGGCAAGCTTATCGCCACCGCCGTGGTGATGGTGTGGAACTTTGTGACGCGCAAGTGGTTGTTGGACGATACGCATACCAACGCCACGAACCGTCTGAAGAAGAAGGAAAACCGCCTGACTCCGGAACAGCTGGAAGCCAAGTGGGAGAACAGCTTCTCGCACAAGCTGGGCGTCTGGTCGCTGGAGCACACGCCGAAGGGCTGGCCGAAGTAGCTGGCGGCGTTTCGTATACGGCATACGAAAAGGCGCGTCCGAATCGGATTTTTATTGCGATTCGGACGCGCCTTTCTGCGGTTGGCGTACGTTTCCTGGGATTGCCGGCTCGGTTATACGGTTCACGCACTCACGTTGGTAAGCGTCGGCTGTTCGGTGGATTCTTTGATCTGCTTGAATCCAAGCATGGCGATCGCCAGCGACGTCAACGCCAACGCCGTCACCACAATGAAACCGCCCCGCGAGCCCATGCGGTCGATGAACTGTCCGGCGATCGCGGAACCGATCGAACCGCCGATCGAATTCATCGCGCCCATCCAAGCCATGCCTTCTGTAAATCGTGTGGGCGGAACCAGGTGCAGCATCAGCTGGTTGCCGTTCACCCACGTCGGAGCCTGGCAGACGCCGATGCACAGGTAGATGATCATGATCACCCACAGATGCTTGGCGAACATGAACGAACCGATTCCAAGATTCACCACCGCAAGACAGAAGTAGAAACGCTTCCACAGTGGAATCGTCCAATTTTTCGCACCATACACGAGCGCGCCGATCAGAGAGCTGAACGAGAAGCAGGCGAATACGAAACCGGTGAACTGCTTCATATGCGCCTCTGTGGCGAATGCCACGATCGAAATGCCGGCGGCCGACTGGAACGCGCCCAGGCCGAACCACGTCACGCACACCGCGATCAGGCCCGGACCCCAGATCGACTCCTTGCGTCCGGCCTTCACCTCCGCCTCGGCCTTCTCCATCGCAGCCTGCACCTCGGCCGCCGTCTTGCCTTCCGCACGCGCCTTGTTGCGCGCGTACTCCACCGCGGCCTCGGCCTGCAGCGCCTTGGACCGGGCGGCCTCGCGCTCGCGGTACTCCTTGCGGGTCATGCCCGCCTCGCGGGCCAGCTGGGTCTGCGACTTCGGCTCGGTCGTAAGCTCCGTCAGGAACATCAGCGCGCCAATCACCACGCACATGCCGGTGAATGAGAACGCCAGCAGACCTGAAATTACGGCCAAGGTGGATGCCAGTGGATTGCCGATCACCCACATGCATTCGTCGAATACGCCTGATAGGGACAGCGCGCGGTTCGTTTTTTCCGCATCCCCTTTGAGCAATGTGGTCCAACGTTGACGGCTCATCGCGCCCCACGGCGGAATCGCCGCCATGAACGGCACGATGCAGAACAGGATCCATGACGGTACGCGGGCGGTAATGCAGGATACCAGCGAAATCGCGGCGATTATCCATACAATGATCGTCGGAATCGAAACCTGACGCTGACCAAACTTGTCGACCAGCTTGCCGAGCACCGGGCTCGCCACGGCCAGCGCGATCGCCTGCACGGCCGTCAGCGCGCCGGCAAGCGAATAATTGCCGTAGTAGTGCTGCACGGAAATCGTGATCGTCATGCCGACCATTGGGAACGGCATGCAGGCGATTACCGATCCGATTGAGAATCGTGCGGTATGTGGTATGCGAAGCAGCTCCGCATACCCTCCGAAAAGACGTTGGCCGATGTCTTTGACGCCGACGAGGACATTGTTGGTCATGCTTGCCGCTCCTTTCCGCTCACGGTTTCGCTCGTGACGTCCGCAGCTTTGCGTCGCGTGCGGACTGATGGTGGTGGTTCCCCTGAATTATTGGTTAACCGCTTCCGATACCAGCTTGCTGCCCCAGCCGTCCGAACACGTCAATCGATTGACATGTTTGACATGCCGCACACGGGGAGAAAGGTGGGATGGTGCGTGTTGTTTGTGTGTCTTTGTTGACCAAGGCAACTTTATGCGCAGGTACCGTCGTGACACGCGGTACATTAGGGCAGGAACCAATATTCGAATCGACGAATTTTTTCACAGGGCCGGCGACCGGCGAAACGTGCTGAGCCAGCACGTGGCCGGCAGGTCCGAAACGCAAGAAAGGCGGCCAATATGCCGGCGACAACCATCCATTTCGTGCGCCACGGCAAAGTGGAGAACCCCGGGCACCTGCTGTACGAGCGGCTGCCCGGTTTCCACCTGTCCGACGTGGGCGTGCGCATGGCGCAGGCCACCGCGCATTACATCGCGGTCAGCCCGCAGCTGAACACCGTATCCGCCGTCTACTCGTCGCCGCTGGAACGCACGCGCGAAACGGCGGGGGAGATCCTCGAATCGCTGAATTCGGTACGTGGACTGCGCGGCGAGGAACCGCTGGAGCTGCAGACGGACGAACGCCTCATCGAAGCGCGCAACGAATTTCGCGGCAAGCGTATCGGCTTCGGCGAAGGCGCGCTGTGGAAGAACGGCAACTGGAAGCTGGTACGCAACCTGTGGAAGCCGAGCTGGGGCGAAAGCTACCAGTCGATCGCGCATCGCATGCAGGACTTCGCCCTGGAGAAAGTGGCGGAATACCCCGGCAAACAGATCGTGGTGGTCAGCCACGAATCGCCGATTTGGAGCTACCGGCACATGCTGGAAACGGGGCACCCCGAACACAACATGCTGTTGCGCCACACCGCGCTCGCTTCTATCACCTCCATCACTTACGATTGCAATACCGGGAAAATAATGTCCATTACGTACGCCGATCCGGCGGCGGACGTCGAATAATGTGAACCAAAACATGCGGTGGCTCAATCGCGGTCGGGGATGACTGCGGTTCGGGCCGGCCGCACGATATACAAGGAGAAAGTATGTCTTTTGTATACGACCAGAAGGTCGTCGACTCGATGTACGGCTCGCACGTGGTCTCCATGGCAGTTGACTACGGTGTCGATCTGGTCAAGATGTGGCCGTTGCAAACGAACCAGGAACTGGAAAACGATGTCAAATATGCGGAGAACCTGCAGGTGATGTTCTCCGGCATGATGACGCAGGTGCTGCTGAAACGCTCCGAAGAAGTCGACCAGTCGGTTGCGGAAGCCGTATACGAAGGCATGGATGTGCTTCCCGGCGTCGATCCGGAAATCATCCGCACGCTGATGGATGCCAACCGCGCCTATGACGTGATGGCCTCCTACCACGGGGTCGACGGCATCGAACTGTTCATGGAAACCGCCAGAATACTCGGCATCGACGTGGAGACCCGAATCGAAAAGGAAATCCAAGACCTCATGGAGAACCTCTCACGCACTATGCGCAGCGCCTCCGGATTCGAAGTCGACGATGACGTGGCGGAAAACGTCGGCATCTGCCAGTCGGCCACGGTGGACCGCAACGAATTCGCAAGACGCTACCTCGCCTCGATGACGGTTCTCGACGCGCTGATAAACCTCATGTGCTATGGCACCGACGATTCGCAGGAGCAGGCCATCCGCGTGCTGCCGGTGCTGCTGTTCGTCAACGCCATGCGCAACCAGCTGTCGATTCCGCCCACTTTCATCAACGCCGAACAGCTCATCAACCTGTTTGGTCTGCGTGACACCGCCCGCCAGTTCGGACGGCCCCAGTCGGTGTTCGACAGCTCGTTCAACCCGCTGACGTTCTCCACCACCGTCAAGTACCTCGCTTTCTTCGCGGGGCAGGAATGGCTGCGGCATATGAGGTTCCTGGAGTGGGACCCGAAGCAGGCCGAACAGGACGCCAAAGACGAGGACGAGCGCAAAAGCAGGGAAGCGCTCGCAAAGAAATACAATTTGACGAGCGATGGCGATAACGCGGCTTCCGACGCGGATTTGGATTCGTCTGCAGACTCGAATTTGTCTGAGGATTCGGACTCGTCGGAAGAGGCCGGTTCGGAGCCGACCGAGGAATAAGTGTTGCGGGCGGTCGTGTGACGTCTGACGGTGAAGGCTTTGCGTGTACTTGCGTTGCGTGCGCTTGTGCTTGCGCTCGAATTGCGCGTGGCCGTCGCCTATCCCACGCGTTACATCCGCAACGACGTCACTACCCGTAACGAATGATCTGAAACGAATAATCCCGGTATCCTGCGATTGCACAGGATACCGGGATTATTCGTTATTCGTTATGGTGTGCCACGTTTTGTGTGGCGATAAGGCGGGGATCAGAGCGGAATCAGAGCTGCTGATCGGTGCCGTTCGCCGGATCATTCGGTACTGCCGGAGCGTCCGAATCCGCCGGAGCGTCGGTATTCGGCTGCTCGTGCGGATGCTGGAACTGGGCCGGCACTTCCGGCATCGGTGGAATGGACGGTGTCGGAGGCATGGTCGGAACAGCCGGCATCGGAGGCATAGACGGTACGGACGGAGCCTCCGCCAGCGGATTCTGCTGAGGTGCGGCGTATTGCGGCGCGGCGTGCTGCTGCGCCGCGTCATACTGCGGTGCCGGAGCTGTGTACGAATCGGCCGGAGTCGCTGGTGCCGTGTACGGGGTGGCCGGGGCCAGCCGCCGGATTGGTCGGCAGCGGGACGTTGCCGTACGAGGTGGCCTGCGCCGCATACGGGTCTGCCGGAGCCTCGCCCGTGGCGGGAGCCCATGCGTTGGAAGCCGTAGGAGCGTCGAAACGCGCGCCTTCCGGATTGGAATCGCGGGCCATCAGCACAAAGTAGAACACACCGCTGGCAATGAAGGCCAGCACGCCGAGGATCAGCAGGACAACGCCGCCGATGCTGACGCTGTTGCCCGCCTCCAACGACCTGAACGAAAGACTGCTGCCGATGATGAGGATCAGACCGATGGCGAAGAAGATTCCGGCGGCCGCCTGTACCGCGTAGATGATGGCCAGCACGGTGCCACGCATGTTGATGTCATGCAGACGACGTACGCCAAGAGCGATGGTCGGCACAAGCACGACGAGTCCCCAAATGGAGGAGAACGAGTCTCCGACGGTGGCGATCACGCCGGAATCGGTGAGGTTCCTCAACGTGCGGAACACGAGTCTCAACACGAAAGTGACGACGGTATAGGTGAGGAACCACCACCAGAACTCGCTACGCGAGGCGCGGCCCTTGAACACCGCGTACTTCTTGAAGAAACGGACGATCGCCTCGCCCAGGTTGCAGCCATATGCGGGCATGTCAAGCGGCGCGGTCAATGCGAAGAAGCTATTGCCCGACTGCGGTTGCGGTGCCGGCTGCCCGTAATTCGCGGCTGGAGCCTGTCCATATTGAGGGGCCTGAGCGTACTGCGGAGCCTGGTTGTATTGCGGTTGCGGTGCTTGGCCGTACTGCGGAGCCTGACCATACTGAGGTGCCTGGTTGTAGTTCGGGGCGGCGTACTGGGGCGCCTGCGCCTGCCCGTAATCCGGCGTGCCGTACTGCGGTGCCGTCTGGCCGTAGTCGGGGGCAGGAGCCTGACCATACTGCGCTGCCGGCTGCGGCACCTGCGGATTGTATTGGTTGGGGTCCGTCATTAGAGTGCCCTTTCACAAAACGGTGACTAAAGAATAAAGAAAGTCGCTTCATACATTACTCCTTTGCCGATGTGAAGATAGGGAAAAATATTGCAGTATGGAACGCTGCGGAAGAAAAACGGCGATTGGGTCGTGGCACGTCCGGTTTGCGCGGCACAATGGAGCCTATGACTGAAGTTGAAAATACCAAACCGGAACTTCCTGAAAACGTTCGTGTGCGTTTCTGCCCGTCCCCGACCGGCATTCCGCACGTCGGCATGGTCCGCACCGCACTGTTCAACTGGGCTGAGGCCCGCCACACCAAGGGCACGTTCGTGTTCCGTATCGAGGATACGGACGCCCAGCGCGACTCCGAGGAAAGCTACAACCAGATCATCGAGGCCCTGAATTGGCTGGGCATCGACTGGGATGAAGGCATCAACGTGGGTGGCCCGGACGGCCCGTACCGCCAGTCCGAGCGTGGCGACATCTATAAGGACGTCGCAGCCAAGCTGCTCGAAGCCGGCTACGCCTACGAATCCTTCTCCACTCCTGAGGAGATCGAGGCCCGCAACGTGGCCGCCGGCCGTCCGAAGGCTTTCGGCTATGACGGCTACGATCGCAACCTCACCGAAGAGCAGAAGGCCGCGTTCCGCGCGGAAGGCCGCAAGCCGGCCCTGCGTATCCGCATGCCCGACGAGGACGTCGCTTTCGACGACCTTATCCGCGGTCGCATCGAATTCAAGGCCGGTTCCGTGCCGGATTACGTGATCGTGCGTCCGAACGGCGACCCGCTGTACACGCTGACCAACCCGGTCGACGACGCCATGATGCGCATCAACGTGGTGCTGCGCGGCGAGGATCTTCTGAGCTCCACCCCGCGTCAGATCGTGCTGTACCGTTACCTGATCGAGCTGGGCGTGGCCAAGGAAATGCCGCTGTTCGGCCACATGCCGTACGTCATGGGCCAGGGCAACAAGAAGCTGTCCAAGCGCGATCCGGAATCCAACCTGTTCCTGCACCGTGACAACGGCTTCATCCGTGAGGGCCTGCTGAACTACCTGGCGCTGCTGGGCTGGTCCATCGCCCCCGACCGCGACGTGTTCTCCATGGACGAGATGATCGAGAAGTTCGACGTGCGTGACGTCAAGGCCAACCCGGCCCGCTTCGACATCGACAAGGCCATCTCCATCAACGCCGAGC
>ENA-OOZX01002167-OOZX01002167.1-human-gut-metagenome-genome-assembly--contig:-NODE-2167-length-10782-cov-10.925142_pt1 | contig 10782 bp, 9 predicted proteins | sample MGYA00241048_ERZ501412 | MGnify/ENA primary metagenome ERZ501412 (study PRJEB25962, sample SAMEA2042518) | human gut metagenome | biome: human gut; feature: human-associated habitat; material: faeces... | reverse complement strand
TGGTGTGGGGCGACGTGGACTATATGTTTGTGGACATGCCTCCGGGAACCGGTGACGTGCCCCTGACCGTGTTCCAGTCTCTGCCCGTGGACGGCGTGATCGTGGTCACCTCTCCCCAGGATCTGGTGTCTATGATCGTCACCAAGGCGGTGCACATGGCCCAGATGATGTCGGTGCCTCTGCTGGGTCTCATTGAGAACTACAGCTACTTCCAGTGCCCCGACTGCGGCGCCAAGCACACCATCTTCGGTGAGAGCCACCTGGAGCAGGAGGCCATGAAGCTGGGGCTGCCCCTGCTGGCCAAACTGCCCATCGACCCCAAAGTGGCCGCTGCCTTCGACGCGGGCAAGATCGAGTCCCTGGAGACCAACTACCTGGCCGAAGTGGCTGCCAAGCTGGACGTATAACAACGTTGCACCGGGCAAACCCTGCCCGGTGCATAAAAAAACACCGTGGATCAACTCCACGGTGTTTTTTTATGGATATTTGCTCAGAACTCCACCTTGCCGGTGATGTCGCCGTTGACCACGTAGTAGACAGCGGCCTCCTCGGGCTTGGCGTACAGGTCCAGGGTCTTGATCTCCGCCTCGACCTGAGCCTTAACGGCCTCCACCATAGCCTGCTGAGTCATCTCCTTGCCCATGTACTGCACGGTCAGGGGCAGCTCGGTGCCCTCGATATCCAGCCGGATGCCGCCCAGCACAGCCGGATCGACCTTTGTTTTCAGGTCGATGGTCTTGCCGGTGAGCTTTTCCAGCTTTTCGTGCAGGCTCTTCACCTGCTGCTCTGTCATTGCCACTGCAGTGGTTGCCGCTGCTTCCAGAATACCGTGTGCCTGATTGTAGCGCACCCGGTAGGCCCGGGCGCAGCCGGGCAGCTCCCGCAGGGTGCCCTTCTCGCACAGGATCTTCAAAAAGTTCAGCACATAGAGGTGGACCCGATCCCGCAGCGCTTCGTCCAGCAGGCCGCAGCGCTCCTTTTTGGGGATGCTGGGGGTGCTGAGCAGGTGCAGGTACTCCGGGCTTGCCTTAAAAAGCGCCACGGCCTCGTCCAGCTCGCCCAGAATGCGGGTCTCCAGCCCTTCCTCCGCTGCCAGGTCATACAGGCTTCCGCCGTACATCCTTGCTGTCTCGGTCATGATGCTTCACCCACGTTTTTGATAAATTCGTCGATCAGGTCCTTGTGGTCGGCTTCCTTGATCTCACGCTCGACCACCTTGGAGGCGATCTCCATGGCCATGCCGCCGATCTCGTCCTTTGCCTCGTTCACGGCCTTCTTGCGCTCCTGCGCAATGTCAGCCTCCGCCTTCTGCTTCAGGGCAGCGGCCTGTGCACGGGCCTCGCCCACGATCTCTTCACTGCGGGCGGTGGCCGTTTTCTGGGCACGGGCAACGATCTGGTTGGCCTCGGCGCGGGCATTCTGCAGGTTCTGCTCGTACTCCGCTTTCATGGCCTCAGCCTCCGTGCGCAGCTTCTGCGCATCTGCGATCTCGCTGTCGGCTTTTGCCTTGCGCTCGGCGATCACCTTTTTGACCGGATTCAGCAGGAACTTTTTGAAGATGAGCAGCTGGATCATCAGGTTGCAGATCTGGGCCAGAAAGGTCCAGCCGTCCAGCGTGATCAACGCCTGGTACAGTTCCATAAGCGTCTCCTTTCGTTCTTTTGTAAAAGGTTCCGCTTATGCCAGGAACTTCATAAACATGCCGGGTGCCAGGAAGATCAGCAGCAGGCCGGTAACAAAGCCGTAAATACCGGTGGTCTCGGAAAGTGCAACGCCCAGGATCAGGGTGCTGGTCACGTCGCTCTTGCACTCAGGCTGGCGGCCCACGGCCTCACAGGCAGCGGCGGCAGCGTTGCCTTCGCCGATACCGGGGCCGATACCTGCGATCAGTGCGCAGCCTGCGCCGATGCCGCAGCCTGCCAGGGCGATACCACGAGCAAGGTACTGAAAGTCAGTCATAAGTTTTGTCCTCCAAAAAAGTTTTTGTTTTGGGAGATGCCGTTGTGAGGGCTTAGTCCTCACCGGCAGCACGTTTGATGAAAATTGCGGTCAGGGTACAGAAGATGAACGCCTGAATGCAGCCGCCGAACCAGTCGAAATACAGGCCCGTAAAGGCCGGGATGCCGATCTGGAACAGCTGGATCTGGCTCAGGAAGCCGGGCAGCCAGCCGAAGATGACATGGCTCAGGCTTGCCAGTGCCCAGTACAGCAGTGTGGAAATGACAGTACCGGACAGGATGTTGCCAAAATGACGGAACGCCATGCTGACGGGGGTCGAGATCTCCGACAGCACATTGATGGGTGCCATGATGAAGATCGGGTCCAGCAGGCCCTTCAGATAGGAAAAGATGCCGTTGGTCTTGATCTTGTAGTACATGATCAGCACAAACACCACAATGGCCCACGCAGCCTCGGTGTTCAGGTCGGCCGTGGGGCTCCACAGGCCAATGACACTGATAAGGTTGCAGCCGATGCTCAGAGCGAAGATCGAGCCGATCAGGGGGATATACTTGTCAAAGTGATACCCCATGTTGTCGTGCACGAACTGATCCAGCCGCTCCACGATGAACTCGGCCGCGGCCTGCCGCTTTGAGACATTTTCCAGCTTGAGGTTGCTGCCCAGCCAGATGGCCAGGCCCGAAAGCAGCGCCATGACGATCCAGGTAGTGACTAGGGTCTGGGTGATCTTGAGATCGCCCAGCAGGGGGATATCGGTATGGATGGTATACAGGATCTTTGCGCCGTTCAGTTCCATTTGTTACGTTTCACCCCCTTCGTCACGGGGCTCAGCCTCCGGCTCCGGGGCGGGTTCGGGGTCGTCCTCCACAGAGACATCCACCGAGGGCCCGGCCGGTGCAAGGGGCTTGTACTTGCCGGTTATTTGCAGGTAGTAGATCGTAACACGCGGGAACAGCAAGGGCAGAACGCTGGCAAAGGGCTGGAAGCAGGGTGCCCCGATGGACACGATGATCCACACCGCCTGCAAAAGCATTCTGACGTTGTAGGAAGCTTGTAATGTGGCTTTGCGCCGCTTCTCATCCTGCTCGTCGATGACCTTCTGACACACGATGCAGATGCCCGCAAAGTTGCCGATGGCCACGGCCGCGCCGATGAGACTGCCCAGAACGACAGTGTAATCAAATTTCACCCAGCCAACCAGGTGCATCGCCGCAAAGGCCACCCACAGGGCAGCGGTGCAGATGGCCGTGCCGCAGGCGATGCGCGTCAGCTCCTTTTTGGATTCCGGCTGTAGTTTCATAAAGGGGAACCTCCTGTGATGTTTACTGATGTGAGTTGAACCCCACTCGCTTCGGTTTTTCCTTTTTGGCGCGGTCCAGGTGCTCCTTGGCAAAATACCAGAAGTTCTGCGCCCCGGAGGCAAGGCCCAGCAGGATGGCCGGCAGGAACACCCATTCCGGCCAGCTCCAGCTGTTCACCGCCCACCAGGCACCGCCCAGGCACATGACCAGCGGCAGCAGCATATTCAGGCCCAGCTGGGTCAGCCAGACAAGATCTTCCAGCGCCTTGTACCAGCCCTTCATGCGGTGTCGCCCTCCCTCTGTGCGCAGGCCCGAAACAGCAGCCCGCCGCACCCTTTCGCAATGGTTTCGCTCCGGTTAAGAAGCTCATATGGATAGTATAATTCAATTCACTGAACTTTTCAATCAATTTTCCACCGATTTTTGGTAAAACTTCATAGTTCGTTCACACTAACGCCATAATTGTACGTCCACGGTGGAGTATGTCCGTCTCCGGCAGCATCAATACCAAAAATATGATAGGTTTCTTGTGCAAAACGCAAAAACCGCCCAGCTCATTTGAGAGCCGGGCGGCGTTATCCTGGAAGTGCGGGGGTCAGCTGTCCTTGCGCTTGATCCACACCTGCGTGCCGTAGAAGGGATTGGCCGTGCCAAGGCACAGGCCCTGGTCGGTGGTGGCGAATACCCGCAGACCATGGTTGTAGGGGTCTCCAAAACCGTCCACGGTGATGGTCTGGAAGTTCACGCCGTCCTCCGAAACATACAGGTCAAAGCCCTGCTTTGCCTTGCGCATGTAGTTGAGCAGCCGGATGGCACTGGCGATGTTGCTGACCGTGATGTTCTCGAACACGAATTTGTAGGAAAACTTGATGGTCTGGGCCAGCGTGTCGGGGTTCCCGTTGCCGTCGGGGTCCGTCGCCTGCAGTGCCTTCATCAGGGTCTTGAGGTATTCCCACTGGGTCTTCCACTGCGCGGGGGTGCGCGTCAGCAGGTTGCCGTTGACGAACTGACCAACGCACTCCAGCATACTGCTGGTGTCAAAGGTGCCCACATACAGCTTGCCATCATACACCTGCATCCGCCAGATGTACTGGTTCTCGTTGCGCCCAAAGCCGGACCCCAGCCCGGACAGACTGCCGTTGGGGAACATCTTGGTGACATTGCCCACCACAAGCTCCATGTTCTCGTCCCTGTCCATGCGGTACAGGTTCACCGACTGTTCCAGATTGGCGTTGATGAACCGGCAGTCCAGCCCGCCGCCAAACTGACCATCGGCGTTCTTGCCGGTCTTGGCAAAGAGGATGCGCTCCAGTGCGATCTCTTCATCGTTGTACTCACCAATATAGAGGTGGTCGTTGTACACGATCAGGTTCGCCGCACCGGAGCGGGTGCGTTCCGGGTCGATGCCGAAGGTGTAGCGGGCACCATCCTTTTCCTGATCGCCTGCCACGGGGGTCCATGTGAAGGTGCCGTCGGGGTTCTGGTCGCCCCGCACCAGTGCAAAGGACTGCATGGTGTTGTCGTCCGGCATATTGTCCTCGGTTCCGGTGCAGATGGAAACATACAGGCGGCCGTTGAACTCAGCCATATCCCAAATGCTGCCGCCGTAGATGCTGTCGGCGTAGTGATAGGCGGGATAGTTGAACAGGCTGTCGGAATCCGCGATCTGGGTAAAGCCCTTTTCCGGGTCGGAGGAGATCAGCAGGGCGGCGCTGCTCTTGCCGGTGGCGGCATCCATGGTCACGTTGCTGATGACCAGCTGATCCTTGTAGACACACATACCGCGGATGCCCACGGAGATGCCCTGCTGGTAGGCTGCGGCATAATCCTGCACACTGTTCAGACCGATATACACCGGCTTGCACTCGTCGGTAGCCGGGTCTACCTGCCAGATGCTGGGCAGAAAGCCGATGCCGCCGCCACCCACACTGCCGCAGAAGTACAGCTTGCCGTGATACTCCAATGCGTTGCGGAACAGGGGTGTGTAACCGTTGTAGGAGCCGGACATCAACACCTTGGTCTCGCCGGTCTTGGTGTTGATCTTCACCAACACGCCCTTGGGCCGGCCGCCATCCTCCTCGGTCAGAAAGAAAGTGCCGTTGTAAAGGGCATCAAAGGTGGCGGCAAGCACCTTGTCGTCGTATTCGTCGCCCAGACTGCTCTTCATCAGGGAGAGGGTGTTGCCGATGGCGGCGTAGCAGGTGCCCACATACAGCCAGTCGCCGTAGCCGACCGCTGACCATGCGTAGTTCTGACCCCGGTCACCGGCGTTGTAGGCGGCATCCTCCGGGTCAGTCACGACCGCCACCGCACCGTCTCCCAGATAATCCACGATGCCGTCTGCGGTTTTGACATCCTTTTCCGGGTGGGTGATCTTCTCAAACGTCTGGTCGTCCTTGCTGTAAAAGAAAGTATTGCTTTCGTCAAGAGATTCCAGAGTGGTCAGTTCCTCCCAGCCATCGGCCTGCCCGACCGCCTCCGTGCCTTCTGCCGACACCGGAAGCTGCACCGGCAGAGCGGACAGCATCGCTGCTGCCAGCACGCCGCTGATGACACGTTTCCAGTTCATATCGTTCTCCTTATCTACTCTGCCATTTCTTCAAAAACAGGAAAGAGCTGTCAATGTTTTTCATTGTAGCACAGTCCTGTCGGAAGTGCAAAGGTGCCTTGCCGCTTTTTGCGGATGATTCTTGTAAAATATGTGTGGAAGTCCGCAAAAAAGCCGCCCGGCTCCTGCGAACCGGGCGGCAAAAGGCAAACTTATGAAAATGATTTACCAGAGGTTTGCGGTCTCGTTGTACAGGCCCTCGTAGCTCTTGGCAGAGAGGTCCCAGCTGAAATCGCATTCCATGTCGTGCTTGACGAGGTTGTTCCAGTCCTCTTTGTTGTAGTAGCGATCCTGTGCACGGCAGCAGGCATCGTACAGCTCATGGGCGCTGTAACCGGCAAAGGTAAAGCCGTTGCCCTCGCCCAGCGTGCAGTCATGGATGGAATCCCGCAGGCCGCCGGTCTCACGGACGATGGGAGGCGTGCCGTAGCGGCAGGCCACCATCTGTGCCAGGCCGCAGGGTTCGCTCTTGGAAGGCATGATGAACACGTCTGCACCAGCGTAGATTTCCTGAGACAGGGCGGGCTCAAAGCCGATGTAGGTGCCCACGCGGCCCGGATGACGGGCGCACAGGTCAGAGAAGAAGGTCTCGTACTGGTTCTCGCCGCTGCCCAGAATGACCAGCTCGATACCGCGGTCCACCAGACCGTCGGCAATGCTCTGCACCAGGTCAAAGCCCTTCATGCCGACCATGCGGCTGACCATGGCAAAGACGGGGCTGCCATCCTTGTGCAGGCCAAACTTGTCCTGCAGGGCTTCCTTGCACTTTGCCTTGCCCTCTTCAACGTTGGTCACATCGTAGTTGAAGGGGATCTTGGGGTCGGTGGCGGGGTTATTGGCCTCCATATCGATGCCGTTCAGGATGCCGCAGAGCTTGTACTGCTTTTCCCGCAGCAGGGCATCCAGACCGTAGCTGAACCAGGGGTCCAGGATCTCCTGTGCGTAGGTGGGGCTGACGGTGGTGATCTTATCTGCCGTCTCAAAGGCACCCTTCATAAAGTTGGCGCAGCCATCGTACTCCACGATGTGCTGGTCACGGCGGCCGATGCCGCAGGTATCCTCCAGGATATCGGTGCCGTACTTGCCCTGATATGCGATGTTGTGGATGGTGAAGATGGTCTTGATCCGGTTGAACTTATCCAGATGGCGGTAGTACAGGTTCAGGTAAACGGGAACCAGCGCGGTCTGCCAGTCGTTGCAGTTGATGATATCGGGGGTGAAGTCGATGTAGAACAGGGTCTCCAGCACAGCGCGGGAGAAGAAGGCGAAGCGCTCGCCGTCATCGTAGAAGCCGTACAGGCCGCGGCGCTTGAAGTAATACTCGTTGTCCAGGAAGTAGTAGGTCACGCCGTTGACCTCAGCCTTGAACAGGCCGCAGTACTGGCTGCGCCAGCCCACGGGCACCGAGTAGTTGGTGACATACTCCAGCTTATCGCGCATTTTCAGGTCGCCGTACAGCGGCATGATGACGCGGGCATCCACGCCGTCCTTGACCAGAGCCTTGGGCAGGGAACCTGCCACATCGGCCAGACCGCCGGACTTGGCAAAGGGGGTCGCTTCCGAAGCGGCATACAGGATCTTCATAGTATTTCTCCTTTCCAGAAAAAAGGGCGGATACACAAAGAGCGGGCGGGGGCGCAAAGGCCCCCGCCCCTCTTTGAGAGGGGCTACCGGGGAGGGGAGCCGCCCCTGTGAAAGTTTCAGTGTGTCAGGCTCAGACGGTGTGGTTCTTCTGAACATAGACCGGGAAGCTCTCGGTACCGGAGAGCTTCTTGTCGGCGGTCACACGCACGTTCTTATCGGTGACAACGCAGTCCAGCTGAGCGCCTGGTTCCACAACGGTATCCTGCATCAGGACACAGTTTCTGACCACAGCACCCTTCTTGACGCGAACGCCGCGGAACAGCACGCAGTTCTCCACGGTGCCCTCGATGACACAGCCATCGGCCAGCAGGGAATTGCTGACGGAAGAGCCGTTGACGTAGCGCACGGGGTTGTCATCACGGATCTTGGTGTAGACAGGGCTCTCCTTGGGGAACAGAGCGTTCAGGTTCTTCTCATCGATGAGCTTGAGGTTCTCATCAAAGTAGCTCTTCATGTCGCAGACATGGGCCACATAGCCGGTGTACTCCAGAGCACGGATGTTCAGGATGTTGACGTTGTGGGCCAGGATGTCACGCTCAAAGTAGATCAGGCCGCGGGAGGTCGCATCCTTGACCAGCTTGATCAGGGTCTCGCGCTCCAGAACATAGATGTTCAGGTCCAGGTTCTGGACACCGGGGCGGTAATCGTTGAACAGCAGCTCAGTCACACGGCCATCGGCATCCACAGTCAGGGTGTAGTTGTCGTTCTTGCGGCCCTCGGGGATCTCGGTCTTCTGGTAAGCGATGGTCACATCCGCACCGCTTGCCTGATGGGCAGCCAGCAGGGCGTTGAAATCGTAGTTGATGGCGATGTTGGCATCGCTCATCACAACGTACTTCTCCTTCTGGTTCTCCAGGTAGCTCAGGATGGAGCCCAGAGCCTCCACACGGCCGGAATAGATGCGCACACCCTTTTCTGCAAAGGGAGGCACGATGTTCAGGCCGCCGTGACGGCGGGCCATATCCCACTCACGGCCAGTGCCCAGATGATCCATCAGGGAGTGGTAGTTCTTGCGCACCACGATGGAGACATTGGAGATGCCGCAGTTTGCCATGCTGGACAGCATAAAGTCCACCATGCGGTAACGGCCTGCAAAGGGGATCGAAGCCATGGTGCGCTCAGTCACAAGCTCCGGTACGGTGTTATCATAGCTGTTGGGGAAAATGATGCCCAACGCATTGTTGTTCTGGCTCAGCATACTTCCTCGCCCTCCTTGACGGAATCAAATACTTTGGCACCCTCTTTTACGGTAGCGCCTGCGCCAACGGTAAGGCCGGTACCCACATGTGCAATGGGACCTTCGCCGCCGATCTTGGCACCGGCACCCACCACAACGTCCTCAGCCAGGATGCAGCGCTTGACCACGGCACCTGCCTTGACCACAACGCCATCCATCAGGACAGCATCCTCAACGGTAGCGCCCTCTTCCACGGTAACGCCTGCGCTCAGGACAGAGTGCTGGACGCGGCCATAGATCTGGCAGCCCTCGGTGATGAGGGAATCCTGCACCACGGCGCGGGGGCCGATCTTCTGGGCAGGCAGCACGGGGTTGCGGCTGTAGATCTTCCACTTCTTGTCGAAGATATCAATGCCGGAGTTCTCGGGGTCCAGCACTTCCATGTTGGCTTCCCACAGGCTGTCGATGGTGCCCACGTCACGCCAGTAGCCGTTGAAGTGGTAAGCATACATCTTGCGGCCATCCCGCAGCAGAGCGGGGATGATGTTCATGCCAAAGTCGTTCTTGGAGTTGGGATCAGCCTCGTCCTCTTCCAGGTACTTCTTCAGCACATCCCAGTTGAAGATGTAGATGCCCATGGAAGCCAGGTTGGACTTGGGAACCGGGGGCTTCTCCTGGAACTCGGTGATCTTATCGTTCTCGTCTGCCACCATCAGGCCAAAGCGGGAAGCTTCCTTCCAATCGACCTCCATGACAGCCACGGAGAACTCCGCGCCCTTTTCCTTGTGGAAGCGCAGGAAGTCGGCGTAGTCCTGCTTGCAGATCTGGTCACCGGACAGGATGATGACGTACTCCGGATCATAGCTGTCGATGAAGCTGATGTTCTGGTAGATGGCGTTTGCAGTGCCTTTGTACCAGTCGGTACCCTTTGCCTGCTCATAAGGAGGCAGGGTATGGACGCCGCCGTACAGACGGTCCAGGTCCCAGGGCTGGCCGCTGCCGATGTAGCTGTTGAGCTCCAGCGGCCGGTACTGGGTCAGCACGCCCACGGTGTCGATACCGGAGTTGGCGCAGTTGGACAGGGGAAAATCAATGATGCGGAACTTCCCGCCAAAGGGTACCGCAGGCTTTGCCATGTCGCCGGTAAGCACATACAGCCGGCTCCCCTGTCCGCCGGCCAGAAGCATGGCGACACATTCTTTTTTCATCTCCGTCCCTCCGTTCCGTTTTTCGATTCTGCGGGCCGCCTGGACCGGCCCTTGAGGATCACCCCGCCCAGCGGCGGGATCCTGATCCTCAGGGACCTTTCCCGCCCGTGGGAGGGAATGTCCTCCACGGTCAGCAGCCCCTCATTGCACACACCGGAGCCGCCCCACTGGAGGCTGTCGGTGTTGAACACCTCTTCATAATACCGCTTGCCCCCCGGCACGCCGAAGCGGTAGTCCTCCCACGCCTCCGGGGAGAAATTCACCGCACAGACCAGCTCATGGCCCGCCCGATCCCGCCGCAGGAACACGATGACGTTGCTGCGGTTGTCATCGGCCACCAGCCACTCGAAGCCATTCCAGTCGCTGTCGTTCTCCCACAGGGGCCGGTTTTTCCGATAAAAGCGGTTCAGTTCCCGGATACATTCATGAGTCCGGCGGCAGTCCTCCTGCTCCAGCAGATACCAGTCCAGCTGTCCGGCGAAATCCCACTCGTGCCATTGGGCCAGTTCCGTTCCCATGAAGGTCAGCTTCTTGCCGGGGTGCGCCAGCAGGTACAGGTAAAAGCCCCGCACCCCCGCCAGCTGCCGCCAGTCGTCGCCGGGCATCTTCCCCCGGAGGGAGCCCTTCATATGAACCACCTCGTCGTGGGACACCGGCAGCACGAACCGCTCCGAGAAGGCGTACACCATGGAGAAGGTCACATCCTTGTGGTGGTACTGGCGGAACCACGGATCCATTTTCAGATAGTGGCAGATGTCGTTCATCCACCCCATGTTCCACTTGAGGTCGAAGCCCAGACCTCCCTCCTCTACGGGCCATGTGACCTTGGGCCACGCCGTGGACTCCTCCGCCGCCGTCAGGGCCGGCGGATCCATGGCGGCGGCC
>ENA-OOZX01002165-OOZX01002165.1-human-gut-metagenome-genome-assembly--contig:-NODE-2165-length-10790-cov-2.064928_pt1 | contig 10790 bp, 9 predicted proteins | sample MGYA00241048_ERZ501412 | MGnify/ENA primary metagenome ERZ501412 (study PRJEB25962, sample SAMEA2042518) | human gut metagenome | biome: human gut; feature: human-associated habitat; material: faeces... | reverse complement strand
TACCCTCCCAGCGTCAAGGCCCCTGCGTACATAATCCGCCCGGCGGCGGCCATACTGAACGGTGAACATTACCGCGGGAGGTCTTCTCATGGTCATCGCATTTCTGCGCACCATCATTCTCTACCTCTTTATCATCGTGGGCATCCGCCTCATGGGCAAGCGCCAGGTGGGCGAGCTGGAGCCCTCGGAGCTGGTGCTCGCCCTGCTTATCGCCGATCTGGCCGCCGTGCCCATGCAGGACTTCGGCATTCCGCTGCTCTCTGGCCTGCTGCCGATCCTGACGCTGCTGGCCCTGTCACTGCTGCTGAGTCAGCTGTCTCTCCGCAGCCTGCGGCTGCGGGCGCTGATCTGCGGGACGCCCACGGTCCTGATCCGGGGCGGCAAGCTGCAGCAGGACGCCATGCGGAAGAACCGCTTTACCATCGATGAGCTGATGGAGGAACTGCGGGAGCAGGGCGTCACCCGCATCGAGGACGTGAAGTACGCCGTGCTGGAAAACTCCGGCCAGCTGACCGTCTTTCCCTGGACAGCCCAGCAGCCGCCCACGGCGGAACAACTGGGACTGGGGCTGGAGGATGATGTGACACTGCCCATGGTCATCATCAACGACGGGCGGGTCATCCACCGCAATCTGACCGCCTGCGGCCGGGACGAGAACTGGCTGCGCAAGCAGCTGTCCCGGGAAAAAGCCTCCTCTCCCCGCGAGATCTTCCTCCTGACCCTGGACGAACAGGGGCAGGTATTCTGCGTCCGAAAGGAGCGAGAGTCATGAGGGCGTATGGAATATCCGTCGGTATCCTGGCAGCCATCCTGGTCTTTTCCCTGTGGAACAGCTCCTACATGACCGCCAGCACCGTCCGCTGGCGGGAGCAGCTGCAGCAGGCGGACGCCCAAGCCCAGTCAGAGGCCTGGACCGAGGCCGTGGATACGCTGGCAGGCAGCTATGACGACTGGTCGGAAAGCCAGACCTACCTCCACATCGTGGCGCGGCATGATACGGTGGACGACGCGGAGGCCATGTACCGCCGGGCCCTGGCCTTCGCCGCCACCCGGGAGCTGACGGAGTTCCGGGCGGAGATCTCGGACCTGCGGGATCAGCTCCGGCTCCTGGCGGAGACGGAGCGGCTGGATATCAAGAACGTCCTCTGACGGCCTTCACCGGTTGTCGGCCAGGAGCTTGTTCAGCTCTGTCATAAAGGTGTCGATATCCTTGAATTGGCGGTAGACGGAAGCAAACCGGACATAGGCCACCTGGTCCACGTTTCGCAGCCGTTCCATCACTTTTTCGCCGATGGCCTCTGTGCTGATCTCCCGCTCCATGGAGTTCTGCAGATCCTGCTCGATCTCCTCGGCGATCTTTTCCAGCTCCGCCAAGGGCACCGGCCGCTTTTCGCAGGCGCGGATCATGCCGCCCAGCACCTTCCGCCGGTCAAAACTCTGGCGGCTGCCGTCCTTCTTGATGACCACCATGGGCAGGCTCTCCACCGTCTCATAGGTGGTGAAACGCTTCTCGCAGGACAGGCACTCCCGCCTGCGGCGAATGCTGCTGCCCTCGTCGGCGGGCCGTGAATCCACGACCTTACTCTCCCGGAATCCGCAATAGGGACATCTCATATGCTTCCGCCTCCCGTTTTTCGGCGGATAGTCCGCCAGTTTGGGAGTAGTATACCACATTCCTACAAGATATGGTAGCGTAAATGTAAATTTTTTTATGTCTCCCGGTCCTCCAGTGCAAAAATGGCCCACTCCCGGCCCCGGAGGGTTCGGACACTGGCCAGACAGAACAGCCCCGTCAGTGGGAAGGGGCCGTTCTCCCGGAAGGGCAGGGCCAGATACCGCCGCCGCCCGACCCGGCGGCACAGAGCGCCCTCCGGCAGTGCCAGTCCGGGGAACTCTCCGGCCCATACGGGACGCCAATCCTCCGGGGCGGATACCGGCTCCGCTGCTCCTCCCAGCAGCGATCCCAGCCCCTCCGTCAGCTGCCGGGAGAATCGCCGCTGGAGGATACCCTGCCCGCCCTCGGCGCAGCCCAGCAGCAGCCGGTTCTGACGGCCCACAGCGTAGAGCCGCCACAGGCCCTCCGTCAGCCGGTATTCTGCCCGGAAGCAGGTGTCTGCTCCCTCCGGCGCCGCCGTCAGGCGGCCTACCTCCTGTGCGCCCCAGCGCAGGGTGGTTCGATTTTCCATGGTGACCTCCTTTCAGTGGAGCATTTTGCATAAGGAACGTGCCTCCGGCGGCCTGCTTTTCCCAACAGCTGGAAAAGTGGGCAAAAGAGCCGCCAGACACCGATGGTTTCTGGACTTCCTTTACCTTCAAGAGCCTTGCTTGTTATGGGATGTAGTGGGAATCGACTCAGCAACAGACCCGCTGCCGCTCCCGTTCAGGCGAAGGGGGCGTGTGCGTCTACCGGCTTGGGGATACGGATTCCTACGACCAGTCTGCGCCTAATGCTCACCGTCGTGTCATCCGGTTTCTTGTTGCGTCATTGCCAAGCCAGTGCGCACACTGGCTGTGGCAATCCGTCCCCCACGGTAGAGCAGCAAGCTTCTTCAACCACCCAATAAAGCGGCAGCGTGAGTAGGAGAAAGGCGATTCCCTGTTTTGGCGGGATTTAGGAAGTAACTCTTGCACAGAAAAGAGGAAGTCTTGAAACCTAAGGTTTCAAGCGGCATTCTTTGGTAACTTTCTGCTGCTATTGGCAGAAAGTTACCCGCCGGAGGCATAAAAAAGGAGTTACTACTGGGAACAATGGGCCGTCAGAGGCATGGAAGAGCTGCTGCCGGGAAAAGTTACCTGCCGGGGCAAAAGGAAACTCGTCTTAGTCTCTGCTTCGTACTCGCAAGGCTCCAAGAAGCCTTACTTCTCCTCGCAGACCAGCACATAGACGGTGCCGGTGATCTCAAAGCCCAGCTTGGCCTTGACCTCGAAGCTGCCGAAGGTCTTGATGGGCTCCGCCAGCACCAGTTTCTTGCTGTCCAGCTCCATATCGTGCTGGGCCTTCAGCTGCTCGGAGATCTCCTTGGCGGTGACGGCACCGAAGAGCTTGCCGCCGGCGCCGCCCTTGGCGGCGATCTTCACCTGGCAGCCCTTCAGCTTCCCGGCAAGCTCCTGTGCGGCGGCCTTGGCCTCTGCGTCGGCCTTGGCCTTGGCCTTGGCCTGCAGCTTCATGGTGTTCATGGCATCGGCGGTAGCCAAAACCGCCAGATTCTTGGGGAGCAGAAAGTTGCGGGCGTAGCCCTCGGCTACCTCGATCATCTGGCCCTTCTTGCCCTTACCCCGGACATCCTGCTGCAAAATCACTTTCATGGAATTATTCCTCCTTATTCTTCAAAATACTTATCAATGGCACGCAGCAGCGTGGTCTTCGCCTCCGCCACCGTCATGCCGGAGCACTGGCCGCCGGCGGTGGTGGAGTTGCCTCCGCCCCCCAGCGTCTCTACCAGCACCTGTACGTTGATCTCGCCCAGAGAGCGGGCGGAGATGTAAATACCGTCATCCTTGCGGTACAGCACGAAGGAAGCACGGACCCCCTGCAGGGTCAGCATCTCATCGGCGGCCTTGGCGGCAATGACCCGGTCGCACTCCTGATCCAGCGCCGCAATGGCGATGTCGCCGTGGTACAGCTCTGCCCGGCGGATGATATCGTAGCGGGAGATCATGGACTGGAGGTCGCTCTGGAACATCCGCTGTACGTCCGCCGTATCCGCCCCGGCCCGGCGCAGGTACGCTGCCGCCTCGAAGGTGCGGCCGCCGGTGCGGTTGGTGAAATTCTTGGTATCCAGCACGATGCCGGCCAGCAGCGCCTCGGACTCCGCTTTCAGCAGGTCGCCCGGCTCGATGAGGTACTGGAGCAGCTCCGTCACCAGCTCCGAGGCTGAGGAGGCGTAGGGTTCGTGGTAGTTCAGGGCCATCTTGTCGATGTAGCTGCTGCCCCGGCGGTGGTGGTCGATGACCGCCACCCGGTTGCAGGCGTCCAGCAGAGGTTCGGACTCCACGCTGCCGGGGCGGTTGGTATCCACCACCACCAGCAGCGTCTCCGGCTGGACCCGCAGGAAGGCATCATCGCCGCTGAGGAAGGCCCCCTGATACTCCGGCAGGGCCTGCAGGCGGCGCAGCATCGGATGGGCGGCGTTATTCTCCGTATCGATGACGATGCGGCACTTCTTGCCACGTTTGCGGACGATGGCGCACACGCCTGCGGCGGCGCCCAGTGCGTCCATATCCGCATAGCCGTGGCCCATGACGTAGACCTGCTTGGCCTCGTCGATGAGCTCCGCCAGCGCATTGGCCATGACCCGTGACTTCACCTTGGTGCGCTTCTCCGTAGCCTTGGAGCGGCCGCCGTAGAACTCGAAATTCAGCTTGTCCTTCACCACTGCCTGATCGCCGCCACGGCTCAGGGCCATTTCCAGCGCCACGGAGGCGTTTTTGAACAGGGCCTCGAAGCTGTCGGCATCCCGGCCCACGCCGATGGACAGGGTGGCGGCCACACCCTCCCCGGCCACCACCTCACGGACGGCATCCAGCACGTCGAAGCGCTTGGCGGCAAAGTCGGAGAAGCTCTTCTCCTCGAACACAAAGAGGTAGCGGTCCCGGTCGTATTTCAGCATCATCCCCTCGCTGCCGGCGGACCACTGGCTCAGCTTTTCCTCCAGCATGGCCCGCACCGCAGAGCGCTTGCCCTCCGGGGTGGCCTTCATCAGGTCCTCGTAGTTATCCACCATGAGGATGGATACCACCGGCCGGGTCAGCTCCAGCGTCCGGCGCATCTCCTCGGTGTCGGTGACGTCCATCCAGTAGGTGGTGGCCAGTGCGCTCTGGCCGCCCTCCGGGTGGCTGACGCCGCCGAACACCCGATAGGTGCGGTGGTTCCACACCACGGTCTCCGGGGCCTCGGTCTTGCCCTCCAGCAGCCAGTGGAAGGAGATATTGGGGAACACCGTCTCCAGATGGGCATCGAAGATGCCCTCCCGCTGCTCCGTCAGCTGGAGGAAGCTCTCGCTGCTCCAGAGGATATCCTCCGTGGCCAGATCAAAGACCATCATGGGCAGGGGGGTGAAGAGCATATTGCTGGAGCGGGCGGAGTCCATGCCGCCGTAAAACCGCTGGATATACTGGCGCAGACTCTGCTGGGTAGCCTTGCTGCGGCGGCGGCCCAGCAGGAAAAAGGCCACGGCGGCCACGCCCTCGCCAATGGCGAGGCGCACGTCAAAGGGGATCGCTGCCAGGGCAAACAGCACCAGGCACAGCGAGAAGATCGTGATATTCGTCCGGAGGAGTCGGGCGATCCGTTTATTCAAGGCGCATCCCTCCCTGTTTTGGCGGAGTGCGCTGTTCCGCCATTTTGAATTACATTATTATAGCATAGTTTTTCCTCTGCTACAACGTCTTTCTTATCGGTTTGAAAAAGTCTTTTCCGGGGTATTTTTTCGGCGGAGGGATCGGGGAAATGCGGGTTTTGCGAGGGGCGGCGAAAAAAGGGGGAAAGAAAGGCTGTACAAATGCGGAGAAATATGATATACTTTGTGTAAATCGTTGAAAAGCGATGGCCTTTTTTGTATTTTTTGCGGAGGCGGCGGGCCTTCGTGATCAAATAAACGAGGGGATTCCCCTCACCACTTTTGCACAGGACAGTCGGGCGGGCCGCCGGACTTCTCCGGCGATACAGCGCCGCAGAGAAACGTCGGGAGCCGCCTCTATTTTGCCGTGTCCGTTTGCGGAGCAGCTGCGTCCGCCGACGGGCAGTCTGTCTGTGCGCTACTTATCTTGTAAAGGAGAATATACAACACATATGGCAGAAAAATTGAAGATCATTCCTCTGGGCGGTCTCAACGAGATCGGCAAGAACATGACCGCCTATGAGTACGGCGGGGAGATCATTGTGGTGGACTGCGGCATGGCATTCCCCGGCGATGATATGTACGGCATCGACTGCGTCATCCCCGACGTCACCTATCTCATCAAGAACAGATCCCGGCTGCGGGGTCTGTTCATCACCCATGGCCATGAGGACCATATCGGGGCCATCCCCTACGTCCTCAAGCAGGTTAATATGCCCATCTACTGCACCCGCTTTACCGCCGGACTCATCAAGCTGAAGCTGCAGGAGCACCGGCTGCTGGACAGCACCAAGCTGGTGACGGTGGAGGCGGGCCAGACGGTGAAGGCGGGGAAATTTCAAGTAGAATTTATCCATGTGAACCACTCCATTGCCGACTCCGTGGCCTTCGCCATCCACACCCGCATGGGCGTGGTGGTCCACACCGGCGACTTCAAGATCGACTCCACCCCCATTGACGGAGAGGTCATCGATCTGGCCCGGTTCGGCGCTCTGGGCAAGGAGGGGGTGCTGGCGCTGCTGGCGGACTCCACCAACGTGGAGCGCCCCGGCTACACCATGAGCGAGCGGCTGGTGGGCAAGACCTTCCAGCGGCAGTTCACCGGCTGCAAGCAGCGCATCATCGTCACCACCTTCGCCAGCAACGTCCACCGCATCCAGCAGATCATTGACGCTGCCGCCGCCTGCGGGCGGAAGGTGGCCGTTACCGGCCGCAGCATGGAGAACATCATGAAGGTCTCCACGGAGCTGGGGTATATGAAGATCCCCAAGGGGGTGCTGATGGACATCAACCGCATCAAGGGCCTGCCGCCCCAGCAGCAGGTCATCATCACCACCGGCTCTCAGGGCGAGGAGATGAGCGCCCTGTACCGCATGGCCTTCTCCACCCACAAGCAGGTGGAGCTGGGGGCGGGGGACAAGGTGATTATCTCCGCCTCCGTAATCTGGAAATTGGTTATAGCTTGCCGAAAAACGTCATCAGAAATATCAAAGCCTCAAATATCAGAGTTTATTTCTCTGTACAAAACCTATTCACAGCTACGGAATTTACGGGATTTGATGTAGAGTCCAGCGACAATACCAATCCTTATCCGAACGCCCGTAGCTTTATCGGTGGTATTTCTCTTAACTTCTAAAAACAGAAACATTATGAAAAAATATTTATCAATATTAGCTTTCAGTTGCCTGACATTATGTAGTTGCGACAACTTTCTTGACTTGACACCCCAAAGTGTACTAACACCGGAAAATGCTTATGAAAAACCGGAAGACTGGCAGCAAACTCTTTATGCCGCTTATGGCACGCTCCAGGAAGTCTTTGTCGGGAAATATACCATTACCCTTACTGAATTCGGAACAGATGAAGTAATTCCGTTTGATATGGGTTGGGCGGCTTATTCCCAATTGCATTACTATACTTTTTCCGCTTCACACGAATTCCTGGACAATCACTATCGGCTCTGTTACGAAGGTATCAAACGTTGCAATGCAGTTATTGATATGCCTTCGGATGCAGTCAGTGCGGATCTTCATAATTCCATGATTATGCAAGCTCGTTTTTTAAGAGCGATCTACTATTTCGACTTAGTAAGAATGTACGGTGGAGTTCCCTTATGGACAAAATCATCCATTGACAGAAGTGAAATCATGAGACCGCGCGCTACGGTTGACGAAGTTTACACACTGATTACGCAGGATATGGAAGCAGCTCTCGGCCTCCCTACCTCCTGGCCGAATGCCCAAGATAAAGGAAGAGCCACTTCATACGCTGCCCAAGCTTTGCTGGCACGTATTTACCTTCAGTGGGGAAAACCGGAAGAAGCATTAAAATACTGCCGGATGCTCGAAGGTAAATTCAAATTGTACGATAATCTAAAGGATATATTCGATCCTAAAAACAAGAATCAGGAATATGAGAATATATTTGAAATTCAATTCAAGCATTCTGGTTCATGGGGACTGGAGGGAAGTATCCAGCATTCTTATTGGGGACCTCGTAATGTAGGCGGACCGACCAACTTTGGCGGCTGGGGCGGATTTGGTCCGACACAATATTTATACGATTCTTATGATAACAACGATAAACGTAAAAAAGCATTCTTCATCACAGAATATGCAGGCGTCACCCAGACACCTCCTTCTTCCGGCAAATTCTGGGACGCAGAAACAGGTAATGTGATTGAAGATGATAATCTGAATTTTACAATGATTCGTTATGCAGACGTGCTTTTGATGAAAGCGGAAGCGCTGAACAGCATTGATGACACAAGTAATGATAAGTATGATGCCTTAAATGAAGTACGAGGCAGGGCAGGACTGACTTCCATAACAGCAGCCGATAATCTGAATAAAGAACAATTTGCCGAAGTCGTACTGGAAGAAAGATTACATGAATTATGTTGTGAACACCTGCGCCGCTGGGATTTAATCCGCTTCGGCAAACTGGGCGAATATATGAAAGACCATGCCGGAGTCACCATCCAGCCTTATCATGTTCTATACCCAATTCCACAGGCAGCCGTCGATGCCAATGACGCTATCACAGAAAACAACGAAGGATATTAACATAAATCATTTAGCACATGAAAAAATTTATTTTTATCACAGGACTATTGATGAGTATCTTCTTTTATTCATGTAAAGAAGAAGACCATGGCATACTCCCTCCTATCGAAGGGGGAGGAACTATAGAAGTCAAAGACGGAAGAGTTACGGTCAATCCGGCTGAATATCTTTATGCGATACGAAATCCGATGAAAGGTTTACGTGAATTCTTCGGCCCGGGCTATGACAAGGTAAGAGACGAATATCCGTATCCTTACGGCTCCATCATTAAAGAATATATGCAATGGAATATGCTGGAAAACAATGAAAGCGACGGTGTCGACAAGATTATAGCTTACAGTAACCACAGGTGGCAGGGAGTAGAAGATATCAATGTCAAGGTTATCCCACGTATCTATATCGTATGGATGGAACCCTGGCACGGAGGATATGCCAAGAACACTCATACAGACAACCCGGACGACCTGAACGGTTGGCATTGGCCAAGCGACATTCCGGGAGAGACATACGATGAAGACGATCTTAACGCTCCTATTATTGGAGGCTATTGCCACCCTACTTTTCAGGAAAGAGTGAAAAAACTGGTAGAGAAGGCTGGACAAGCATGGGACAACGATCCGCGGGTAGCGTATGTGGAAATGGGGATTATCGGCGAATTCGGGGAACATCATGACCCGGACATCACCACAGTATGGGCTCCTCACGACCAACCCAATCATGTAGAGAACCGTACCTGGTTACCGGGCATTGAAAAGGTGTTGGGAGATGCATTTACCGCTGCCTTCAAAAACAAGAAAGTAATGGTTCGCTATGCGTACGAGTTTAAAGATTATGAATTCGGAATCTATTGGGATTCATGGGCTATTGATGAAGAAAAGGTGCGTGGCTACGAGGAAATGAAAAAGCTCGGCGACCGCTGGAAAACTCAACCGATAGGTGGAGAAATAACCTGGAACTGGGGAGATTTAGCCCGGTTCAAATCTTTTGAAGAAGTGGTGGCAGATGAAAAGACAAGAGACCTGGTCATCCAGCAAATACGTGATTTGCATTGCAACCACTTGGGAGGTATCACCTGGGCTAACTTTAACGACCCGTCTTTTGAGCCAAACGCTGAATTATTGCAAAAGACAATGGGGTACCGTTTTGTTTTATCCAATTTCAGTTACCCAACAAGTATCAAGCCGGATGAGCCGTTCAAAATATCATTTGACGTAACCAACACAGGCTCGTCACCCTTCTATTATGACTGGCCGGTAGAAATATCCCTGCTAAATTCCCAAACCAAGGAAGTTGTATGGAGCAAAACACTGAAGACTCCCAAGATATCCCAATGGATGCCGGGAGATAACTGGAACAACTCAACCAAAGTTTATACCCAACCGGCTACTCCGAACCATGTTGAAGAAGAACTGACTTTAGACAAGAAACTGGATACGGGAGATTACATCATCTCTATTGCTGTGCTAGATCCGTCCGGTATGCTTCCTTCACTGAGATTCGCCGTTCAGAACTACTTTGAAGGAGGACGTCACCCAATGGGACATATCGGCGTCAATACCGAGCCTATCTATTTTGAGATACCGGTCAGCAGTTTTAATGACATGAGGCAGGATAAAACCCTGAAATATAAAATCCAATAACCAATAAGCTTAATGAAATCAAGCATCAGAAACATATTACTCCTAATGGCATTCGGAACGTTATCTGCTTGTAGTGAACAAACCGTCACGGTTTCTTACCAGGAGTATCCGAATGCATTCAGGAATCCGATGAAAGGCTTCAGGGAATTCTTCGCTCCCGGTATCGACCGGGTCAGGGAAGAATATCCCTACCCTTACGGTTCACTGACAAAAGAATATATGCAGTGGAATATGATCGAGGATGACGCCAATGACGGGGTAGACAAGATTATCGCTTACAGCAATCATCGATGGAAAGGCGTGGAAGACATAAATGTCAAGGTAATTCCCCGGGTTTTTCTTGTATGGCTGGAGCCCTGGCATGGCGGAAAACCTAAAGACCCCACTAATCCGGACGACTTGACCGGTTGGCACTGGCCTAAAGGAATAGATCCGGAAAAAGGTCCTTATAAACAGAAACCGAACTCCGTGGGCGCCTATGTAGAAGAAAAAGACAAAAATACCCCCATTAGCGGGGGGTACTTTGATCCTTCTTTTCCTGAGCGCGTAAAAAAACTGGTAGAGAAACTCGGACAGGCATGGGATAACGATCCACGGGTAGCGTATGTAGAAATGGGGATCATCGGCGAATGGGGAGAACACCATGATCCGGATCTCTCAACTTACTGGGCTCCGCACGACGAACCGGAACACGTAGCTAACCGGACATGGATTCCGGGCATGGAAAAGATCCTGGGAGATGCCTT
>ENA-OOZX01002161-OOZX01002161.1-human-gut-metagenome-genome-assembly--contig:-NODE-2161-length-10796-cov-5.682618_pt1 | contig 10796 bp, 8 predicted proteins | sample MGYA00241048_ERZ501412 | MGnify/ENA primary metagenome ERZ501412 (study PRJEB25962, sample SAMEA2042518) | human gut metagenome | biome: human gut; feature: human-associated habitat; material: faeces... | reverse complement strand
AGGAAAAGGAACCTGCCGATAAGATTTCAAAATATACAGGCTATGCCATCGATAAGTTAAAGGAAATTGCATCGGCAATGGGACAGACACTTGTGTAACATAAGATTTCTACGTGAAAAGGTGTATAAGACGTAACTGTTTTATGCACCTTTTCACGTAGAAATCCAACTGACAACGAAGGCACATCCCAAAAAGAGCCCGTTTGGTTAAGGTAAGTGAAAAAGATGTCCAGAAATGGATTGATGAAAACTTGTGTGTAATGAAATAACTGAAAATTTATCATTTATAAAGAGGCAGGTCTGTTTAGGCGTGCCTCATTTTATAAGATAATTTCTTATTTCTGCAAAAAATAATTGATTTCTTTCAAGGAGATAAAAGCTTATTGCAAAGACAGGAAAACAAATTATTGATTTAATAACAGATCATAACAAATCAGTGTCGGATATGACACATGCTTTAAAGATACTTGGGAATGGAAATATGCAAAAAAGGTTTACTCGCATTGGAAAATATTTCACGGAAGAAATCAATTTAGTTAATAAAAAAGGGCTTGTACTAAATGTTACATTAAAAGCAGGTTAATCCATTCTTTCATGACAAAGTTGAAAAACTATAGAAAGGCTATCACGCAGCATGCGTGATTTGGTTCAATTAATTTTTGATATAAAAATTACATTTTTTCTGTATAAATGAACAAAAAGGGCATCTTTTATTGTATAATTATGGTAGCTAACAATAGATTAAAGAGATATCCTTTTAATAAAAACTTAATTGTTACTTTATGAAGATTTACGGAAATAGCACAAAGGGAGGAAACATATGGAACTTGTAATAGTTCATTTGACAGATATACATATTAAAGATGATGCTGATTTTGATATGATTTTTGAAAGAACGACATCTCTTGGTGGAGCGATTTGCAATCATATAACAGAACCGGAGAGTACAGCATTATTGTTTTGCATAACCGGTGATCTTGCATTTTCTGGGCAAGTGAATCAGTATACAGCTGTTGAATTGGTATTAGAAGAAATTTATTCCTTGATAAAAAGACGTTTTCCTAAAATTGATATTCATACAATATTTGTTCCTGGAAATCATGATTGTGATTTTAATAATGAAACAGCTTCAGTAAGAGATGCACTTCTTACATCAACAACCTTAGATATAACAGATGCATCGCATTTAAGAGTATGTACAGGTATCCAAAAGAACTTTTTCAATTTTGTGTCTGAATGGGGTCAAAAATATAAAACAATGTCGTGCATGAATGATAAAATTTTGACAATAAATGAACTGAATTGGAATGAGGAAAATGTTAGACTAAAATTTCACTGTATAAATACAAGTTGGTGTTCAAAATGTCATGAAGAAAAAGGTAAAATGAAAATTGTAAATAGTAAGATGAAATTGCCATCAAATCAAATTCCTGATAAAGAACCAAATGATATTGTTATTACACTAATGCATCATGATGCAGAATGGATGGATTGGGATGATAAAAAAATATGGAATGATTACCACAAAAAATACTCGGATATTATTTTAGTTGGTCATGATCATACAACCGAATTTGTTTTAAAACAGAATTATGATGAGTCTTCTAATTATTTTATAAAAGGAAATCAACTTTTTGATAAAATTAGTCCAAACCAAAGCGGTTTTAATATTTTAAAAATAAATACTGGTCATGCTCCAATGCAGGAATGTTTTTTTACATATGAGTGGGACGGTGAGTTGTATAGAAAAACAATAGACACAGGATATCATCCATTTAAAAGGAATAGATTCTTCAGCTCTAGCATAGAATTAAAACAAGAAGTTCAAGATTTTTTAGAAGAAATGGATATAGACATAGTGTGTGGAGATAGGAAAGAAATAAAATTGTCAGAAATATTTGGTTTCCCAACACTCAGAGAAGACAAAGGCAAAGTTACAACTTTCTTGAGAGATATGTCTTCATTGAAGAAACATATAGAAGAAGAAAAATATATTTCAATTCGAGGACAAAAAGAATATGGGAAAACAGCATTATTAAAACAGATATTTGAACAATACTTTGAAGCAAAGAAATTTCCTGTATTTTTAGATGTTTCAAAAATTAACAGTGCCGATGGAGAAGCGTTAAATCGAATTATAGAGAAAAAATACAGTGATACTTATAACAATATTGACGCTAACGAAATTATGCAAAAGGAATCTAGTGAAAGAGTTTGCCTAATTGATAATTTTGAAGACATTAAGCTTACCGATAAAAGTGCTAAAAAACTTCTTCAGTATTTGACCAGTAAGTTTGGATATGTAATCATTACGAGAAATCATATGCTAGATATTTTAAATCCATTAAATTATGTTGAAATGAATGATTATATTCAGGATACGTTTAGTATTCTTGTTCTTCAGCCAACTAGAAGAACATCAAAAGAGCGTATCATTAATAAATGGCTACAATTAAGTGGTGAGTACGAAGAAGGAAGCGTTGCTTTTGATGCTAAGAGGAAGGAAAAATATACTCAAATTCAAGCCGTGATGCAATCTAATTATTTTAACAAGACACCAATTGATCTATTGTTAGTTCTCTCTTACCTTGAACAAGATAATCCTACTCAATTAGATTATAGTAGATATTCGTATGTGTATGATGGATTGATTTTAAACAAATTGACCGCACTTGCAAAAAAACAAGGTGGTCGGGAAAGCAATAATATTAGCATTTACAATACAATTCTTCAAAAAATTGCATATAAAATGTATATGGATGGAGTGCAAAAGTATGTTAAAGAAGAATATGTATTAGGTGTAATTTTGGATTATAAAGAACATCATTCTAATGCCAAATTGAAAGCAACGGATGTAATAAACTGTTTGGTAGATTTTAAATTTCTAGAGTGTAAGGATGATACTTATAAATTCAAACATAGCTATATGTATTATTATTTTGTGGGCAGTTATATAGAAAGTGCGCTATCACCTACTGAAAAAGACAAAGTAATAAAGAATGTATTCGAAAATATTAATGATGATGTAAATTATAATATTGCTTTGTTTTTGGCATATAAAATGAACATAGAATATGAAATTATCCCACTTGTAAAAGAATTTGGTGAGCCACTTCTGAAAGAATATGAAGATTTTAAATACGATAACATTAGAAAACTTATTGAAGATTGGGGCGGAGATATAGAAAAAAAGGTTGAACGCATATATAATGTTCCACAAAATGAAGAAATTCCTATAATCAGAGATCAGAAAATGAAAGAATTGGAAGAACAAGATGCAAAAAGAGATATAGATCAAGAAAATGATAAAACGGATGAAGAAGTGCGGAAAACTAATACCGATGTTCTGAAAATTGGACGATATATTGACTTTGTTGGGAATATTTTAAAAAATTATTCTGGGAAAATGGAAAATGCTCCAAGAGAAGAAGGAATTGATTTTATTTTTAGATCTGCTTCAAAAGTAATAGGCTCTCTATGTAATTTTTCTATGCATATAGTAAATAAACTTATAAAGATGATAGAAGAAAAAATCAAGGAAGGTGATGAAGAAGACATTAAATTTAAAAGTGAATTCACAGAAACAATCAAAGCTTCTTTTGCACATATATTATTTACGTTTATAGAAGCGAATTTGACAGGTGTTGCGGGCAGTTTGGACAGTGATATTCTTAAAGAAAATATTGCATCTTATTGCGAGTTGAATAATTCTGAGTTCGTGAAAATGGCCAGGCTTGAATATTTGATTAGAATTTCATCAATTAAATTGCCTATTGATGAAATTAATATGCTTTTTAAAGGTAAGGAATGTTTAAGTGAAATTTCTCAAAATATTTTGAAAGATAATATATACAAATATCTTGTGAGTTTCCAATACGATGTAAAAGATAGACAAAAAGTATGTGAAACTCTTAGGTTCAACAGCAAAGATTTATTGATTCAAGAACAAAAAATGGCAGCATTAAGTGAAAAGTAGTTATCTACTTCAAAAGAGAGACTTTGGCGTAATCAATATGTGTTGCTTGTATCAGTTCTAAAAGAAGAAAATAGAATCAAGCCTGTATAACGCAATCGAGATTATTGCAAAATGTCATGTACATAGATTGCTGAAAAGACCTTGGGGGAGGGCTACACCCCAAAACCCTGTGAAATCAACGGATGTGGCAAATTAGAACCTACATTTACCCCATCCGTTGATTCTGCAATTTTCTGTATTTTACTTTTGCAATAAACACCTATAAGTTTCTTATAAGACCACTAATTTTTACAGCTTGATTTTCTGACAAATTAATTTTACCCCTTTTTATAGAAATCAATCCCTCTTTTTCAAAGGATTCGATAAGCCTGTTGATCGTCCTTACCGAACATCCCGTCATATTAGCCAGTTCTGTGTGTGTATATTTAATCTGAAAAGGAGTATCCGAAATCGCATAATGGTTATACTGAAAATATAAAAAGTGCAGCAACTTGTCCCGGTTACTTAGAAAGTGAATTTTACGTTCATTTTGGCTTTGCTGAACGGTATGCCGGATTAACATCTGGGTACGCAGAAAAAGAGCTGCGGAATCGTTTCGTATCCATTCAATATAATCTTTTGCTGGGAGTAATAAGAAGCGTGAAGGTTCCATTGTGATCAAAGTAACCATTCTGGAAATATCCTGTGTGAACAGCTCGTAATCCCCGACAATATTAATTGCGGCGATTTCCATAAAATGATACGGCTCGTAGGAAAGTCTTTCTTCAATTGCCTGTAATTTTCCCTTTAATAAAATGTATACATAAGTACAGGTGTCATTTGAACGAATCAGTTTATGATTTTTGGGATAATTCTGTATGATAGCTGCTGCGAGTAGGGTTTTAGGTGCATTGCAAAGGAATTGTTTGATAAATGACTGCTCATCTGTTGATAACTTGTCTGAAAATTCTAAATTTTGCTTCATTCTGCTAATTACCTTTCCCCAATTATATTTATTTTTAAAAGTGCCAAATGGCCTTTTTTTATTCTGGTTTCTATCATATTTTATTATCATATAAAAATCAAGAGCTAAAGGAGGGCACTGTTATGCCAACACCACATAACCAGGCTGAAAAAGGCCAAATTGCCAAAAAGGTATTAATGCCAGGAGATCCACTTCGTGCAAAATTCATTGCAGAAACTTTTTTAGAGAATCCTAAATTAGTAAATTCCGTAAGAAATATCTATGCCTTTACCGGAACTTATAAAGGAGAAGAAGTGACTGTCATGGCAAGCGGAATGGGAATGGGTTCAATGGGAATTTATTCCTATGAGTTGTTCTCTATGTATGATGTAGAGCAGATCATTCGTATTGGTTCTGCAGGTGCATACGTTTCTGATCTTGCATTAAAGGACGTTGTACTTGCGGACAGTGTATGGAGCGAATCTACGTTCGCACGAACACAGAATGGATATGAGAAAGACATTATTTTCCCAAATCAGGACCTGAATGATAAAATTCTGGAGACTGCAAAAGAACTGAATATTCCAGTAAGATTAGCAAGAGTTCATTCCAGTGACGTATTTTATTGTGAAAAAAACGTGGATGACTATAAGGAAATTAACCGGAAACATCAGTGCGCCTGCGTAGATATGGAAAGCTTGGCATTATTTCATAATGCAAATGTATTAGGAAAAAAAGCAGCCTGCCTTTTGACTATATCCGATTCCTTCCCCCTTGGACAAAAAGCAACTGCAGAAGAACGCCAGACTGCTTTTACAGATATGATGAAAGTTGCTTTGGAATCTTGCCGGTAACGGGGAAAGGACAAAAATGAAGAAATATAAAAGAATTTTTACAATTGTTATTGATTCCTTTGGTATTGGCGCTATGCCAAATGCCGCAGAGTATGGTGATGAAGGCTGTGATACCTGTGGACACATTGATGAGAATGTCAAAGAACTGAAAATACCCAATCTTGCTAAACTAGGATTGGGAAAGCTGCATAAACTTTCGCATGTAAAGGATAATGGTGAGACAATTGGATATCAGGCGCGTCTTCTTGAATCCAGTATTGGGAAAGATACTATGACCGGCCATTGGGAAATGATGGGCCTTCATATTACTAAACCATTTATAACCTTTACAGAAAACGGTTTTCCAAAAGAGCTGATTGATGAATTATCGAAACGGACAGGAAGGGTCATTATCGGAAATAAAAGTGCCAGTGGAACAGAAATTCTTGATGAACTGGCTGAAGAAGAAATTGCAACCGGTCATATGATCGTTTATACATCCGCAGATTCCGTACTTCAGATCTGCGGAAATGAAGAGACTTTTGGTCTGGATGAACTGTACCGCTGTTGTGAAATTGCTCGGGAAATTACAATGAAAGATGAATGGAAAGTTGGCCGAGTTATTGCCAGGCCATATGTTGGAAAGAAACGTGGTGAATTTAAGAGAACTTCTAACAGACATGACTATGCATTGAAACCTAGTGGAAAAACAGCATTGGATGCCTTAAAATCATCGGGATATGATGTGATCAGCGTTGGAAAAATTAAAGATATTTTTGACGGAGAGGGAATCACAGAAAGTTACAAGTCTGTCAGCAGCGTACATGGTATGGAGCAGACCATTTCCTTACAGGATAAAGATTTTACGGGACTGGTTTTTACCAATCTGGTAGATTTTGATGCTTTGTGGGGGCATCGAAGAAATACTTTAGGTTATGCCCAAGAGCTGGAGAAATTTGATGTAAAACTGGGAGAATTTCTTTCAAGGATGAAAGAGGATGATTTACTTATGGTAACAGCAGACCATGGAAATGATCCAACCTTTAAGGGAACCGATCATACAAAAGAAATGGTTCCACTACTGATGTATTCTCCGTCTATGCAAAATGGCAAAAAAATGGAAGATCAAAATTCCTTTGCCGTAGTCGGCTGTACAATCGCGGATAATTTTAATGTGAAAATGCCAGAAGGGACGATTGGAACTTCACTGCTCTCGGAGCTGAAATAATTACAGTATAGGAAAGAAAAATGATTCTGGAATCCAACATTCATCTTGGAAAATAGAATCCGCTTGACGGAATATCCAGATTATAATATAATTTTGCTAAATAAATTTAGCAGAGGTAATGGTGTGAAAGTAAAAATTAAGGATATTGCAGTGGCAGCAGGAGTCTCCCCCTCCGCTGTATCCCAGGTGTTAAATGACCGTCCTTGTCGTCTTTCAGATGCAACAAAGGAAAAAATTCTTCGGGTAGCAAGAGAAATGAAATTCCAGAATCAGAAATTTATCTCCACTGACGGAGTAGGCCGTATGAAAACAATTGGGCTTATCTTACCAGAGCAGGCTCCTTTTTTTCTGGATCTGTCCTATAAGATTAGCAGGGAATTGTATCAAAAAGGCTACACTGTATTTCAATGTGCTGTTGGAGATGATTTGGACTGTTGCTATAAAGCACTGGAAAGCTTAACCTGTAAAAATGTTGATGGAATTATTGTAATTCCTCCATGTACTGGTAAAAAGGACCTTAAACTTTCAAAAATGCTGAAAGCTCTACAAAACAGTGGCGTACCTATGATCTTGGCAGATCGTGCAGTATATTCTGTATTTTGTGATTTTGTAACGGCAGATAACAAAATGGGTGGAAAAATCGCAACCGAATATCTTTTACAGTGCGGGCACTCAAAAATCGGTTGTATCATGGGAAAAAAGGATGTCTATATCGTCCGTAAGCGGCTGGATGGATATAAGCAGGCATTGGTGCTTCATAACGTTCCCTATGATGAGAAACTGGTTTATTATGGTGAATTTGCAAAAAATACCGGTACTTCCGGAACAAAAGAGCTAATTGCCAAGGGTGTTACCGCTATTTTTGCAGGAAATGATGAGATTGCAGTTGGCGTTTATGAATATGCGAAAACAATGCATATTAAAATACCGGAAGAATTGTCAGTAATCGGATTCGATAATACAAAAATATGCGATATATTAAATCCGCCATTGACCAGCGTGGAGCAAAACACAGATCAGCTCGCAGAGAAAATAGCTGAGGTCATGCTGTCGGACATAGAAAAAACAGAGAATGAAGATGCTCCAAGTAATTACTATTATACACCAATACTAAAAGAGCGAAATTCCGTAAGAAAAGGTGATCCTGTCTGAAGGAGGGGTATGCTGTGGATTTGAATTCAATTTTTGAAAATACGGATTTCGTCCATACAAGTGGAACGAAAGAGGAATTGCAGGTTGCTTATTATTTAAAAGAACAGTGCGAAAAAATGGGTGTTACTGCAAATCTTGAAAGTTTCCGGGTATCCATGAGTACTATTAAAAAAGCAAATCTTCTTGCGGATGGTCAGGAAATATCTTGTAAGGCATTTAAAGGTTGCGGAAGCGGAATCGTGGAGGGAGAGCTTTACTATATGCCGGGAACGGATCCGGTTTCGATTGCCGGTACGGCAGATAAAATAGTGCTGCTTGATACGTCAAATGTTTCTTTTTTTACGTATCAGGACTTAATAAAAGCTGGTGCAAAGGCCATCCTTTTCCGTTATGGGGATGCCCATTACCCCAACGAAGATATTGACCAGAGAGAATTAAGGGAAAATGTAGTTGGCAAAAGCCCAAAAATCCTGTGTGCAATGATCAATGTTCATCAGGCTGTTAATCTTGTGAAAAATGAAGTAAAAGCCATTCGCCTTGAAGTGGAACAGGACGAATATGATGGAGAATCCCATAATGTAATCGCTGAACTTCCTGGAAAAAGAGAGGAATGGATTGTGCTCAGTGCCCATTATGATTCTACTTCTTTATCCCATGGAGCATACGATAATATGAGCGGATGTGCAGGATTGCTGGGAATTATGGAAAAGCTGAAAGATAAGGAACTTAATTATGGCCTGCGCTTTCTATTTTGTGGGAGCGAGGAATGTGGCTTATTAGGTTCAAAAGCATATGTACAGGATCACGAAGAGGAACTTGAGCATATAGTTTTGAATCTTAATCTGGATATGATAGGAACCTATATGGGACAGTTTATTGCATGTGTTTCTGCAGAAGACAAGCTCGTGCACTACATTTCTTATATGAGTGCTGAGACAGGGTTCCCGATAAATGCAAAAATGGGAGTTTATTCCAGTGATTCCACACCCTTTGCAGATAAGGGTGTACCAGCTCTGTCTTTCGCACGTATTGCACATACAGTAGTGGCACCTATTCATTGCCGTTATGATTTAAAAGAAGTTTTGTCCATGAAACAATTGCAAAAAGATATTGATTTTTTGGCTGATTTTACGGAACGTTTTGCAAAAGCAGTTGTTTGCCCGGTTTCAAGGCAGATTCCGGAAAAAGTCAAAGAAGAACTGGATGAATATCTTTTCCGGAAAAGGAAGCAATAAACCAAACATATAAAGACGCTTTATAAGAAAGAGAAGGGGCTGTGAAATAAGTCCCTAAAAAAAATAGGACCATTCGTTCATGCGAAAGGTCCTATTTTTGTGGTAAAATTAACTTGCGATGAAAACTTTACACAATAATTATTGTAATTCAAAACAAGGATATTTACCACTGTTTCTTTCAGATTGTTTGGATCTGCTGGATCCTGTTTTAACATTTGACAGATTGATGGGAGGAATCGATTTAAACAAGTATCTGACGGATATTCCGGAGTACACAACCGGACGACTCAGATATAATCCAGTCAACATGTTAAAAACAGTACTTTTCGGATTTATGACTAGCGGCTACTGCTCTCTGAGAGAACTGGAAGACAACTGCAAAGTTAATATCAGGTTCATGTATCTCATGGATCATCAGACTCCGTCATACAGAACCTTTGGATATTTCATCAATGAAATACTTCAAGATAAGATTGAAAACATTTTTAACGACATCAATCATGCTATCTTTAACGATGAGCATGTAGATCTGCAACATCTCTACATCGACGGCTCCAAGTTTGAAGCAAACGCAAACAAGTAGACCTGGGTATGGAAGAAGGCTACCGAAAAGTTCCGTTACAAGCTTTACGAAAAAATCACTGCGGAGATTGAGGAGATTAATGCAGAAATCGCATGGAGCGGGGTGCAGATCACAACAAATCCGGAGTATGTACCGGATTATCTGAATGAAATCGTTGAGCAGCTAGTACTTTTATGGGAACTGGATACAAGTACATTTGTTTACGGAAGTGGAAAGCGAAAATCCAAAGAACAGCGTCATTATGAACACTTGACTACTTTCTGTCAGAAACTTCAAGAATACATACAAAAAATTGAAATCTGTGGTCCTAATCGAAACAGTTACTCTAAAACAGATAACTCAGCTACCTTTATGCGTATCAAAACGGATTACATGGGCAATGATCAGCTTCTGCCAGCATATAATGTACAGATTGGTGTAGCAGATGAATATATTGCAGTTGTTGACGTGAACCATTATCGTTCGGATATGGATTGTTTCGTTCCTTTGATGGAGCACTTCAAACAAACTTATGGATTCTATCCCAAATATCCTGTGGCAGATGCTGGATATGGCTCATACAACAATTATATTTTCTGTGAACAGAACGGAATTGAAAAGTATATGAAATTTCCAATGTTTAAAAAGGAAACTAAGGATGAGAAATATCATGAAGATCCATTTCGTGCAGTTAACTTCAGAATTGATGAGCAAGGTGTCATGAGATGTCCTAACGATAAAGCATTCCATTTTTTATACAGAAAAAATGTGAGGGGAAATCAATACGGACGTAAGGAAGAATTGTATGAATGCGAAGACTGTAGTGGATGTCCATATGCAGAGAAATGTAAGAAGACAGATAAGAATC
>ENA-OOZX01002158-OOZX01002158.1-human-gut-metagenome-genome-assembly--contig:-NODE-2158-length-10812-cov-3.420284_pt1 | contig 10812 bp, 9 predicted proteins | sample MGYA00241048_ERZ501412 | MGnify/ENA primary metagenome ERZ501412 (study PRJEB25962, sample SAMEA2042518) | human gut metagenome | biome: human gut; feature: human-associated habitat; material: faeces... | reverse complement strand
CGGGCGAATCTGACGTGCCGGCCGCGCAAAATGTGCAGAACAACGTGCCGGACGCGCAGGGCGTGCGCCACGTGAAGGTGGCGGATGCGGCGCATTCGGCCGCGCAGGCCGCGTTGGAGGCCGCGCAGGCGGCACAGCAGGCGGCCCAAGTCGCCCAGCAGGTCGCGCAGACCGGGCAGGTGCCGAAAATCGAATCGCAGCCGCAGTCATCGCAACCCGTCGCACCTCTGCCCAGCTTCGAACCCAAGCCGGTCACCGCGGAAATCCCGCTCGTCGCCGACCCGACCACAGGGGAGGTGCGCTGATGACCTGGATGATCTGCCTGTTCGGCGGCATCGGCGCCATGGCCCGTTATGTGCTTGACGTGTCGATCCAACGCAGCTGGAACCGTGACGGCAACCACAGCTTCCCCCTGGCCACGCTCGTCATCAACGGCGTCGCCTCCCTGTGCGCCGGCATCGCCATGATGTCGTACTATGCGCAGTCGGTTGATATGGGCACGGTAATGACGTTCGTTGTGGGGTTCCTCGGCGGATTCTCAACATTCTCGTCGGCGATCAACGAGGTGCTGTCGCTGATTCGCAAACGCCGTTTCGCCATGGCCCTGGGCTATGGCGCTGCCACGGTCGCGGTGCCGCTCGCCTGCGTGGCGCTCGGATTCGGCATCGCCATGCTGGGCGGCCACGCATAGCTGTCACCGGCTCAGCCTCGCGTAATTTTCACGTTACACGGGCGGTCATCGGGTAACGTTCAGGAAATCTGAGCGCAACCGCGCGAGCTGTTTCCTCTCCTACGTTGTGAAAGCAACAAGAGAGGAAAAACCTATGACAGCCGTAACGTATCTCACACGGCATCGTCGACCGGGAATCGTCATACTCTGTTCGATTGTCGCCGTTCTCTCGATGCTTTTCGTACTCCCTCCCGCCATCGCGTCCGCAGCCGATTCCGGCGCGCAGGCCGTCGATGAATGCAATCCGACCGCCAGCAACGGCTGCGTCAACGGCATCCTGCAGGACGCCGACAAGAAGCCGATCGCCGACGTCACCATCACGCTGTCCGGCAAGGCAACGGCGGAAACCAAAACCGCTGCCGACGGCAAGTGGGCGTTTTCCGTTGCCGATGACGGCGATTACACCGTCACCATCGACGCATCCGTTGCGAAAGAGCACGGTCTGAAGGCAAGCAGCGCAACGGTGACGATCAGGAAAGCCAGCTTCGACAAGCAGCGCGGAGTCGTCCGTTTCGACCAAGCTGGCGATTCCACCGGCAGCGGCACGTCCGGCACATCTGGATCGTCCGGCTCGGCAAACGGCACGAAAGGCGCGACCGGCACATCCGGATCGACGGCGGCCACGCAATCGCCAGTCAAAAAAGACGGCTCCAATGTCGGCAAACGCATCTGGCAGCAACTGTATTCCGGCATTATCTTCGGCCTGATGCTGGGCCTCATGTCCGTCGGCATGAACCTCGTCTACGGCACCACCGGCCTGCAGTCGTTCTCACACGGCGAACAGGTGACGCTCGGCGGCCTCATGGCATACGTCGGCACGCAGATGCTGCACATGCCGCTCATCGCCTCCGCCATCTTCGCCATCGTCATCGGCGCGCTGACCGGCTTCATCCAAAACGAAATCGTCTGGGGGCCGCTACGCAGACGCCACGTCGGCACCATGCAGCAGATGATCGTCACCATCGGCCTGTCCATGGCGTTGCAGTACACGTTCCAGTTCTTCTTCGGTGGCGACATCAAAGGCATCGTCAAATCGGTGCCGGACAGCTTCCAGCTCGGACCGATCACCACCGACATGCCGACGCTGGTCTCCGCGCTCATCGCCATCTGCGTGATCGTCGGCGTCACCCTGTTCCTCTACAAGACGCGACTCGGCCGCGCCACACGAGCCGTGTCCGACAACGCGGCGCTCGCCGCAGCATCCGGTATCAACGTGGATCAGGTGGTCCGCGTGGTCTGGATCCTCTCGTGCGCGATGGCAGCCCTGTCCGGCGTGCTGCTCGGCGTCTACCTGAACGGCATCTCCTGGAACACCGGCGCGACCCTGATCCTGCTGATGTTCGCCGCGGTGACGCTCGGCGGCCTCGGCACCGCCAATGGCGCGTTGATCGGCTCGCTGGTCATCGGCATCGTGGCGGACATGAGCTCGCTCGTCATCCCCAACGATATGCGTTACGCCAGCGCGCTGGCAATCCTCATCATCGTTCTGCTGGTGCGCCCGCAGGGCATCTTCGGCAAGCAGCAAAGGGTGGGCTGATCCATGGACATCATGACAATCATCTCCAACGCGGCGGGCGAGCTGATCGCCCCGACCACAGCGGCGTACGTACTCGCCGCCATCGGTTTGAACATTCACTTCGGCATGACGGGCCTGATGAACATGGGCCAGGCCGGTTTCATGCTCCTCGGCGCTTACGGATTCGCCATCACGCAGTCGATGGGCTGCAACCTGTTCGCCTCCGTATGCGCGGCGCTCGCGCTCGCGGTCATCTACGCGCTGCTGCTGGGCATTCCGACGCTGAAACTCGGACCCGACTATCTGGCCATGGTCACATTGGCCGCCGCGGAAATCATCCGCATCATCGGCAGATCGACGGCCATGACGAACTTCACCGGCGGTTCCGCAGGCATCTCGCCGCAGGACTTCACCGAGAAATTCGAATCGCTTTCGCCGCTGCCGGACGGTTCGACCACGTTCCTGCTGTGGACGTACAGCAACAACATCGCCAACTCCTGGTGGCTGCGCATCGTGGCATGGGTTTTGGTGGTGATCGCGGCGCTGCTGTGCTGGCGCTGGTTCCACTCGCCGTGGGGCCGCATGCTCAAAGGCATCCGCGAGGACGAGAACGCGATCCGTTCGCTCGGCAAGCCGGTGACGCGATACAAGATGGAATCGCTGATTCTGGGCGGCCTGTTCGGCGCGATCGCCGGCATCATCTTCGTCCTGCCGCGTTCCGTACAGCCCGATTCGCTCGGCCGCACCGTCACCTTCTACGTGTGGACGATTCTGCTGCTGGGCGGCGCGGCCACGATTCTCGGCCCGGTGCTTGGCTCCTGCGTGCTGTGGGTGCTGCTCACCTTCGTCAAGGAGGTCATGCGCAACACCGTTCCCGAAACCCTCATCTCTTCCAACCAGATCGAAGCCCTCGGCTGGGTGATCGTCGGCGTCGCGCTGATGTGCCTGGTGATCTTCAGACCACAAGGCCTGTTGGGCGACCGAAAGGAGTTGGCTTTCCATGCCTGATACAACGAATTCTCCGACCACTGGCGTGCAGCCGGCCACGCAACCCGCAACCGGCGTGCAACCCGTATCCGGTGTGCAGCCCGGCGTACCATTCCAGGACCTCACCAAATGGGCCACCAAAGCTCCGGAAGGCGAGACCCTCATCTCCACCGCCTATCGCGACAAAGTCACCGACGATCTGAAATTCGTCGAAAACAAGCCGGGCGTGCACAAGCCCGACCCGATCCTCGTGGCCGACAACGTGACCCGCAAATTCGGCGGCATGACCGCCGTGGACGTGAGCCACTTCGAAATCGAACGGCACGGCATCACCGCGCTGATCGGACCGAACGGCGCCGGCAAAACCACGTTCTTCAACCTGATGACCGGCTTCGATACGCCGAACACCGGCACCTGGCAGTTCGACGGCAAGGACATGGCCCACGTGCAGCCCGAAAAAGTGGCGCGCATGGGCATGGTCCGCACCTTCCAGCTGACCAAGGTGATGAGCCGTCTGACCGTGCTCGACAACATGCTCCTCGGTGCCCCCGTGCAGCCGGGCGAAGGCATGTTCCGCGCGCTGTTCCCCGGCATGTGGAGGAAGCAGGAGCAGGCGAACATCGAAAAAGCCGAGGCGCTGCTGGAACGCTTCCTGCTGATCAAAAAGAAGGACGATTACGCCGGCGCGCTTTCCGGCGGCCAACGCAAGCTGCTGGAAATGGCACGAGCGCTGATGTCCGACCCGAAACTGGTCATGCTGGACGAGCCGATGGCCGGCGTGAACCCCGCGCTGAAACAGTCGCTGCTCGACCACATCATGGCGTTGCGTGAGGAAGTCACCACAGTGCTGTTCGTCGAACACGACATCAACATGGTGAGACACATCGCCGACTGGGTCACCGTGATGGCGGAAGGCAAGATCGTGGCCGAAGGCCAACCGAAGAGCGTGATGAACGATCCGGCCGTGATCGACGCATATCTGGGCGCCCACGCGAACGTGGACCTGGGCGACGATTCCGTGCTGGAAGACCTGAAGGAGGCCTGAAATGAGCGACATCGCAAGCGTGGCCGACGAGCCGCTGACCCGCGCGCAGATCCACATGGGCGAGCCCGAAGGCGAACCGTTGCTCGACGCGGTCGATTTGGTGGCCGGATACATTCCTGGCGTGAATATCCTGAACGGCGCATCCCTGACCCTGCATGAAGGCGAGATCGTCGGCATCATCGGCCCGAACGGCGCAGGCAAATCCACCCTGCTCAAATCATTGTTCGGCCTGGTGCACATCCACTCCGGCAAGCTGCTGCTGAAAGGCGAGGACATCACCAACCTGCGCGCCGACAAACTCGTCTCCCGTGGCGTCGGCTTCGTGCCGCAGACCGAAAACGTCTTCCCCAGCCTGACCATCGCGGAAAACCTGCACATGGGCGCGTTCCAAGCACCGAAACTGTTCAACGAACGCTTCGACTACGTGTGCTCCATCTTCCCCAAACTCGGCCAGCGCAAAAACCAGCTCGCAGGCCAACTCTCCGGCGGCGAACGTCAGATGGTGGCCATGGCCCGCGCCCTCATGATGAAACCATCCGTCCTCCTGCTCGACGAGCCCTCCGCAGGCCTGTCCCCAATGCTTCAGGACGAAACCTTCATCCGCGTGCGCCAAGTCAACAAAGCCGGCGTATCCGTGGTCATCGTCGAACAGAACGCCCGCCGCTGCCTGCAGATCTGCGACCGCGGCTACGTCCTCGACCAAGGCCGCAACGCCTACTCCGGCAAGGGCCGCGACCTGATGAACGATCCGAAAGTCGTCTCCCTCTACCTGGGCAACCTGGAAGAAGAGGTTCAAGAGGAAGGAAGGTAGGACCCAGGAAATCGCGGAACGGAGCGTATACCGCCTTTCCTTGCCGCTCGACGTACGTTCGTACGCCTTCGGGCTCGGACGGCGGTCTCCGCACGCGTTCCGCGATTTCCCCCTATGATTCAAAATTCTCAATTCCGATTACCGCTGTTGGGACACTGCCCGACAGCGGCTTCGGCATGCCTGAAAACAAGCTCAAAACCTTGTGTTTCCAACAGTTTTCGGGCTTCACCTTCGGTTAACTTCACGCATACACATTCGGTTTCCTCGGCACTTATAGTGCGATTCAAGATGGTCGAGCAACACATCTCGATAATCGTCACCAAGGGTTCGGCAATCAGCGGAGCCAAGAGAGGAAACGGTGATTCAAATGAAGAAGATCAACATGAAGGGCATGAGGAAACTGTCCATCACAGCCACCGCCATGGTGGCCGCCGCAGTCATGGCGCTCGCCGGCTGCGGTTCATCCAACTCGTCCAGTTCATCCAGCAGTTCGGCAAGCACCTCCGGCACCAAAACCAGTAAGTTCGTGCTTGGTGGCCTATGGCCGGAAACCGGCTCACTGGCCTACCTGGCCCCGCCGGAACTGGCCGCCGAAAAACTTGCCGTCAAAGACATCAACGACGCTGGTGGCGTGCTCGGCAACAAAATCACCACCGTCGACGCCGACACCTCCGACGCGGACCACGCCGACCAGAACACCTCCGCCGCCCAATCCGTCCTCAGCAAGAACCCGTCGTTCATCATCGGCCCGGCCTCCAGCTCCGTGGTCAAGAACACCTACAAGTCCATCACCTCGCAAAACATTCCGATGCTGTCGATGGGCGCCACCTCGGCCGGCTTCTCCGGCCTTAGCGACTACTTCTTCCGCACCATTCCGCCGGACACGGTGCAGGGTGCGGTCCTGGGCCAGATCATCGCACAGGATGGCGTGAAGAACCTCGCCATCGCGGTCTTCAACGACGAATACGGCACCGGCCTGCGCGACACCATCGCAAAAACCGCATCCGAGGCCGGCGTCAATATCGTCTATGGAGAAAAGGATACCTTCGACCCGACCGAAACGAACTTCTCCTCAATTGCCACCGCCATCAAGGCATCCAATCCGGACGCGACGCTCGTCATCGCCTTCGACCAGACCAAGCCGCTGCTGAAGGCGCTCGCCTCCGCGGGAGTGGACATGCACAAGCTGTACTTCGTCGACGGCAACACCTCCGACTACTCCAGCGAGCTCGACGCGGGCCTGCTCAAGGGCTCGAAGGGCACCATCCCTGGCGTCAACCCGTCTGACGACTTCGTCAAGCGTCTCAAGTCCACCGGCGTCGACCTGAAAAACACCACCACCTACGGTGCTGAAACCTATGACGGCATCATCCTCGCCGCGCTCGCCGCACAGAAGGGCGGCAGTGCCGATGGCAAGACCATCCAGGCCAATATGGCGGCCGTCTCCGGCTCCACCAAGGGCAAGGAATGCGATTCCTACAAGGCTTGCCTCGCCCTGCTGAAGGACGGCAAGGAGATTCAGTACAAGGGCCAGACCTCCATCGGCGCGTTCAACGACGCGCATGATCCGAGCTCGGCTTCCATCGGCGTCTATAAGTACGACGCCGACAACAAGCCGGTCTTCGACCACTCCCAGGAAGGTTCCGTACCGAAGGCATGACGGTCGGTTCGTCCGTGGTGCGGACTGACGTGATGGCCGGACGTGACGGCTGACGGCCAGGCCACGCAACGCAAGGGGCGGTGCGACGCAAGCGAGATGATCGCAAGTGTCGCACCGCCCCTTTTGCGGGCGGAACGCGTGTGGAGTACATGCGGAGCGTGCGTGGAAGATGCGTGGAACGCGTCGTGAAACATACGTCGTTCACGGGTGAAAAAGTGGATTTTTCGGGGGAATTGAAGAGGGGGAGGGCGTCTTTCGTCAATTGATAGTTCATATTGTGCGGACGATTGCAAAGAAACGTTACAGATGCATGTAAAATAACACATAATATCGCGATTTGTAAGGAAACATCCCGACGATGCGGGGGAGAGGTGTTGGGCAATGGTCGGCATGCGTGACGTGGCGAAAGAGGCCGGGGTTTCGCTGAGCACGGTTTCGCTAGTGGTCAACAAGACGGGCTACGTGTCCGACGACATGCGCGCGCGCGTCGAAGCCGCCATGAAAGAGCTCAATTACGTGCCCAACGAGCTGGCACGCAACCTGTACAAGAACCGCACGAACCTGGTCGGCGTGATCGTGCCGACCATCCGCCACCCCTTCTTTGCCACCCTTACCGCGCATCTGCAACGCGAGCTGGCCGCGCAAGGACTGCGCACCATGCTGTGCTCCACCGCCGACGCGGAAAACGGCGAGGTTGAATACGTGGACATGCTGCGCCGTCACATGATGGACGGCATCATCGTCTGCTCGCACACCACCCATCCGAACGATTACTGGACGTCCATCCACCGCCCGATCGTCGCCTTCGACCGTGTGCTGGGCGGCGGCATCGCGTCGATCGGCTCCGACCATGAGCAGGGCGGCCGGCTCATGGCGCACATGCTGGTCAACACCGGCGCGCACCACGTGGTGATGATCGGCGGCCCGCGCGACCAGTTCTTCGATTTGGCGGCGCGCAATGGAGACAGCCCGGACGATTTCGACCTGCACAAGACAACGTTCCCGACCGTCCGCTACTACCTTGCGCTGGAGCAGGAGCTGAAAGCGGCCGGCGTGCGGTACGAGTACGTCGAAGCCGGCAATGTGGAGGATTTCCAAGGGTATAAGAACGCGGTGAATGCTGTGCTCAACAGTATGCCGGTGGACGGCGTCGATGCCGTGGTCAGCTCCGATATCGGTGCCGCGCTTTGCGTGCGCGAAGCGATGCGGAGGCATATTTCGATTCCGCGCGACCTGCAGATCATCGCCTACGACGGCACGTATCTGACCGACCTGGCCGGTATGAAAATGACCGCGGTGGCGCAGAATTTCGACAAAATCGCGCAGGTCGCGGTCGGCAATATCGTTCGTGCGATCGCCAAGGAAGGGGATGCCAAGGCAGATACGACAAGCGCCACGGGACGCAAGCCGTACGAGCCGGACGTGCTGATTCCCGTGACGCTCAAACTGGGCGATACCACCCGCTAAGCGGGCCGTATCGCCCATCATTGGACGGGCCGTTTTACCTGCTAAGCGGGTCGTTTCGCCTTATTCGTAATCGCCGGTCGGACCGATCTTCAACGCGTCCTCGTGCGTGCGGCCCGAATGGATCGCATCGTTGATCGCCTGGATCTCCGCCGCATCCACGGCAAGTGCGCGCCCGTCGATCGCGCTGATCGGAATCGACCATCCGCCGTGCGTCATGTACAGGCTGTCCGCTTCGCGTAGTTCAGCGATCGGCAGCTTGCGGTATTCCGCCTTTTTGCCCTCTTCGAGCGCCCAGGCGAACATTTCGCGCTGTGATGTGCCATTCAGAATACCGATGCGCGGGTCGGGCGTGACGAACGTATCGCCATAGCGTGCCACAATCGACGAATTCGGGCATTCCATCGTGTAGCCGTCCTCCGTGAACAGAATCGCGTCGCCGACGCCACGGCGGGCGCATTCGCGGTGCACGGCGCAGTTGAACGCGTAGCTCAGCGTCTTCGCGCCGTTGAGCAGCCACGGGGCGCGTGCGGTGATGTCCGACGGGTAGCCGCGCGTCATCGAAGCCATGGTGATCGGCTCCAGCGAATGCAGCGTGCCCTTCGCGTCAAGGAAGATGTAGACGGTCGGCGTGCGGTCGGCCGCCTTGCCCACGCCGGTGTCCGGATCGAGACCACGGGAGACGATGATGCGCAGCATCGGACCGGGTTCCGGATCGTCGTACTGGTCGATGACCAGCTGGACCGCGCGGGTGAGCGCGGGAATGTTCGGCTCGGGCATGTCCACCAGGCGGGCGGAATTGGCGAGACGCTTCAGATGGTTCTCCAGCGAGACCGGGAAACCCCTCCATACCGTGGTCGCTTCGAAAATGCCGTCGCCGCGCAGCGCGCACAAATCGAACGCGTTGATGATGGGACTTTCCGGATCGACGAAACGAACCAGATCCGCGTCGGGCGCCACGCCTGAGCCTCCGAATAGCGTCTTGCCGTTACCGACTGCCAGAACGATCGAACTCATGGGAACCTCTCTTCCGCGCTCCGCGTCTTTTGATTGCCGCTTTATTGCTGTTGCGCTGTTGTGTTGCGTCAGCGTTCGCGTGCGTCTTCGGCGTCCAACCTAACCATGGTTTGTTTCCACTTGGCACCGCCAATTTGCAATGCGGAAACATACGCGTCATGAATCGCGCGGCTCCCGTAACGTTCGGCGACCAAGGTGAGGGAAAGCGACTCTGAACGTCCGTTTCTGCGGAATCGGATTTCGGGGTTCGTCGGCAGTTCGTTCGGAAAAGGCCGGACGGCGGCCGACGGGAAAGGTGAGCGCAATGGTGGATGGGATGTCCGATATGGGAACAACCGAACTTGGCGCGGCGAGCACGCCCGAACAGGCGCGCGCCGCGTTCCGTGACGGCCTGGTCCGCCCGACCTGCGGCATTGCGCAAGGCTACGCGCAGGCGAATCTGATGATTCTGCCCAAGGAGCAGGCATTCGATTTTCTGCTGTTCGCGCAGCGCAATCCCAAACCCTGCCCGCTGCTGGAAGTGATGGAGCCGGGCGTCACCGCACCCGTCACCGCGCCGGGCGCCGACATCCGTACCGACGTGCCGTTGTACCGCGTGTGGAAGCGTGGCGAACTGGTAGCCGAAGTGCCCGATATTCGCGAGTATTGGCGATCCGATTTGGTCACGTTTGTGATTGGCTGCAGTTTCACATTCGAGTTTCCGCTGATGGAGGCGGGCGTGCCGGTGCGGCACATCACGGCAGGCCGCAACGTGCCGATGTACGACACGTCGATCGAGTGCCGTTCGGCCGGCGCGTTCCATTCGACGATGGTCGTGTCGATGCGTGGCATTCCGTCTACGCAGGTGGCCGACGCATGCCGGATTTCCGGCTATTACCCGTCCGTGCACGGTGCCCCCGTATGTGTGGGCGAGCCGTCCGCGATCGGCGTCGACGACATCATGCATCCCGACTATGGCGATGCCCCCGTGTTGGAGCCGGGCGATGTGCCGGTGTTCTGGGCGTGCGGCGTGACCCCGCAGGCCGCGGTGATGGTGTCCAAACCGGAATTCGCGATCACGCACGCGCCGGGGCACATGTTCATCACCAGCAAACGCGATTTGGAATACATGGTGTGAGGCCGAGCGGCAGGTTGCGGGGCGCGGCATGAGATGCGTGCTGCGGCGACTGCGGCAGAAGGGACGTCGCGGCTGAAGAACGCTGCGACGGTAGAACGACGGAAAGGCGACGGAAGGAATGGAAACGATGGCTGTGCAGGAAACAGACGGAAAGCAGACGGCTATGCGAATCGATATGAACAGCGATATGGGCGAAAGCTTCGGTCGTTGGACGCTCGGCGACGACGAGGCGCTGCTCGACGTGGTTTCCAGCGCGAACGTGGCGTGCGGCTTCCATGCGGGCGACCCGTCCGTCATGCTGAGAACGTTGTCATACGCGGCGTCGCGGGGGGTAATGGTCGGGGCGCATGTGGCGTACCGCGACCTGGCCGGATTCGGGCGCCGCTATGTGGACGAGTCCCCCGACGAACTCAAGGCGGACGTGATGTACCAGATCGTCGAATACGGCGGCCTCGACGGCGTGCA
>ENA-OOZX01002145-OOZX01002145.1-human-gut-metagenome-genome-assembly--contig:-NODE-2145-length-10868-cov-10.302321_pt1 | contig 10868 bp, 6 predicted proteins | sample MGYA00241048_ERZ501412 | MGnify/ENA primary metagenome ERZ501412 (study PRJEB25962, sample SAMEA2042518) | human gut metagenome | biome: human gut; feature: human-associated habitat; material: faeces... | reverse complement strand
CGTTCCATACGCAGGAAATCATGCAGCCGGGAGGCATCTATTATGGGCAGAATGCCGTCAGCAAAAATATGCTGGTGGCAGACCGAAGGAAGCTGTTAAACGGCAACTCTTTCCGACTGGGTGTCAGCGGCTCCGGCAAGAGCTTCTCGGCAAAAGAGGAGATCGTAGACCTTGCCCTTTCCACGGAAGATGACATCCTCATCCTCGATCCGGAGTCGGAGTTTGCTTCTCTGGTGGAAGCCTTAAACGGAGAGGTCATCCGGATCTCGGCAACCTCGGATACCCATCTGAATGCACTGGATATGGATTCTGCCTATGGCAATGATCGAAATCCTCTGATTGAGAAGTCAGAATTTATCCTTTCCCTGTTTGAGCAGCTCGTAGGAGCCGGAAACCTTTCGGCAAAGGAGAAATCCATCCTTGACCGCTGCACCGCAGATGTGTACCGGGATTATATGAGGGGCGGTTACAAAGGGCAGGTGCCGACCTTAAAGGACCTGTACCGACAACTCATGCTCCAGCCGGAAGAAGAAGCCAGAGGGCTGGCTCTGTCTTCGGAACTGTTTATCAATGGCAGTCTGAACACCTTTGCCCAGGAAACCAATGTCAACACGAAGAGCCGTATCATCGACTATGACATCCGGGAGCTGGGCGAACAGCTGATGCCCCTTGGCATGCTGGTCACACTGGATTCGATTTTTAACCGTGTGATCCAGAACTGGAAGAAGGGAAAAACGACATGGATCTTTGCGGATGAGTTTTATCTGCTGTTCCGCTATGAATACAGTGCGGACTTTTTCTACCGCCTGTACAAGCGTATCCGTAAGTATTCCGGATTTGTCACCGGGCTTACCCAGAACGTAGAGGAACTTCTGAAATCCGATACCGCCCGCCTGATGCTGGCGAACAGTGAGTTCCTGATCCTTTTGAATCAGGCTACCACCGACCGGGATGAGCTGGCGGCACTTCTGAATATTTCAGACAACCAGTTATCCTACATCACCAATGTGGGTGCCGGCCATGGTCTGATCCGCTGTTCCGGAAATCTGGTGCCGTTTGAAAATTCGTTTCCAAGAAATACAAAGCTGTACCGCCTGATGACGACCAAGCCGGGCGAAGCGTAAGAGCGGGACAAGCCGGGACTGGAGGTGAGAGATGAAGGATATCAAAACCAAAGAAGTTACAACAAAACCAAAGACCAAAAATCCTGCCTCCAGAATCCCCAAGGAGCTGATGCGGACGGCCATACTGGAGAGCAAGGAAAAATCCCAGGCCATCGCAAATGCCAGGGACAATGACATGGGAGAACAGTCCCCATCCGAATATGCCAGTGGGAAAGTCGCATCCGCAGAGGAATGGGCTGCAAGAAAGACAGGCAGAACTGTAACCAGAGCCGGAAAGACAGCCGCACAGACTTCCTACGAGAAGATCAAACAGAGAGCCGCTGGCAAAAAAGAAGTAGAAAAAGAAGCGGAGAAAGAAACCGCCAGAGGAACAGGGGACACACAGACCGCCGATCCTGCTAGCCGGGAAGCACCCGAGCAGAAGAGCCGGGAAGTACAGATTCAGAATGCCCAGCGGCAAAAGGCGGTTTCAGATGCCGTCAAAACAAAAGAGCAGAAGATCCGGGCTGCCAGGGAGACACCAAGAATCCAGAATGGACAGGAAATGTCGGAAGGTGGATCGCTTTCCATCAAAAGACAAAACCAGAAAAGCAAGGCCGGAGATACCGCAAGGCAGAATGCCATCCGCCAGAAACAGCCGGAAACCATACGGATCAAGGAAAAGCCACGGAAACAGTTGGAGCCGAAGACCATACAGCGGCGTACTATTAAGACCGCCCCTCCATCTGTGAAGATCAGCATCCAGCCAGAGCAGAAGCTCCGGGTGGCCAGTTCCAACGCCCTGACAGCCCGGATGCAGAAGCAGATGGAACGAAGGGCAGCGAAGCAGGCGGCGAAGAAAGCCGCCTTGCAGACTTCCGATGGAGTCCGCCGGATACAGAAAACGGCAAGGGCAGGAGAGAATACCTTCAAGGCAGCTAAGGCCGCTGTAGAAGCGGCAGCGAAAACGGTGCAGTCCATGATGGCTGCACTGGGAGCCGCCGGAGCGGTCATGGTTCTGCTTCTGGTTATCATGGTCGGGATCATTGGCGGTGCGGCATTCTCTGGAAGCTCAGAGAGCAACGAAGCACTCAGCCAGGAAGTACTTTCCTATACGGCAACCATCCAGAAATACGCCAACCAGTATGGAATCCCCGAATACGTTTCCGTGATACAGGCAATCATGATGCAGGAATCTGGCGGCCGGGGGACCGATCCCATGCAGAGCAGTGAGTGCCCATACAACACCCGGTATTCCAACAGCCCGAATGCCATCCAGGATGCCGACTATTCCATACATGTAGGAATCCAGTATTATGCGGACTGCCTGAAGGAAGCCGGATGCACCAGCCCCCAGGACATGGATAAGCTGAAGCTGTCCCTGCAAGGGTATAACTACGGCAACGGATACATAACGTGGGCGCTCCGAAACTACGGGGGCTACAGTGCAGAAAATGCTCTGCAGTTTTCCAATGATCAGGCTGCTTCGCATGGCTGGAGTGCCTATGGCGATCCAGAATACGTCCCTCACATCCTGAGGTATTATTCCAGCGGCGGATTGTTTGCCGGCCTGTTTGGAGGCAACGGCCAGATCGTATCCGTGGCACTTACCCAGCTTGGAAATGAAGGAGGCCAGAAGTTCTGGTCATGGTATGGATTTGACAGCCATGTGGCGTGGTGTGCCTGCTTTGCCAGCTGGTGTGGGGATCAGGCAGGACTGATCGAGAGCGGCAAGATGCCGAAGTTCTCCCTATGCGATGATGGGATCGCGTGGTTTCAGGGCAAGGGAAAATGGAAGAGCAGAGGATATTCGCCAGCACCCGGAACCCTGATCTTCTTTGACTGGAACGGGGACGGAACCTCAGACCATGTGGGAATCGTGGAGAAAATTGAGGGAAGTACCGTATATACGGTAGAGGGAAACTCCAGTGAGGCCGTGAACAAGAGAAGCTATGATATCAATAACGGAACGATCATGGGATACGGCATACTTTGAAAATTAATATGTTGACTCTTAGAGAGTAGTCAATAGTTTAGATTACCTTGACTAAAAAACAAATATAAAGTATTATGTGATTAGCTTCGACTAACTAGAAAAAGGAGGGCGCACGATGACAAACCAATATATGACGAAGCTGTATCACGATCTGCTCTCCAACTCTCCGCAGACAGTGACAATAGATATTCCGGCTGATATGGGAACAGGTCAGATTTCGCAAGTTGTTACAAAGCAAGGAGCAGTTGTTTCGGACTGGAAAATGAATTATTTTTCAGATATGAACGTGCAGGGAGTGAGTAGCGAAGAATACATTCAAATGTTGTTCTGCTTCAATGATGGTGTTTCCTGGAATATTGCAGATAGCCGACAAAGTATCAGCATACAAAAAGGTGAGTCCTGTATTTATCGTGGACACGGGAAAATGGAATATCTGTGCTATTCCAAACAAAACGATTTCCTTTTCAAAAATGTAAAAGTACCACTGTCGTATTTCCGTAAAATTATGAATGACTATTTTGATGTTGGTGAGATTGAGGTTTATCAGAAAAAACTATTGGAAGGTATATCAAAAGTAGGTATTACTCCCTATATGGAGCACATTTTTGCGGAACTGAAAGACTTCACGCAATATCGCGGCGGATTGGGATACCTGTTTTTGGAAAGCAAAGTTTTTGAGTTGTTATCTGTATATTTGAGTGAGATTTTGGAACTGAGTATTCTTGCGTCAACTTATATAGCAATTTCCAGAAGTGACCGAGAATCCATCATAGAAGCGAAGAGAATCATTGACAGTCAGCTTGCTTTGGCACCAAGTTGTGAGGAATTGGCTCGAAAAGTCAATATTAGTACTTCAAAATTGTCAAAGGGTTTTTCCTCGCTGTTTGGAACATCGGTTCATGCGTATATTATAGATCAGCGATTGGAAAAGGCGGCAAGTCTACTATTAGAAAGTAATTTGAACGTAAGTCAGGTGGCAGCATTTGTAGGCTATTCAAAACCGAGTAACTTTGCTGCGGCATTCAAAAAGAAATATGGGGTAATTCCTAAAAACTATAAAACGGAAAATACGATTGGTTAAAATTAAAAAATACCGATTTTGGGTAGAATAAAACCGTTTTTGGGTTGGAAGTGTAGGCGTAAATTGTTATTATATGTGGTGTAGTTAGAAAATGCTAACTACACCATTTTTTAGATAGGAGGATACTGGTATGAGTTCCCAGAAAAAAAGTTCCCGGCTTGAGGGAAAAGATTTAATTACTATCGGCATCTACACCGTCATCTATGTCGTCATTGTTATGCTGGTGGCGATGCTTGGCTTCATCCCCATTTTTATTCCGCTGATGGCGGTGCTGTGTCCTTTGATTGGCGGCATCCCCTATATGCTGTATGTTACAAAGGCTAAAAAATTCGGGATGACTGCAATCATGGGTTTCCTGATTGGCCTAATCATGGTGTTCTTCGGCAACGGCTATCTTACTATGGTAACTGGTCTTGTTGGCGGCCTGTTGGCTGACGTGATCCTGAAAAAGGCAGACTACAAAAGTGCAAAGAGTACAGTTCTTTCCTGCGGTGTGTTCAGCATCTGGGTGTTTGGCAACTTTGCTCCCATTTTCCTGAACCGTGAAAGCTATATGGTAATGCTGACTGAAGGATACGGCGCTGAATATGCAGCTACCCTTAATACATATATGCCTATGTGGATTGCGCCTATTCTGCTGGTTGCCTGCTTTGTGTTTGGCCTTGTCGGAGGTATGATTGGGAAAGCCATTTGCAAAAAGCACTTCCAGCGTGCCGGTATTGCATAATGGCGCGGGAAATTCTGCTCAGCAAAAAAACAGAACAAGGGTTGCGGCTCGATCCGCGTACAAAACTGTTGCTCATCTTCATCATAAGCATTTTTGTCATGGGTGGAACAGGCGGAGAAGCTATGGGACTGATCCGCCTTGTTCTTTGTGTGGTTCCGGCTATATTGCTGCTTACCTCGAAACAATGTGCAAAAGCTGTGGGCTATATTGCTGTGTTTTCTGTTTTTTATGCTGTCCAAATTTATGTTTTGCCGCACCTTACGGGGATATTGAATTTCCTTGTTCTGTTTACAACAGGATTCTTCTGCCGAATCCTTCCCAGTGTTGCGATTGCTGCCTATGCAGTGAAAACAACAACGGTCAGTGAATTGATTTCCGGCATGGAAAGAATCCATATGCCTAAAGAAGTGACGATCCCCTTAACGGTCATGTTCCGCTTCTTTCCAACTGTCTTTCAGGAGTCAGAAGCAATCAGTGACGCTATGAAAATGCGTGGGATTAAACTTGGAGGGAAAAAATCTTCAAAAATATTGGAGTATAAGCTGATCCCGATGATTACCTGCTCCGTGAAAATCGGTGAGGAACTTTCCGCTGCGGCAATTACCCGTGGCCTCGGCGCTCCTGTCAAACGCACAAACATTTGCCAGCTTAAATTCAATTTTGCCGATGTGGTGCTGATCTTGTTTTGTTGCTTTGTAGTGTTTTGGGCGATTGCTTCCCCGATAATTTCCGCAGGAGGGATTTTGCCATGATAGATTTTCAAAATGTTTCTTTTTCTTATGGTGAAGAATCCAGCGGCGGAGGGATTAGAAATGTCAATCTCACCATAAACACAGGGGAATTTGTTTTACTCACGGGAGAATCCGGCTGTGGGAAAACAACGATTACCCGTTTGGTAAACGGGCTGGTGCCTCATTATTACGAGGGCAATTTAGAGGGTGATGTCCTTCTGGACGGAAAAAGCGTATCAGATACGCCGCTTTATGACTTGGCTGCTATGGTGGGATCTGTATTCCAGAATCCCAAAAGTCAGTTTTTCAACGTGGATACGGATAGTGAATTAGCCTTTGCCTGTGAAAATTTAGGCTATCCTCAGGAGGATATCCTGAAAAGGATTGACCGGACAGTTTCCGATTATCATATTGAAGATTTGATGGGGCGAAGCGTGTTTGCTCTGTCCGGAGGCGAAAAGCAAAAAATAGCCTGTGCTTCATCAAGTGTATTGCTGCCGGGAATTATGGTCCTGGACGAACCATCTTCTAATTTGGATATGGCTGCTATTGATGACCTGCGGCAGGTCCTAAGCCTCTGGAAAAAGCAGGGCAAAACAATTCTGATCGCAGAACACCGCCTTTACTACCTTCACGATCTTGCAGATCGTGTGCTGTATGTAAAAGATGGGGAGATTGAACGGGAATACACGCCTGCTGAATTTGACAGCTTATCGGATGGCACTCGAAAAGAAATGGGGCTGCGGCCGTTTTCTCTCTCGAAGTTGAAGCCTGCGAATCAGTATCAGGCGCATACAGCTAAACAGATGGAATTTCAAAATTTCTGCTTTGCGTATAAAAAGCGGGAACCGGAAAGCCTCCATATTCCGAGTGCAGAACTGCCTGTTGGAGAAACGATTGCCATTATCGGTCTGAATGGCGCTGGAAAATCTACTCTGGCCCGCTGTATTTGCGGACTGGAAAAGAAGTGTGGCTTTTTGCAGGTTGACGGGAAAACCCTTGATTGGAAAGCCCGGCTCAAACATTGCTACATGGTAATGCAGGATACCAGCCATCAGCTATTTACCGAAAGCGTGGCGGATGAAGTGCTTCTGAGCATGGACAACAAGGATGAAACTGTTGTGGATAAAATCCTTAAACAGTTTGATCTGCTGGAATATAAAGACAGGCACCCGCTTTCTCTTTCCGGCGGGCAAAAACAGCGGGTAGCGATCGCGTCTGCCATTGTGAGTAACCGGGAGATCATTGTGTTTGACGAACCAACAAGCGGGCTTGATCTCAAACATATGCGGGAAGTTGCGCGGAGTTTGAAGTCACTCGCGGATCAGGGCAAAACGCTTCTTGTTATTACGCATGATCCGGAGTTGGTGATGGCGGGATGTTCGTATGTAGTCCATATGGAAAAAGGGCAAGTAAAAGAAAGCTATCCATTGGACGAATCCGGCAGTAAAAAGGTTTTGGATTTTTTCCGAATCCGCCAGTGAATTTTAGAAATTATGAATGTCAGGGCCGCCTTGACTGGACAGAAAGATAATGATAAGAGGCCGCTTTACTTTGGCGGCCTCTTGTTTTTGAAGCACAGACAGTACGGCTCAATATAAGGAGGGCTTATGTTCAAAAAAATCTTTGAGTACGCAGGGCCATATAAGAAAAATATGTATGTGGCCACGGTTGTCGTACTGGTCAGCGTTCTTATGGGCATCCTGCCTTTTGTGCTGGCCTATCAGGTCATTTCGCCATTGGTTATGGGCGATTCTGTTGAAACAGAATTTGTTTTATTGCGTGTTATAGGGGTTTTGATCTGTCTTGTTTTGCAGGCGTTTTTTTATGGATGGGGATTATCAATTTCTCATAAAGCAGCATATAACACATTGTTCCGGCTGCGGGTATCTCTGCAAAAGAAGTTTGAGAAACTTCCCCTTGGCATTGTGGAGGAAAAAGGGACAGGGACAATCAAAAAGCTGTTTGTCGATGATGTGGACAGCTTGGAATTGCTCCTTGCTCATTCAGTCCCAGAGGGTATCGCAAATTTACTGATCCCGCTGGTGATTTATGTTGCTATGTTTTGTGCGGACTGGAAACTGGCTCTTATGTCTTTGGCCTCTATCCCGATCAGCCTGCTCTCCATGGTCATTATGTACTCTGTTGGAATGAAGCGCATGGGTCCCTACTATCAGTCTGCACAGAAAATGAACAACACGATCATTGAGTACATCAATGGTATGGAGGTTGTCAAGGTTTTCAACCGGGAGAGTGAATCTTACGAGAACTTCCGCAAGGATGTAACGGACTATCGGGATTATACCTTGGCATGGTATAAGGCCGCCTGGCCCTGGATGGCGATATACGGAAGTCTGCTGCCCTGCACTGTTATTCTGACTTTGCCTCTTGGGGCATGGTTTGTTCTCTGTGGCATAAGCACTTTACCTGATTTGATTTTAGTCCTCTGCCTTTCCCTCAGCATTGGGATTCCTCTCCTGAAAGCACTGGGCTTTATGGAGACGATTCCGAATCTGAATTATAAGATCACGGCACTTGAACAGATGTTAAATGCGGCACCGCTGCAAGCTGCTGAGGATGATTTCCACGGACAGGATTTTAACATTTCTTACGATCATGTTTCCTTTGCGTATCAGACGACACAGCCTGGCCCAGATGGGAAACCGATAATAGCGGAAAACGAAGTCCTCCACGATATTACCTTTGTGGCACAAGCAGGACAAAAAACTGCCCTAGTTGGTGAATCCGGTTCTGGCAAGAGCACCCTTGCAAAACTGTTGATCCACTACTATGACCCGCAGAAAGGGAGCATTTCCATTGGCGGGCAGAAACTTTGTGATATGAGCCTGGAGGCATTGAACAGCCGCATTTCCTATGTGGCTCAGGATCAGTACCTGTTTAACACCTCCCTGCTGGAAAATATCCGTCTTGGACGTTTGGATGCTACCGATGAGGAAGTAATGCAGGCGGCGAAGAAAGCCCGGTGTATGGAGTTTCTGGAAAAGCTGCCGCAAGGTATTCACTCCATGGCGGGCGATGCGGGGAAAATGCTTTCCGGGGGGCAGCGCCAGCGAATTTCCCTGGCGCGGGCAATATTGAAGGATGCCCCGATTGTAGTGCTTGACGAGGCCACGGCCTATGCTGATCCAGAAAATGAGGAAAAAATGGAGGCTGCTATTGCGGAGCTGGTGAAGGGAAAAACCTTGGTAGTTATCGCTCACAAACTTCCCGCTATAATGAACGCAGATCAAATATGCGTTATGGATCACGGAAAGATGGTGGCAACCGGAAAACATCAGGAGCTGATTCAAGCTTGCCCAGAATACCAAAAGTTGTGGAAAGCGGCTCAGGACAGCGCCGAGTGGAAAGTATCTACTGCAAAGGAGGGAAGATAAATGTTTGCATTGATTTCAAGAATCCTGAACCTCTCCGGGAGGTATAAAAGCCGTATTCAGGCTGCATTTCTATGTGCATTTGTCGAGTCCATTCTCTCCAAAATGCCGATCTTCATGGCGTTTATTGTCTTGGCCGGGTTTGCTGATAATACGCTGACTGGAAAGACCTGTCTGTTTGTCGGACTTGGATTATTAGCTGTTGTAGTGGTTCAGACAGTGGTTCACTATTTGAGCGACCGTCTGCAAAGTGCCGCTGGATTTATGATCTTTGCTGATAAACGGATGGAGTTGGGAAATCATTTAAGAAAAATGCCGATGGGTTACTTTACATCGGGGAATATTGGCAAAATCAGCTCTGTTCTCAGTACGGATATGGTATTCATTGAGGAAGTTTCTATGAGTACCATTGGCAACATGATGAGCTATATGCTGTCTACTTTGGTTTTAGCTGTTTTTATGTTCGTACTGGATTGGAGACTTGGGCTGATTGCGGTAATCATTACCTTGCTGGCATCACTGGTTGCAAAATATATGAATAAGGTTTCCTTCAAGGAGGCTGTCGGGCGTCAAAACCAAAGCGAGAATTTGACGGATGCGGTCTTGTCTTTTGCTGAAGGAATTGGGGTTATCAAAAGTTACAATCTGCTCGGAGAAAAATCTGACGAATTAACGGAAAACTTCAAAAAATCAAGGGATGTCAATACGAAGTTTGAGCAGAAAATGACACCGTGGACCACTGGCTTAAACATTCTCTATGGCGTGGGTATTGCCGCTATCTTCGGTTTATCCGTTTTTTTACATCAGGAAGGCGTACTCTCCCTGGCTTATCTTTTGGGCGTGCTGCTGTTTGTCTTTGATCTCTTTGGACCTCTGAAAGCTCTTTATGGAGAAGCAACCCGACTGACCGTGATGAATGCCGCATTAGACCGCATTGAAGCTGTTTTGGATGAGCCCGAACTTCCCGATAACGGAAATCAACATATTCTGTCACAGGCACAGCCGGATCAGCCAGAAGTACAATTTAGCGATGTGGGCTTCGCCTATCAGGACAAGGAAGTCCTGCACAACATCAGCTTCTCTATGCAGAAGAATACCATGACCGCACTTGTGGGACCGTCTGGCGGTGGCAAATCCACGATTGCGAACCTTCTGGCGCGGCTGTGGGATGTGAAATCCGGCAAAGTGACAATCCGTGGTACAGATATTCGGGATGTACCTCTCGCCGAACTGATGGAACAGATCAGCATGGTTTTCCAGAGGGTGTACTTGTTCCAGGATACCATTTACAACAATATCAGCATGGGTAAACCGGACGCTACCGAGGAAGAAGTCTATGAGGCTGCAAAAAAAGCCCGCTGCTATGATTTTATCATGGCGCTGCCAGATGGATTCCAGACAGTCATCGGTGAAGGCGGTGCTACTCTGTCCGGCGGCGAAAAGCAAAGAATCTCTATCGCCCGATGCATTTTGAAGGACGCACCGATTGTCATTCTGGATGAAGCGACTGCAAGTGTTGATACCGATAATGAAAGCTATATCCAGGAGGCAATCAATGAGCTGGTAAAGGGTAAAACATTACTTGTGATTGCACATCGCCTGAATACCATCCGTCAGGCAGATCAGATTTTGGTGATCTCTGATGGACGGATCAGCGAACAGGGAACCCATGACGAGCTTATGGCAAAAGCCGGGATTTATCAGGATTTTGTAAATATCCGTAAAAAGGCTTCCGGCTGGAGCCTTGCATAAAGGAGGAACCGATGAAGATTCATGCGTCCGGGGAGGATTATCTGGAGGCTGTGCTGATTCTTCAAAAGAAGCAGGGTATGGTCCGA